>VFQQ010001895.1_pt1 | contig 26374 bp, 46 predicted proteins | sample 3512341 | NCBI WGS metagenome assembly VFQQ01 (sample SAMN10412373, study PRJNA504923) | tailings metagenome | isolation source: Relicate 2 Philex TSF1 revegetated site | place: Philippines: Tuba, Benguet | collected 2017-08-29
GCGGTGCCACCTGTGCAGCGTGCGGGGCCAGCTGGGCTCGGGGCGGGGAGGTAAGGACTGCTGGCTGGCGTCGTTATGTACTGCTGCGTTCAAGGGCAGTACACACTGGTCCCAGTATGCGGACACTGATGCGCAAGCCTTCAGACCCAGTGCAGCAATCCACTCTGGGCGCTGCCGCCGCTGCCGCCCTGCAGGCCAGCCCAAGTGCACGGCGCCCAAAGCTGGCTTTGTGTGGCCCGGCTCGCCTGTTGCGATATTCGGCGGCATCAAAAGCTACTCGGCATGCTGCCAGGGTGAGCAAGGCGGCTGGCTGCTTAAGGTTGTCTGATCATCACGGCTGGCAGCGGCGCACTGGCTGTTGAAATCCTGTGAGTAGCACCATGCCAACACCCACGCAGCTGGGCTGCAGCTCATATGTTTCAGCTCCGCTCCTCCTGCTATGCTTCAGAGTGCCGGGACGCGCCCGAATGCCGGCGCTTCCACGTGGGACCTGCCGGCTGCTTCCTGTTTGCGAACGCCACGGGGGCAGCGAGGCCAGTGGGCGCCAGGGCTGGACGTGCAGGCGGCGTCACCTGGCAGGCTGGCTCCAAGCTGGCGTGACGGATCCCAGCACAGGGTGGCATGCAGACTGATTTGGACACACCTTCGCTGGTTGCAAGTCTGGGCAATGAGGTTTATAGTTATGCCATTGTATGGAATGCTAACTTCTGCCCCAGAAGCCAAGGCAAGTGCATCGAACGTGTTGCCCATTGTAAAGAGAGGGGCGGCAGACAGCGGCACCAGGGCCTGAGTGCAAGTGCGCCACCGCTGGCCGGTCTGATGCACTGAGAATGAACCTGCATGACTTCACCATCCAGTCTCTTAAGTGAGCGGAAATGTGGTCACAACAGCCGGGCATGCAAAGCAAGGGGCGGACAATGCAACGCGGCGCTCACAGCATGAGCCGAGCCCAAGAGCCTGGGGGGGGGCTGGCGTCTACCCCACCAATGCCGCCTGTTGATAGCCGCCAAGTCCAATTCGCTGTTCCCGCGCAGTTTCAGGGCAAACTCACGACTTCCCGAGGCTCGCCGCTCGCCCCACAGCGACAGCGGCTGATTTTGTGCGGTGCCGAGCTCGCAAGTGTGAGTGAAGCATGAGGATGCGGGAACCGGTGCTCTTCCTGCCCGGATCGCGTTTGGCCCGGTGGGTTCCTGAGTCACACCGCGCTTGCGGGTGTGCGCTGCCTTTGTGACGAGCCGGTATGCGGTGCGCGGCATTGCGCACTTGCCGGCGTCCCCAGCGCCCTCCCTCACCACCGCCGCCGCCCTACCACCGCCGCAGCTGCCGCAGGGCCGATGGCAGGCCTCCGCCTGGACAGCTGTGGCATGCTCGCGGCCCTCCTGGGTCGGCAGGGCTGCCCTCAGAAATGGGCGCATCTCATCGTGTCTGAGCTGCCAGAGGGGCAGGCGCTGGTGCAGGCCAAACTCAGGCAGTCTGGAGACGGCCGCAGCATGGTGACGATCCACAGGCAGCGCACGAAGCAGCTCTACAAGCTGGACGAGAACTGGATCACCCAGCTGAGCACGGATGCACAGGGTGCAATGGAGGAGATTGGGTGAGTCCATGGGTGCAGGGCATTGCTGCGCAATGCAGTGCAGTGCAGGGGCACTCCACCCCGTGCCGCGCCGCGCCTTATGTGGGGTGCCCGAGGGCGATGGCTGCAAGGTACCAGATGTCACTGGTTTCACCTGCTTGCCAATGCCAGCAGCACTGCGCTGCGCCTGATCAACAGGCTGCTGTGCTGCTTTGCCTGCTGCCTGCCGCTGCGCTTGTTTCCCCACGGCGTCACACTGCTCCTTGCACGCTTGCCACCCCTGCAGGCTGCCCACCCACACTGCAGCAGTGGTGCTGCAGCAGCTGCCGGGCCCCACCTGCAGCGCAGAACAGCTGCAGGCAGCCGTGCAGCATCCCAGCGTGACGCGCCCGCTGCTGCAGCACCTGCTTCAGGCAGCCGGGGACGGCAGCGGCGCGGCACTGGAGCACTGGCGTGAGGGCAACCTTGCAGAAGCGCTGTGCGAGGCGCTCCGGCTGGCAGACTTGCCCCTCGTGGAGGCTTTTACCAAGCCTTTGATGGGCGAGGGCCATCGCATGAAGCGCAAACGCAATGTTGTGTGCAGTGCAGCCTCTGAAGCACTGGAGGCGGCAGCCCTCACCGGTGCAGTTGAAGTGCTGCAACTGGCCGGCACAGCAGCGAGCGGGCAGGCAGCCTCGCCAGCCTGCCAGCTGTTGCGGCGGGCCTATGGCTGCTGTGCAGAGCAGCTGGCTGCGAATGGCCATCTGGCTGAGCTGCAACTGCTGCTGGAGAGCTCTGCCCAGCCACTTCCGCCTGACCAGCTACTGCAGGGTGCTCTTCGCGGCACAGCACCCCGCAGCAGGCAGCTGGCCATCATGCAGCTTGTGCTGGCGCGGTGTGGTGCGCCAGCCCAGCAGGAGCCGCTTCTGCTGGAGGCAATCCGGACGGGCGATCTGGCAGCTGTGCGGCTGCTGGTCGACAGCTGCAGTGTGTTGACGGACTCCAATCAGGTGTTGCTGGCCGCAGTCAACAGCGGCGAGCTTGCTCTGGTGCAGCTGCTGCTCGAGCGCGGATTGGTGCCCGGTGCTGCGGAGCTGGTTGCAGCCGTCCGGCTTCCCAGCCTCGCAACCGTACAAGCACTGTTGGCTGCAGGCGGCGGACCTGTGGCCAGTCCCCCGCCTGCATGGCCGATATACCTAGACGTCCCAATTGAGGAGGCTCCCTACACCTGCCCTGTTCTGGCCACTCTGCAAGAGCGTTTGCGCAAGGTGAGCTTGCCCTACTGTGCTTGCTGTGGTTGAGCTGCTGAGATTGTGGTTTAGCTGCTGAGATTGTGGTTGAGCTGCTGAGATGTACAGGCATTGTCCACACGGCGCGTAATGGACCTGCACCAGTGCATTCCTTCATAACGCCCTCAACTGGTACCGCAACAGCACGAGCCTCCCCCTCTTGCACATGCAGGATCGCGCCCCCGCGTCTGTTGGCGAGCTATTGCTGATAATGGAGGCGCTACAAAAGGCGGGATACGGGCCAGCCGTGTACAATGATGTGCACGTGGCATACATGTTGAACATGCGGGCTGGGCGGCAGCGGGTGCCACGTTTTGACCCAATCGTCGATGATGCGCGGCTGGACATGCAAGGCTCCAACAGGTGAGCAATTTGCGGCTGCGCAGATGGGTCCAACGCCTCTTGCTGATGGTGGGGCCTTGATTTGGCATGTGTGCTGCCCACACCTACAGCCTGTCCGTCGGTGATCTGCCACCTGCTGCACTCATTCTTGCGCAATCATTCATGCTTCGCTTCTGCCGCAGGCTGCTGGGTCTGGCACTGCAGCGGCCGGAGTGGTCGCACGCAGAGCACCGCCGCTTTTTGCCACCTTTCAAGCGTGCGGTGCGGACTGTGCTCCTGGCTGTGCACCGCGAGCGCCGGCGCTCGGAGGGCGGCATGGCAACCGGCAGACCCAGCGGCAGCGGCGACAGTGGGGCCACCTTGCTGGAGCATCTATCGGCCCTGCCAGACGAGCTGTTGATGCACATTGTGGGCCAGGCGGCCTACCCGCTGTCCGCCTGGGCCCCTGGGGTGCGAGCGCGCCGCGGCTAAGTAGGGTTAAGCGTGCCGAGCATTAATGCTGTTCATGCTTCTCAATCGTGATTGAATCTATGGTCCTTGGTCCATGGTCCATCGTTGATCTGGCACCATCCACCACTTCCTTTCCACCGTTAGCGTGATGCTGATCTAACTTACGTGCTGTTTCCTTTGTATCATTTCATGGCAGTGTGTTAACTTGCATTAGCGGTTGCGAACAACTGAAGAATTTTGCTGTGTCACTATGCATCCTGCAGGGCAGCTGCCGCTGCCGTGCCTGCAACCAGCGCTAGCACACCAGGCCCAGGGCCCCCTCTGCTGCTGCTGTCTCCACTTGCTGCGCTTGGCTGCGCCTGCTGCTCTCCTTCTGCAGCGCGCTGCTGCCCCCCTGCCGCCTGCTGCTGCTCCTCGGCTGCCTTCTGCTGCTCTCCTGCTGCCGCCTGCTGCTGCCCACACCCGCCTGTGCGGTGCAGCACCACACTGTCTGCTGCAACTGCCGCCCCTTGTTGGTTTCGCAGCCAGCTCCAGCTGGCGCTGCTGTCATTGTGTAACACCAGCAGGCCTGCATGGGTGGTTGAGTGGGGGCAGAGAAGAAGCAGTCAAGTGGTGTTAATGGCATGCAGTGGTGCTCCGCCTTGCTGAGCATGCAGAAGGTCAGGCAAGTTTCAGCAAGGCACAACGTGCAAGAGCTACCGTAAGTAGGCAGGCGGACCCACCGTGGCCAAACGAAGGGTCCCTGAATGCCGAGTAATCCGGCTGGGCCAGCGGGCACAGACGCCCATCGAGAAACGTCAGCATCGGCTGGCCGGTTGTGGTAGCCTGCTGCATGGGCTGCTCAAACAGGCTAGGGTCGCTGCAGTATGCTGGCGGCTCTTTGTCTATCAGCCGCTGTTCGGGGCCTTCCACATTGCCGCCGTTGCCTGGGGCAAGGCAAGCGAGTTGGCAAACATGCTGAGTGTGGGCAGGCTGTGTGTCCAGAGATATGGCAGGCAGAAGCACCCATTTCAGAGCGCCGTCCGTGTGTCAAGTGCAATGCGCTGCCTTTCATGCAGTAACCCTCCCTGCACCCACCTACGGTGATGTACTGCGCGCCGCAGGGGTCCACCGAATAGTTGAACATGGGCAGGCTGCGCTCGTAGCTGTGCACGTGCCCGCTCAGCACCTGCACATGACGGGCATGCCAGGTGACGGCCGGCTGACCAGTTGAAATGGAGCATTGCATGGCAGGCAGTAGACCGTGCTCTTTCAACACTGGAGCGCTGGATGCAGCTGCGGTGGGGCTTTCACGCGGCGGCTTGGCAGTGGCTACGGCCCGCACAGCGTGCATGCACACGTACTGACCATGTCTACTTGAAACTCGTAAAACAGTGGCTCGTAAAAGGACATAAACTCCTCCAGTGCCTGTCAGTGGGCCAGGCAGAGACTGTCTCGGCAACTTGCATGCTGTCGGCCAGCTGCCTGCGCTGGTGCCGGCAGGCGGTGCAGGCCCCAAGTCTGCAACACCGGTTCACTTGCCCAGCCGAGTGCTGCAAGCTGGCTTGTGCAACACCCTCAGCGACCCCCCAAAATCAGCTTGCCTGGAACGAAGGCACAAACGTGGTCCTGGGGGCGCCGTGCATGAGGACCAGCAGCCAGGGCGTGGCGGTCCTGTTCACAGCTGCCAGCCGCTGGGCGGCCCAGCGGTACTGCCGGGAGGTGGGGCCGTAAGGTAGCTGCAGGCAGGGTGTGGGGGACGCAGGCGGTGCAGGATGGGTGAACGGCAGGCGGCGCAGGGCCGCGCGTGGGAGGGCCGCTTTGCAAGCCTTGAGCGATTGCGACTGAGAAACACGTTCACCCAGGCAAGTTGCCACACAGCTCCCTCTCACATAGCTGTTCAGCACCAGTACTGTGGCCCATGGCAGCGGCACCGACCAGTAGCCGTTCTGAGGCCGGTCTGCAAGGCAGAGCAGTGGGGGGGAGATGGCATGGAGGAGGCAGCAGAGGCGGGCGTGGCAACTGCACCGCAAGCACCGCATCCAGCACCTGCCCATGCACGGCATTGCTCTCAATCCACAAATGGGAGCAGGGTGTGATACTCAAGCATATGTCGGCTGAGGTACAGCCTGACCAGATCACAGCTGCCTCACATTTCAAAGCGTTGACAAATTGGCGGGGGTTGGATGCATTCAGGTACTGGGAGGCATTGTTGGGCCGGGTGTTGATTTCGGCAGGGTCCTGCCAAGGCAGGGCTTGCAGGATGGGACATCAGTTGCAGATCAGCCTTGTGCATGCACGCCCGGTCGCTGCTCAGCGCACAGCGGCAGCGCACTGGCCGCCGATGCTGGTGGCTTGCCTGGGGCCCAGGGTAGCGTGCGTTGAAAGCCGTGAAGGTGGCTTTCCAGCTGTACTCTGGAGGCATCCGCAGAAACTCCAGCTCTGCAGCAGCACATCAAACAAGTATGTGGGCCGCAGCCAGCGGGGGCATGCCCAAATGCGCTGCTATGCAGCCAACCCAGCATCCATGCAGCCAACCCACCGTGGTTCCCTGGCACAAAGACTGCCGGCACGGTGGCCAGCAGCGGTTCGGTGAGGCGCGCCCAGGCGTCCCAGCGCAGTTGCTGAGAGGCAGGCACGGCTGGATAGGACCAATTGCCGTCTGTCTGGTTGGAGTAGTAGAGGTCAGCATCTGTGGGCCAGGGCACAAGGGGGACAGCAATGAGAGCAGAGTAGGTCGTGACGCCAGCATGCCCTCAGCTGCCAACTGTTGCCGAAGCTACATCAACGCACGTGCAGCAGCTGCAAGGTGCAAGCTGGTTGCAGCTGCAGCGGGGCAGGCGGCACTCACAGGACAGGTCTCCAAGGATAAAAACCACGTCTGGTTTGGAGTCAGTCAGGTGCAGCAGCGTTTGAGAGGTGTTGTACGTCTGGCCTGCACATCGTTGCCGAGCGCACATGTTGCTTCATGTAGGCATGCACCGGTTCAGCACATTCATGGCAGCGGCTTGGCAACATCAGCTGCATCCAACCATCACACCAATGGCGCCAGGGAGCTGCAGTGGTACAACAATGAAGTCAAAGCAACGCGCTCACCAGGGTCTCCCAGCACGCCAATGCGCAGCTCAGCAGGTGGCCCCGCCGGCAGCCGGAAGCTCCATTCCCGGCCGTCAGGGGCGACGCTGCCGTTGGCTAGCCGGCCACCAACACGGTACCAGTACTGCTGCCCAGGTTGCAGCCCCGTCAGCAGCACATGATGCAGGATGGGCGAGTGGTACGTCATGCCACCAGCTGCCTTTCGGTAAGCGTAGCTGTAAACAACGTCCTTGCCTCCAGCAGCTGTCTGGCTGAGCTGGCCGGGGGCTGTGCCATACCGCACCAGTCCTTCCACCTCAGCCGCATCGTAAGGCGCAGGCGGGTCGCTGGTCTGGCCGGTGCGCGGCTCTGTGAAGGGCAATTTGCGGCAGAAGTGAGCCTCAGCGTGGAGTCAACCTGCCTCAGCCAGCTGGTGCTCATCAAGCAGGAACTTCAAGCAGCTCCATGCATCTGCACTGCCCCACTCACCCCCCGTCTGCCAGCTGACCAGCACCGCATCAGAGCCCCACAACGTGAGGTGCACGCCCTCGGGCTCCCAGCCAGTGGCGGTTCGTGCCTGCAGCATGGGGTCCATGGCAGGGGGTCGGCCAACAAGGCAAGCACGGTAGCTCGGTCTGCAAGACGGCGACCTCCTCACCAGTGGCGGCTCGTCCAGCGGCAGGTCCTGCACGGCCGAACTGAGGGCTGGGTCGATTGGGTTGGACGTCTGGGTGGCGTTTGGGTCCACCCAGGCGGCAAGCATGTGCCGACCGCCGATGGCGGCAGGGGCGGCGACGGCAGGGCTGAGCAGCGCGCCCGCCAGCACGCTGGCCCACAGAGCCCACACGATGTGCCTAATGCGACAAGGCATGACGCGCGGCGGCCTGCCGCCCGCTCGCAGCCCTAGTCCTTCAAAGTTCGCCAAGCGGCCTCACCCGCCGCCCCCGCTCTCTACAGAGCAACGCAGCGGCTGTACAGTGATCAGACTCGAGGTTGCATCTTGTGCCGCGCCATGCTGGGCAGATTGCACAGGCTGTTGGCACACCGATCTCTACCGCACAGCACGGTCGGGCACATAAAGCATCTGTGCCATGCATGCCCATTGCCCCTTCCCTGCTCAAACTGCTGCCTGGAGTTCACACGAGAAAGCAGAAAGGCCCCAACCAGGGCGGGTATACAGGATGTTGATGCAAGTAGAAATGGGTAGGGCCGAGGTGCGTGGCGAGGAAAAACTGCACATGGTGTGCGGTCAGTGCAAGCTGATGTACAGAATCAATTAATCGGACTGTCAGTCCGTCAGTCATGCTGCGTCTTTCTTCACCACTTTGAGGGTGATGCGAACCTTCTGCTTTGGGGGCGGAGCACCGCTGCCTGGCGCTACATTGGGCCGGGGCCAAGTGCCGGCTCCAGCGCTGGGAGGCCGCGGCGGCACGGGCGGCACTCCATTGGCTGCTGCCTGTGGCGGCACGGGGCTTGCACGTCCCGCGAACGCATGCGCGCCAGGGGCTGCATGCTGCTGCGGCAGGGGGCTGCTCCGCCCACCAGCGCTGCCTAGAGGCGTCCCCGGGGAGTCCCCTGCAGCTGCCGCTGAGCGAGGTGTGCTGCCACTGGCCGGCCCTGGGCTGCTGCCGCTTGCTGGTGCTGCGCTGCCCAGGCCTGCCGGCTGCTGCACAGGGCTCCGCTGGCTGCCGCCGCTGCCTTCCTGCTGCAGCATGTCCTGCGCTGCCGCTGCGGCCATAGCTGCTGCTGGGGGTGTGCCGTGCTGGGAGCCTCCCGGCCCAGCACTGCTGGCAAGTGAGGAGCTGCTGCCTCGCCGGCTGGCCGGCTGCTGCGCAAACTGCGATGCCTCGGCGGCACCAGCCACCGAAGCGGCACTGCTGCTGCGGCTGCGCATCGCGGCCACGGGCCACCCGCCCGTTGCTTGCTCCCAGGCTGCTGCCGCCGCTGCCTCTCGCTCCTCAGAGCTCAGCTGGCCGTGGGGGTTCCAATCCTGGCTGCTGCTGGCAGTTGAGCCCGCACGCTGCAGCACCGGCGACGCACCGCACTCCGACAAGCTGCTGCTGTTGTGCCGCTGCGGCACCGCGTCCTCCCCCAGCCCCTGCTGCGCTGCCTGCTGGGGCGGGTAGTCTGGCCAGAGAGCCGCTGGCGCTCCTTCCGTGAAAAAACTCTCAGCGGAAGCATGGCGGCTATGCCTAGCGGGCGGGTGGGGCGGCAGGCCCGGCGACGCCCGCCCCTGCGCCGGCGCCTCTGCCGTCTGCCGCCTCTCAGGCTGGGCCGGCTGCTGCACCTGCTGCCCCGCTGCGGGCGTCCCACCCGCCGCAGTGCCAGCAAGGTTGGCCGTGCTGCCGCTGGCGTGAAGCGATCGGCTGGAGTGCGCGGTGCGCATGAAAGCTGGCACTGCCTTGGCGGCCCTGCCATCGTTTGCAGCTGCCAGCAGCGTGGCATAGCAGTCTGCCACGATTGACATGGCATCCGAGGCGCCCTCTGCAGGGTGGTGAGGAGTGCAGGGTGGCACGCAATCAGACATGGCCAAGAGAGCGCAGCAAGGTGCGGGCAGGCAGCCAGCCAGCAATGCTGTGTGCAGGTGCAGGGTCAAGCTTTCCTGAGCACATGCAGCAGCATGCTCGACGGTAACCAAACATGCTCTCACCTGCACTGCACTTGTCGGGATGCACTGCGATGCTGACGCGGCGGTACGCCGCTTTCAGCGCGGCGGCATCGGCGCACTTGCGCGGCACCCGCAGCACTTCCTCAGGCCACGTGCACGCCACAATCACGCGCTCAACCTCCCAGGCACCCCTGCAGGTAGAGCAAACAGGCGACCGTGTGATTGAAGCAACACCCGGCATGCATGGCTTGACCTTGCACCCAAAAATTGGCAAGCATGGGCGAGCTGGGAGTGAGCCGCAGTCATGCACCCATGAAGCCCCCGCCTGAGTGGCATGTGCCATTGCACCCCACAAATGCCAGCACCCACCTGGCGCTCCGCACTGCCGCTGCCAGGGCATCATGGTCGGGCAGCGCGGCAGCCGCCTCTGCCGGCCAGCCGGCCTGCTGCAGGAAGCGGCGCAGCTGGTCGCCGCTGGCGGCTGCCAAGTCGGACGGCGGCTCAGCAGTCTGCATTCATGCAAAGGAAGCACGGCGCCAGTTAACGGTTGGCAAGGCGAAAGCGAGGATGCCAAGTCGTACGGCGGCTCAGCAGTCTGCACACATATAAGCAACCGGACGGCGTTCCTCTGTTGCAGAGTGAATGCACACGTTGCAAAGCACGGTCCCGGCGAATTTGCAAAGCTGGTTTGCGTCTGCTGATAACGCCCCCGTTCACCACACGCCCAGCGACTTGCCTGGTAGCCCAGCCAAATGGGTGGCATGTCCAGAGGAGGCAGCGCTGCGCCCGCTGCATCCAGCAGAGGCTCATGGCGCTTGGGGCTGCCATACGGCGTGCCGTGCTGGCTGCCCGCCGCGCTTGCAGCTCGGCTGCCGCCCGCACCGCCGTGCCCCACAGGGATGGCCACGTGCTTGCTGAACACGCGATGGCTGCCGGGGCCGCCGCCGGCGGCGGGAGCGGCGGGCGCACCTGGACCGCCGCCCTCCCGCCGGCTGGCTTGCTTAGCTTTGATGGCATCAATCCTGCAGCGAAAAGGTGCAACAAAATTGCACAGCGTGAATAAGACAGAGGAGCACCAGCAAGCCGCATGCAGAATCCCAACAGATGCCTGAAAAGCAGCGCCAACATGCTGCAAACAACCCCATCACAACAGCACGCACCGCTGCCGCCATGCTTGGCGCCGAGCGGCGTAGCTAGCCTGCACAGCCGCCGACCGTGCCGATCGCCGCTTGCCCTCTCCAAGCTGCGGGGCCCCAGGATGCTGCTGCTGTTGCTGCTGCTGCTGCTGCTGCTGTGGGTGCTGAGACTGCTGCGGTGGCGCTGGCGCGGCAGGCGAAGCTCCGTTGCTGGGCACTGTATTAGCGCCGCTGCCTGCCGGCCCAGGCTGCAGCTTGGGAGCCGACTTGGGCCGTGGCAGGCGCGCTGTCGCAGCGCCCTCTGCCCCCGGCCGGCCAGGCCGCTGCGCCCCAACACGTGCCGCTGGGGGCCGCCTGCTGCGCTTGCTGCTGGTGCCGCTGCTGCTGCTGCTGCCGTCGCCGCCCCAGGAGAAGAGCCAGCTCAGGAAGCCGTTGCCCCTGGCGCGCTCAGGCATGCCGCTGGTCTGCTGCGCCGCGTTGCCGCGGCCGGCGGCTGTAGCTGCATCGCCACCGAACCAGCGAGCCTCAAGCTCTTCGTCAAGCGGGGCAACGGGCGGCGACGGCCCACCCGCCGGCGGCGGCCCGTCTGGGGAAGGCGCCGAGCTGCCGGCATTCATTCAATCGGTGTCCCGGGCTGCCCTCTGCTCCTGCTGCTGTCGCCTGTCTGCAGCCTTTCGGGCTGGGCTGAGCGCCGCCCAGGTGAGGGCGGCGCACGTGGGTGGCTGCTCGACGCTGCAAATCAGCCTCCAGGGCGTGAGCAGCAAGCAGCGAGAGATTCTTCTGCCAGCGGCGGGCAGCTGGGGGTCACCCTGCCCTGCCGGCAGCAATGCGTCCGTGGCGCCGATCAGGCGCCCTGGGGCCTTCTTTCAGCTGATGCCGGACCGCAAGCTACATTCCGCTGTCGATCGGAATGCCTGGGTAGCTCTTTCGCCCTCCCCGCGCCGCCGCTGCCTGCTGGCGTCCGCTCGCCTGCGGCTGCCGATCAAACACCGATTCAATCGTCCAACAGTGCAATGTGCGTAGCAAGAAGCATAAAATGGAGAGAGCAGCAGGATAGGAGAGCAACAAGCAGCAGCAGGAGCCGTGGGTGGGTAAGGCTAGACTGAGAGCAGGGACCGCAGCGCCGCCTTCACGTCGCCCTTGGCTTCCCGCAGGCAGCGCTCCGCCTTCTTTTTGTCCAGGTCAAACTGCTGCGCAACCAGCTCGATGTCCTCCTTGGCCACCTGCGGGGGCAAGGCGGCGCAGCGAGACAGTGTTTCAGTGCAGCCCGGCGGTTGGCATGGCATCCGTCGCAGCATGCTGCCCCCGCGAGCACCTGCTGAGCACGGACAGTGCAGCAGCCGATGCGGGTCACAGCGCCCGGCTGCCATGCAGCACCGAAATCGGCACCAGCACCCACCTTGACCGCCGCCAGCTCCTTCTCCCGCTGCCGCTGCGCCTCCTGCCGCTCCCGCTGCTCCGCCGCCAGGTTCATCATGGCCTGAGGAGGGGCGGCAGTTGAGACGAGAAAAGAGCAATGACCACCCTCCCAACCGAACAGCCACGGGCTTCTAGCAAGGCCTGCAGCACATGTGCCAGGACGTTCAAGCCCGGCCGCTCAAGCAAGTGCGTGCCACCACGTGCCACAGCCAGGGTGTGCAGACAAGGCACAAGAGGGCACCAGCGCTTGGGCCGCCCGGTGGGCGCACCTGCTGCACCTTGCTCTTGTCCACTCCCCGCTTCATCTCCTGGTCCTCGCTCTGCAGATGGCAACAGTGGAGGGTCAGTATGCATGAGCGCATGCATGCCGGCGGCAATACATCGCAGGAGCGGTGGACAGCAGTGGCGCTCTGCCACGGCCCTTCCACCCCATGGGCAGCCCTTCCCTCTGTCTCACCAGGTCTGTGACCTTGTCCATGGCGGCTGCCGTCTCGCCCGCCTCACGGGTCTGCGGCTTCTGCGGCTGTGGCAGCAGGAATGGGGGGCAGGCTGGCAGGTGATGTGCGGGCAGACAGGCGGAGAGGCGGCAGCTTGCGGCGGCGGCGGCGGCAGTGGCGGTGGCGGCGCTTGGCGAGTCGGGGCGAGCAATTGGGAGTTTGGAGAGAATCACCTCATTGTTCTCCTCGTTCTCTGCCGCCATCGTGGTCTGAGGCGGCCTCCAGGCGCGGGTCTGTGCGAGCGGGGCGCTGGGTGGCTGTGGCAGCTGCCGTGCGTGTCGATCGCACTCTATACTGTGCGATCTGAACGGACAAGGTGCTTGCGAGCGCCCATTCGCACGTCGCCCGCCAATGCAACCGCGCCATGCAGGGCGCCCACCAGCCGGCCACTCCGCCACACACATTGTGCCGTGCCCTCAATTGCCCACTGCCAGGAGTCGCTGCAGCGTGCTTGTGGAGCGGGAGGCAATATGCAGGGCACTCTGGCGGGCGCGCAGCTGCAGAGCGTGAGTGGGGCATGGCGCATTGCCCCGAGCACGATGGGTACACTGCATGGCAGCGTGCGGGGCGCCGGGATAAGGCGGCCAGCCGGGCCGCCCACTCACTTGCTGCCTGCCGCCCACTGCCTGCAGTGCAAGAGCAGCGTGCAGGCCTTCAAGGCCGCAAGCAGCAGCAGCAGCGGCCGGGCAGCGGTGCAGGTGGTGGCGCAGGTAGGCGGGCGGCGGAGGTCGGCTCGGCCGGCCGAGGCGCTGGCTGCGTTTGTGCACTCATGCTTTCTCCGCCGGCAGGCAGTTTCCATGTGTGCCGCAGTGAGCCAGCTGGGCTCGGCATGCTTGTGTGCAGCCATGCCTCTGTGCACGCTGCTGCTCGACAAATGTCGCACAAATGCACTGCCGTGCCTCCACTTGCCGCTGGCCTCATGCCTGCACGTGCGCCCCCTCTGGCGGCACTTTGTCTTTCCATTGCGTGCAGCAGCGGGTGCATTAAAGGGTCACTTGCTTCATTCTGTACGTCTCTTCCTCATGCTCTGCTGCAGAAGCGGGTGCAGAAGAAGCAGCAGGTGGTGCTGACGCGCGACGTGCCGGGCCTGGGCAGCGAGGGCAGCCTCAAGGCGGTGCCCACCGGCTACTGGCGCAACTACCTGCAGCCCCAGGGCCTGGCCGCCTTTGCGGACGACAACATCCTGGAGCAGGCGAGCCTTCTGTAGCAATTTTGAAAGGCTGTCTGCTGCAGCCCCCGTTTGCTGACAACAACTTGCCAGGACAGGCGACCGGGGCATTTGGTTGTTGTGCAGCTCCGGCAGCAGCGTGGGGAGGCAGAGGAGCGCCGCCAAGCTGTACCCGCACTGCTGTCGGCCACACTCGACAGTGCTTGTTGTGTTTGTGCTGCAGATCCGGCAGCAGCGCGCGGAGTAGGAGGACTGGTGTCACCACTGATCTGCCCGCACTTGTTGTTCACACTTGTTGCTGTTTCTCTTGTGTGCTGCAGATCCGGCGGCAGCGCGAGGAGGAGGAGCGGGTGAAGGCTGAGGAGAAGGCCAAGGCGCAGGCCATGGTGCGCATCTTCACAAGGCATTTGTACTTAATGGGACGCAGTTTTGTTACAGTCGTGCATGGTTAAGGAGGCGGAGGAGACGGCCAAGGCGCAGGCCGTGGTGCGCATGGGCAGCTGCTTGTGTGCAGCTTGGCCAGTTGTGCGTAATGAGGCGGAAAGAGAAGCAGTTGTCAGTTTGTGGCTGTTGTGGCTCACCTAGCGGGGATGAAGGCTGCGTCTGGAGGGCATCTGCAGGGCAGCCATGCTGCATCTGCTGCCGCCGTGCTGCCGCCTGGCTAGACCTGATTGTTGCGCCGCTGCAACAGCTGCTGTCCTTCCGCCTGCTGCAGGCCACCGCTCTGTTGCTTCTGCCACATTGTCAGGTGGCAGCATCTGCATGTTTGCTTACCATGGCTGCTGTCCTTCCTCCCCTGCATTGCAGGCCACCGCTCTGGCCACCATCGGCAAGTTTGTGATCAAGAAGAAGGCGAGTGGGCTGGGCGGCTGCATTTGTGTTTCCCAAACGCTCTATCTTTGCCAGCTCAGTGGCGTCACCTTGAGCCCGATTAGTAACGTGCTCAGAATGTGTGTCTTTTTGTCGCAGGTGGGCGAGAAGGAGGCCATCTTTGGCAGCGTGACCGCGGCGGAGATTGTGGACGCCATCCGCATGCAGGTGGGCTTACTGGGTTCACGTTTCGGGCTCCGGCGGATTGCAGACTGGCTGCAGGGGTTGGACGCGCGGGGATGACTGCCGGCGACAACCACCATCTAGTGCACCAGTTCACTCGCTGCCGCGCTTGCCCCTGCGTACCTCCCCGCAGACGGCCCGTGAGCTGGACAAGCGCGCCGTGACGCTGCCTGAGATCAAGGCTCTGGGCACCTATGATGCCTCTGGTAAGCAAGGCTGCTGGAACGCACCAGGGTGTGCCGCCGCAGTGCAAGCAGAGCCGCTTGGGCTCCCTGCGCCCGTCACTAACACCCCCTTTCCACGCTCATTTGTGCTCCTCATTTCTCGTTCCCTCCTCGCAGTCAAGCTGCACCCCGAGGTCACCGGCTTCTTCAAGATTGTGGTGCAGAGTGAGTGCAATCGCTTTTGGTTGGGTTTGGGGCTGCCTCTGTGGCTGGGTGTTGACAGAGGTGGTGCAGTGCCTGCACATCAGCGGTCTTCGGGCGCAGACTCACGTTTTACCCCTCCAACTCCCACCCTGCCGCAGAGGACACTTCTGCGTAAGCACCGCATTCACGGCGCCCAGGCGGCAGCGTTTGGTCGCGCCCATTGTGCGGCCGTGCCGCCGTCGCAACCCCATTGTTTTCAGCTCCCCTTCGCTTTCATCCCTCATTTCTGCTGCTCCGCTGTCCCTACCCCGCTGCACATGTAACGCCGCAGCATATGAGGCAGAGTTACTTCACACCGCTCGAGCAGCCACATTCTAAAGCAGATGTTGCTATCAATTCAAGATGGCAGGGTTTTCAGTGTCAGTGGTCTAGGGCGCGATGGGTGCATCGAAATGTCAAAAGTGCGAAGCAAGCGCTCGGTCACGCACGCAGTGGTTCCCAGGCAATAAGCAAGGCAGCTGGTGCGCCATCAGGGGCGCTGTCACGGGGCTGCCGCCATCACTGGATGCTTCCTTCCTTCACAGCTTGGCGGCGCCGTTGGTGGCCCCGCCCGGCAGCAGGCCAGCCGCCTTGACTGCCTGGTACGTCTTCCACCCGCCGGTGAGGTTGACTGCATCGTAGCCCAGCAGGCGCAGCTGGCGGCAAACGTTGTAGCCGCGCAGGCCCACCTGCAGTGCAGGGAAGCATTGTTGGGGCCGGCCAGTTGGGCAGGGGGAGCAGCAGGGGCCGCCACGGTGTCTGCCCGTGCAGAGAAAAGGCGTCGGGGCGTGCAGGAGCGCGGCTGCTTGGGGCGGGGGCGGGGCAGCGGTTGGGCATTTGGTGGCGACCGCCCGACACGTGCTGTGGCTGTTTCAACTCACGCAGTGCACCAACGAACAGCTTAGCGCTCACCAAGGGCTAGGCGTTCAACTCACCGCTCAGTGCACGTAACAGCTTCTTGCCCTTGGGCACCTCCTCCAGCTTAACTTTTGAGGTTCAGCCCATAACGTGCTGTAGCTTTAAGAGCTCACCGCGCAGTGCACGTACAGCTTCTTGTTCTTGGGCACCTCCTCCAGCCGGCCGCGGATGGCAGAGATGGGCAGGTTGAGCGCACCAGGGATGGAGCCGGTCTGCAAGGCGGGGCAGGTTGCAGGGGCGTACAGATTGGGTGAGGGGTGGCAGGGGGAGAGCTGGAGCGATGGGCAGGCACTGATGGGCCACAGCCGCATCAGCAGCATGCGGTGGGCAGCGGGCCAACACTGCATGTAGGGTGTGACTGCTGGTTTCTTAAAAAGTCTCCTCACCGCCTTGAGCTCTCCGGGCTCCCGCACATCGATGACAGCTGTGTCGGGTCCGGCAGCCACCGCCTCCCAGTCGTGGTCCGCCCTGCATTGCAGGCAGCAGATCCGTAGCAATGACGCCAACATGAAAGCTTATCGCCCTCGTGCCTTGAACTGGCCGTTGAAAGCCGCATCCAGCGGGGTGGTTCAGCGCGGTGGCCTAGCACCTTTGCGGTCCATGCACTGTCACTGACCCATGCACAGCACGCACCAGTGGGCGATCGGGTGGTCACCGCGCACCACGTTGGCAGCCACCATGCCTGCGCAAAGCAGTACAGGCAAGAGGAGCAAGAGGAGTGCGCAGCATGGTACAGGGAGGGTGAGGAAGGGTTGATGCCAGGCAGCAGGGCAGGAGGCCTGCACTAACACAATGTGCCAACATGCCCTGCTGCCGCGCCTCAGGTGCATGGCATGCTTGCACTGTGAGAAGCCCCATCATACTGGCCATTCTAGCAGACCTGCGATGTTGACTACATCCTTGGCAGAGCCGTACTGCAGGGCAAGAAACCGGGAGGGCAGAGGCAGATCGCTCAGGCAAGCGCAGTCCAGCCACACAGGTGGTGCAGCGCCTGCCCATGGCCAGGGTGCATGCGGCGGCCTTGTGGCAGCCAGCATGCTGAGAGCACGCCGGCTGACTCCCTGAACAGCTGCCCCTGCCTCTGGCTATTGCAATGATCCAAATGGAATGCACACTGCACGCACTACTGCGGCACTGCTGCAGCGGTTGTAACAGTACATTGCACGTACCTGCGGTGCGTAGCACAGCTCTGCTTCCTCCATGTCGAACACGGTGCCACCCATCTGCAGGGGAAAAAGTACACTGTTCAGACTGGCCATCACAGCCGCATCCAGCACACAACGCTGTGCAGTGGAACTCCAGGCACACAGCGCAGCATGCAAACGGCCGAGGCCCAGTGTTGGCGGGCGATGCAAAGGGTACAATGACGCATGCCTTGATCAGCCACCTTCCCCGATGCAGCTTGCCTGCATGATTGTGGCAATCACGTCCACCCGCTTCTCCACACCCTCCACCTTGCGCAAGAGGCATGCATACGAGGCTTGCAGCAGTTGTGAAGCATTCAAGCAGAAGCTTGCCTGCATAATGGTCGCAATCACGTCCACACGCTTCTCAACACCCTCCACAGTGCCGGTGGCCTGGCAGCCCAGCACGCGGCCATCAGCGGGCGAAAACAGGAGCTTGAGGGAGATGGGGGCGGCGCCTGGGTAGTAGCCCGCGTGGTTGGCGGCGTGCACGTAGATCTGCAGTGGAAACACGAACGTGGCTCAATACCGTTGCTCCGTTCACCCCATGGGCTGATTGAGAAGACTCATCACACCCAGCTGCCGGCAGCCGCTCGCGTGCAATATATGCGCAGTGAAGAGGGCTTGCATGGACAAAGGCAGTACCTTCTCATAGGGCGTGCCCACGCGCTTAAGTGTGCGCTCGCTGGCGCCGGTTGAGGCGGCGGTCATGCCAAACAGGCCCACCACAGCGGTGCCCTGCGAGGAAGCAAGAAAAGCACGAACGGAGGGCATGTTCAACGGGGGCCAAGCTGGCAAACAGATAGCATGAAGAAGCAGTGCACACGCCAGATGCAGCAGCTACGTTCGAAACAAGTGCGAAGCAACACCCGCGTGCCACACCTGCGTGCCGCGGAAGCGCGCCGGCTCCTTTCCCATGATGACATCGGCGGCGATGCGGCCCTGGCGGTTAGCAGGGCCCGCCAGCGGGATCAGCGCCGGCTGCTGCGTCACAAAGTCCTGTCAAGGGCAGGAGGCAAGCAGATTGGTGTGTGGGTAGGCAGTGAGGAACAAGGCAGCAAGGTGCACCTCCTATCGATCATCGACACTTCCTGATCGGCCTATTCCTTATCCTGCGAGTTCAACTTGACACAGCACTCGCAAATAAGGGCCAATTTTTTCAAAAGCAGATGCCCTCACCTGCACTTCCACGGCATCGCCCACCGCCCAGATGTGGGGGTCGCTCGTGCGCATGCCGTCATCCACCTGCAGAAACAACTGGTGCAGCTGTGCTTGCTAGCAGCAGCAGCTACGCTGTGCGGGCTACAGGCAGTGCAATAGGACAGCAGTACTGCGCTGAGCCAGCCAGTATGCATGCAGTCTTGGCCACCCGCCTGCTGATGGCAGGCAAGCGGCGCCGCGCTGCACGACCCACCGGCCCATCGCTCCAAATCCCCCAAATGATCGCACCAAATCCCAGCTAGCATGGCAACCAGGAGTGCCTGCTCGTACCTTAATGCCGCCACGGGGGCCCAGCTCCAGCCCAGCTGCTTTGGCCAGCCCAACCTCCGGCCGCACGCCGATCACCTGGCGGGTGGGGGGCGGGAGGGGTGGGCAGCGGGTTGGACGCCTTGGAGGGAGTGGAAACACTCGTCAGCAGCATTGGCACCCTTCCTTCCTCTGCTGCTCCTCACTCAGCGGCGCTGCATAAGCCCATACAGCACAGCATGTGGGCGCCACAGGCAGAGCGAAATCCAACTTGTGGTGTTGAGTAATGTAGCGATGTGAAGTGATTAATGAGTAGTGTAATGAAGTTTCGCTCACCAGCATGACCAGGTCTGCTGCGTGCGCCTGGCCCGCCTGCGTCTTCACCAGAAGGCCCTTGCCGTTGGCGCCCTGCGACACCGAGCAGCGACAGGGCCTTGGAGGAGGGTGCATCTGCTGCCTGCCTTGTTATGCTTCCCGGCGCTGCCCGCCCTTTCAAACCCGTAGCTACAACCCCAGGCCAAAGCCCCCACGAGCGCCCAGCACACCTGCTCAAAGCCAGCCACCCCATCTCCCAGGTGCAGCGTCACGCCCTGCAGCAGTCGGGCGTGGGCACTCAACCCGTGCGGTCAGGTGCCGCAGCATCAGAAGAGTAGCACAATGTCATTGTGCAGACAGCGCAGCGGTGCTTGCAATCGAATCCAAATGCGACGCACTGAAAGCGCCCCAATGACGTCAGGCTGCTGCCACTGCCTGGCACTTCTCCTTGCCTTTGAACGAAGGTGGGTGTGGATCGGCTCGGCCATTTCCGGGTCAAACGGCGGCATGACCTGCGCGGCAAGGGCACCATCCAAAACTCAAGTTTTGCATCCTTGGCGAAAAGGCGCACCCCAAGCAGCAATTCAATGCAGCAGGAGGCTGTACAATGTGCATCAAGTGCGCACCTGCGGCAGCATCTCTGCCGCGGATGTGTCCAAATGCAGGTGCATTGTAAGCAGCCATTTGCCACAGCGAATGGCTGTTCAGTATACATCAAGCGCGCACCTGCGGCAGCATCTCCACCACCGACGTCTGCAGTCCCAGGTGCACCAGGTTCTCAGCCATCTCTGCAAATGGCAAGTGTTCGTTGGCAGATTGTTTTGGGGCGTCCCTGGCAATCAATGCATCTCATGAAATGCATCCACAACAGGCGTGTGCCGACTGGTTGCAAGGCGCTTGATGAAACGCCGCTTCCCGCTTGACAGGGCCGCCTACGTGCGGTGATTGCCACCGGTTCCAAAATCTCACCCAGGCCGATGACCCCTGTCCACCCCACACCCCAGGACGGCTGGGTTGACTGCTGCCCTGTGTGTGCAGTCCTTGTGACCAGTGCCTCACCCAGGCCGATGAAGCCGCCAGCCGCACCACTCCCCAGGCCGACAGGCCAAAGTATTTTGCAGCAACGTTTCAAACGAAGTTCTCACCCAGGCCGATGAAGCCGCCGCCCACCACCGCCGCCGACTTGGCGCCCGTCTGAGCAATCCAGTCCTTGACCAGTCGTCTGCAGGGGGCCGCAGAGGCGTTTGCTGGAGCAGTAAGGCTAGGCAGCTGGTAGGTTGAAGCAAGAGCTCCAGGCACTTTTGAGTCGCCGGCAGCAGCCAGCGGCAGTGGTGCGAGCTGACGGCATTCAAAAGGTGCCGCCACCACCACCACCCCGACAAAGCAGCCCCGACAGAGCAGCAGCTCACGTGTCTGGGATGGTCTTCATCTGGAAGATGCCAAGCGAGTCCAAGCGCGCCCATTAAAACAATAAGACAGAAGCTCACGTGTCGGGGATGGTCTTCATTTGGAAGATGCCCGGAAGGTCGATGCCCGGCAGCGGCGGCTTGATGGCGAATGCGCCCGGCGACAGCACCAGCGCATCGTACCTGGGTGGGGAATGAGGAAGGCACAGGCTGTGTAGCGCAAGCTGAGCAGCGGCGAGAGTAGCACATTAGCGGCGGCTGCAGCTGCTGCGGCCGCGGCGGCAGTAGCAGCGGCAGCCGCACAGCAGAGGAACAGTTAGAGAGGCACTCACTCATGCCGCTCCTCGCCGCCTGGCCCACAAGCCGTGATGGTGCGTGCTGCACGGTCGATGGCCACCACCTGCAGTGTGAAGAAAGCACGTCGTGCCGGTGAAAAGGAGCTTCATTCCAGGAGTGGTAGCCCAAGAAAAAGGCGCAAGTGAAACCGTGCGCAAGGCAGCGTCCCGCAAACGGAGGCTGCACCCACCTCTGTGTTTTCCTTGACCTTCACGTTGAACCAGTTGTTGAACTTGGCAGCAGATGCCACCAGCAGGCTGCTCTCCTCCTGCGATGGGGCAGCACGAAACAACTAAAGTGTGACAGCAGAAGTTGACGAATACAGAGAGCAGGCAGCTGAGCGGTACTCTGCCACAGGCCGATGGCGGCTGCATTGGAGGGTAGAGAGCAAAGCACAGCGCAGCGCAGCATAGCGCAGCACCCACCGGGATCACACCACCGACGTGATAAGGAAGGCCGCAGTTGGCGAAGGACACGTCTGCCCACAGCAGCAGGGGGGCGGTGCCGACAGGTCAGCAGGTTCCGAGGGTTCAACGGGCGGGCACGCTTTGCCACTCAGCAGGCGTCTGCCTGCTTCCAGCGCCTCGTGTCCACCAGAAGGTCTATACCAAGCACAGCACGTACCACTACACCAAGGGCGCATTGAGCTGCGTATGCAACCACTCACAGGGGCCCTTCTCAAGAATCGTGATCTGAACCGCCTCTGACAGGCGGCGCAGGCGGGCGGCAGCGGAAGCGCCGCCTGCCACGCCGCCCACGATCAGCACTTTCTGCACCGCCTGCTTGGCTGCCATGGCTGTGGTGAGTGCTGGAGGCGGGTTGGGGTGCACTGGAAGGGTGTCTGTCAAGTGCTGGTCTGCGTACAAGAGGTGCGGCGAGGGGAGTTGGATGCTGGCGCGATGGCAGAGCACTTGAGAGAGGCTAATGTGCACTGGAAGGAAGTCTGCGGATGCTGGTCTGCACACGAGGGGTGGCGGGAGGCGTGCAAGGCGGAGTTGGCGGCGGCAGGCGGCAGCAGCGGCGGCAGTGGCAGCGGGCAGCGCTGCGGGGGCCGTCAACGGCTGGATCAGCTCGCGATCGCGGCTGCAAGTCGTGTGGAGACAGCCCCGGCCGCAGGGAAGGCCAGCCGTGAGAACGCGCGCCAACGGAGCCCTACTCACAGAAAGCGCCGCTTGAGGAGCCTGGGAGCCGCGCAAATAAGTGTATGTGCAGACGCGTCAGCGGCGTTTCGGTGCCGCGGGGCTATGACGAGAGTGATGTGGAGGTGCCGCCCGCCGGGCAGCGTGGCTGCCGACGGCAGCTGCCCGCATCCCCTGCATTTCTGCTGAGTTTGCATCTGCATCTACTCTCGCTTTTGTGTTAGAGTTTAACACAATTTCCATGATTAGCCTGGTTGACCTCTCACCACAAGTGTTCACATCCGCCCCTCAAGGCACCACCGACCGCCCAGCTGCGCCAGCTGGCTTGGCGCAGGTGGTGCGCTGGCTGGACGCTGCGCGCATTCAATACTGCGGTGATTACATCAATGAAATGACAGAAATTCCACACTGTTATCGGTTTACACGTCATCCTCGGCAGCTGCCTCCACCTCTGCCGCCAACTGGCTGATGCAGGTGGCAATCAGCTTGCGCACTTCCTCCCGGCTGCAGGTGACCTGCAGTGCCACCTCCTGCACGGTGCGCGCACAGCGCAGCACCAGGTTGAAGGTGGCTGCGCCGGCGGGTGCTGGCGCCGCAGCAGCAGGTGCAGGAGGCTCGGCGGTGCCGCCCACCGCCGCCACCGCAGCGCCGATGCCCGCTGAGGCGTCCTTCGCCTGGGGAGCAAGGGCAGGTGGGGGCAGTGGGAGGGTTGGAATGTGGTGATGGCTTGTGAGTGCAGGGTGCAGTGCAGTGTTGCCTCTCGGCCCCCCTGCACGCCCAAGTGTTCCGCGTCAGTCGATTGAGAGCAGAAGCTCAGCCCAATGCACAGAAACCCCAACCAACGCTTCCTTTCCCCATGCTCATTGTTGTCGCCTCACCAGGTACACCTCCAGCTCCTGAGAGGACGCCCGGCTCTGCAGCCGCACACCCAGCGTGGCCGACAGCACTGCCCCACGCCCCCCCTCCATCAGCAGCTCACAGAAGCGAACCGCCTCTGGCAGGTCACCCAGCTGCGGCCGCTCGTCCAGTGGGGCAGCTGCAGCTGCAGCTTGGGATCCCTCCCCGCCGCTGGCACCGGCGCCGCTGGCTGCGCTGCTGCTGGCGCTGCTGCTGCCGCCATTGGCTGAGGCGGCGGCGGAGGTGACCAGGGAGTCGAGCGTTTCCAGCAGGGGGTTGGCGGTGGTGCGCCGGATGGAGAGGAAGATGCGGGCTGCGAGAAAAAGGACATGGTGGGCAGAAGGGGTTGGAGCTTGGTCAATGCAAACACTGCATGTCGCAGGGGGCTGTCTGCGCGGTGGCATGCTTCCATGCTTGACAGGAAGATGCGGGCTGCAACAAAAGCACGTGGAAGGGGGGAGGTGTGGGCGGCAGCCGCTGCATGAAGGTCAACACGGGGCTAAACCAAAGAACCAGCATCTATCAACGGCCCTGGGGATTCGCAGCCGAGCAGGCCGCAGCAGCCCACCTTTAGCGGCGTCCACATGCAGCAGCTTTGCCTTCACGCGCTGCCCAACCTGCAGGCGCGCGAGAGCAGGAAGGAAGACATCCTAAGCGGGCAAGGCTGGCGCGTTATTGAGGGGGAACACGCGAACACGCAACTGAATGCCTGCCTGCGAGCCATACACTCCTGCCAACCCTCGACTGCCCTGCCCACTCCAGCACACCTGCAGCGCGCCGTAATGGCGACATCGGATCCCAGCTGACTTTGTTGCGGTCCACCAGGCCCATGATTCTAACCTTTTCCAGCCACCCACCCTGCCCACAGCGCACCTGCAGAGCATCGGTAATAGCGACATCCGGGTCCCAGCTGACCTCGCTGCGGTGCACCAGGCCCACCAGGGCCGCGCGCTCGCTGCCGCCTGGCGCGCCCAAAAAGGAGGGCAGCTCCGCCTGGAACTCCAGGAAGGCGCCAAAGGGCTTGACGTGCACCACTGCAAGTTGGGTGGCGTATCTTGGGAGATGTGATGGAACGGAGGTGGCTCAAGCACAGCTCTGCACAGCATGCCAGCGCAATGCGCTCGATGCGCACTGGCTCAACAGGTAGCCTGCCAATGTGGGCATCACCCATCTCTCTCTCTCTCTTTATCTCATTACACACACAACCCATCTCTTACCCGTGGCATCCACCACCTCGCCCAGCATGCCAGCCGCCGCCTGCAGCTCGGCACTCGAGGGAGGGCTGGCCCTCACTCCGCGCTCCTTCCAAGCCGACACCGCCGCGCGCTCTGCAGGGCCAGGGCAGAGCCAGCGCGTCAGCTGTGGTCGCCATGAGTAGAGTGATCATGGCCAGGGCTTGCATGCCTGCACCCTGGCGCAGTGCACAGAAATGAGCAACAATGCACCACCTAAAACAGCATGTCGCCGCATGGGGACAGTCAGGTCACTTCAAGCCAGCCCATCCCTGATCCCATGCTGCCCCGCGCGCACCCGACAGCACAACGCGCCCGCTGGCGCTGTCCACATTCACCACCAGAGCTGTGACCTGGCGCCCCAGCAGCACAGCCTCCAGCGCCTGTTTGCGCGCAGCCGCACGCGTGGCAGGCTCTAGGTCGGCGCCGTCGGCGGCCTGCCCCGGCTGGCCCTGCGTCTCCAGCTGTGCAACGATGGCGCCCGCGGCTGCCGCAGCCAGAAGCGGCTGCTCTGCTTCAATCACCGCCGCAACGTTTAGCGGGGACAGCAGGGAGGATGGGATGAAGCCTGTGAGGGGGATGCAGGTGAGGGTGCGTGTTGGCATTGCCGTGGATGTGTCAAGAAGATGCTGCAAGCAGCCGTGATCCTGGCTGTTCCGTTCTCATGCAGTGCGCATCCCCGGGGGCGTCGCATGTCCGCACACAACCCAGCATCAGCAGGCAGGGGCAAAAAGCCCCAAACCCTACCCAGCGCACCCGACAGGTTGTCGTTTCGAACCAGCACTCCCGCCGAGTTGGCCTGCCACACGGTCAGCGTCTCTGCCTGCCGATCCAGCAGCCGGTCGTGGCCATACGCCGCGTTCCGCTCCCGCTGCTCCTTCAGCTGCGCAGCCAGCGCCGCCCGCCGCTCCGCCAGGGCAGCCTTGCGCTCCCGCTCCTCTGCAACCCGCTGCTGCTTCAGCTGCTTCAGCGGCGACGGCGACGGGCGCTGAAGCCTGGCCTCCACGGCTGGTGCTGCGGGGGTGGGGCGAGCCGGCTTGGCCGCTGCCTCTGCCGCTGGTTTGGCCGTTGCTGCCGCCGCCGGCTTGACCGCTGGTGCCGCCGCCGGCTTGGCTGCAGCAGCCGCCGGCTTGGGCACAGCCACTGCCGGCTGGCGCTTGGGCTTGGCAGGGCCGGCTGGCACAGCGGGGACGGCAGCCGTCTGCTGCTCTTCGGCGTGTGTGGCTGCTGTGGCTGCTGCCTGCTCCACTGCTGCAGCAGCCGGCGGCGTGGGCGCAGCCGCTGGCTCAGCTGCTGCCGGCTGGACAGGGGTTGCTGCCTCCTCGCGCTCAGCCGCATCTGCCGCCTTGGCTGCCGCTGGCTGCGTAGGGCGCACGGCTGCCGGCGCTGGCTTGCTCGCCAACGCTGGTGCCGTTGCCTTGTCGGCTGCTGCCTGTTTCTGCGGCTCATTTGCGGGTGGCTTGGCTGCTGGCTTGGCCGCCAGCTTTGGGGGCGGCTGAGGCGGCGCCACTGGCGCAGGCGCCACGGGCTCAGCAAGAGGAGCAGGAGCTGCCGGCCGGCTGGGCTTGGAGGCAAGCTTTGGCTCAGGAGGCGGTGGTGGCGGCAGCGGCCGCTGCGCCGCTGCGCGCGCCTCCAGGCTGGCCTGCGGTTTGGCCGCCAGCTTGGGCGGCCGTGCCAGCTGGCTCAGCTGCAGCTGCACGCGCCCAGCGGGCGGCGCTGGGGGCTGCGCGGGGGTGCCGCGTGGCCGCTGCGGCACTGCATCCCTGAGCCCGCCCACCGCCGCCAGGCCGCCCTGCGCCCGTCCGCCGCGCTTGGGCTTGCTGGACGTGGCTGCGGGCCGGCTGTCCTGGTCCAGCTGGGCAGCAAAGTCCTGGCAAGCCTCCTCCAGGCTGCCAAACTCGGCCTCCGCCTCTGCCGCCCACTGGGCATACTCTGCCTCCTCCTCATCCAGGCCAAGCTCGTCCTCAAAGTCGTCGTCGTCGTCGTCCTGCGTGCAGAAAAGGAATGGGGAGGGGTAGCTGAATGGCTGCAGTAAGGAGGGCGAAAGGCCCGAATCGGCGCGGCCAGCTGCAGCCGGCTGGGCGACGCCGACGTGGCAGGCGGTGGGCCCCATGAGGGCGGCCCGCCCCGCTGGGCAGCACAAACGGCACAGACCATCCGGCCCGCCCTCACACCGATACTAGAAGCGCGAATAGCCTCCCTCAAAACAAGAGGATCGTCGGCGCGGACGAGCACAGCGATTTGCGCGTGCCCCCGGCCACCGCAAGCAGAGCAGCAATCAAGCAGCGAGGGTCAGCAGCCCTGGGGAGCGGCCGGGCGCTGCAGCAGAAGCGGACACAGGCAAGTGCAGGGGCGTGCGCCTCCAGCGCCCCTGCAGGCGCTTGCAGGCGCTGCTGGCAGGGTGCGCGCGTGGCGGGGCTATCCCTCTGCACACCCCGTGCCAGGCCACACCCGCCGCCGCCGCCGCCGCCGCCGCCGCCGCCGCCGCCGCCGCCGCCGCCGCCG
>VFQQ010001896.1_pt1 | contig 26369 bp, 49 predicted proteins | sample 3512341 | NCBI WGS metagenome assembly VFQQ01 (sample SAMN10412373, study PRJNA504923) | tailings metagenome | isolation source: Relicate 2 Philex TSF1 revegetated site | place: Philippines: Tuba, Benguet | collected 2017-08-29
GGGTGAGAGTCGGAAAATGGGCCGGCTTCATTAAGGCGCGCATGTAGCGCCGCATCCTGGTAGAAATAAGCCATGAAGAGGCGTGAGGCAGACAGCGCTCGATCCAAACCAAAGGGGCACTACATGTTCAGCAGCTCCCAGACCATCATCATCTCCCACCAATCGGCACAAGACTGTGGCTGCAAAGCGCCAGATCACAACTGCTCACCGGTCGGTACATGTCTAGCTCCGGCAGCGGCTCACTGGCAGTGCTGCTGCACCCTTCAAAGGTCACCCGCCCCGGGGCGCCGCTGCCTGCCGCCGCCTGCGCCTCGCCCACCCTGTCTAGCACCTGGCAGGGGGAGGGGTGGGGAGAATGTGGTGAGCTGGAGAATTGATGGCTTGTGATCAAGGGTACGTTGTTGCACCAGGACTTGGCGGAAATGTGTGCATCGGTCAGCGGGCAAGCATGCAGTCCAGCCATGGCATCTAAACCGCAGCAGGCCGGAAGGAGTCCAAACAGCAGAGCAGGCTGAAAGAGCCCGCCCAGAAGCACGTGGGTGCGCACCTGCTGCAGCGCCTTGTCGATTTCATACTGCAGGTTGGTGGCTGCAACGGCCAAGGGAAGGCAAGGAATCAGGCTGTGGAGTGCCAGGCAACAGAGCAACTGGAGCGCAGCGGCAGCCAGCCTGCCGAACGCAGAGGCGCACATCAATATGCAGCCACAGAAACGATATGGGTCGCAAATCCTCACCTGCCAGCATGGGTGTGTCTGTCGCCGACTTGGGCCTTAACTGCTTGGCCTGCAACAGCGGCGCTGGCCCATCCAGGCTGCCGCCTTCCTCATCTGCTGCCGCCGCTGCCGCTGCTGCTGGTGCTGCTGGGCTGACGCCCGATGCTGCTGCCGCTGCCGCTGCTGCCCCTCGCTGCGGCGCCGGTGTATCTGCCACTGCCGCTGCGGCCGCCTCAAGCGTCTCTTGCATGGACTCGCGCCCCAGCTGGGGCCGCAGGGTGAACAGCGGCGCATCCCAGCGGTTGCGCGAGTCCGGCCGCTCAAACCTGAACAACAATGAGAGCCACGGAAGGCGGACAGGTCAAGCTGTGCCTCCAAGCATTGCATGTAGAAATGCCCCACCTGCACTGTGCATCTGGGTATCCCCTGTATGTGCATCAAAAAGCAGCCAGCCCCACCTGCAGGCCAAGTCCTCAAAGATGGCTTCGCTAAAGGCGCCCTCAGCAGGGCGCGACGCGTTCCACTCTCGGCACACATCGGCTGGAGTGTCCACATGCACCATGCAGTACCGCGTGGCAGCCTGCAGGGTGAGTGGCAGTTTGGAGCGGAGTGATCAGTCAGATGAACAATGGCACTGGCATGCCAGCTGCTCAGCCGCCTGCCGCCACCGCAGCAGCAGAGACGCCCTGAGCATCTGCAGAACACGCGGCTCTAACTAAAGCAGCAGCAGCTGAAGGAACAGCCCAGCTGCCGAGTCAGCAGCCTAAGACAACGGCAGACAGCGAGGCAGGCAGCAGCCCTCACCTGGCGTGCAATGCACCACAGCTGGTAGCGGTAGCCTTTGATGTTGTTCTGCGGCAGGCAATGGTTGGATGTGGTGATGTGGTCGCAGCAGGTGACAGTGGCAGCAGGTAGAAGGCGGAACATGAGTGGCATCCCATTACGAATCCATCACGCTCTCAGCACAGGGCAAGATCGATTGTCGATGAGCGCCAGCTCTCCCCCACCGCTGCCTAGAACCAGCCGCACCTGGGAGTCGCAAATGACGGTGCGCCGCCGCGTCAAGCTGCGCTCGACCGCCGACAGCAGCGTGCCGCGAGCCACCTTCTCAGAGGTCGCATCTGCATCATCGATTGGGACAGCAGCGGTGAGGGCAGCACCAGCCAGCCCTCCCCGCCTCACTGAACTGGCGGCAGCGGCAGCGGCGGCGGCGGCGGCAGCGGCGGCAGCGCCAAAAAAATGGTTACCTTTGTAGCTGTCGTTTCTGCGCAGGTGCAATGACTCCTCGTCGACCACCACCACGTCCTGGCCTAGCGCCCGGCAGACGTCGGCCAGGGCCGCCGCCGCGCCGCTCTTGCCGCTGCTCGGCAGGCCGCTGACGACGATCAGAGGCATGAAGAATGCGATGCGGTTGCAATGGGCCGCCAAAACCCGCTGAACGGGAAGAACAAAGTTGAGTAGGCCGACTGCTTTGCCAAAGAGCGGCTTGAGGCAGTGAATTACAACGGGGGAGGCAGCAATAAAATGTGGGAATAATCAGGCAGCGCATGCACGGGCATGCCAGCCGCCGCCGCTGCCGCCGCCACCAGCCGTGGCCTTGCCGAATCAAACTCCTGTTCTCCTGGACCTGTTTGCTAACAGCTTCGTCAGTCAACTATGGTACAGTCAGGGTCGAGATGTTGGGGCTGAGGTGACAGTTGTGGCGACACACGAACATGCGCATCCGCCGTTGTCTCGTGCGTTGCTCCAGCGCTGAAGCAATCCTCTCTTGTCAGCCAATACAACTTGCTGCTGATTTAGCGGCAGAACTTGTCCGACTGCATGGCAGAAGGTGAGGAGAGGCAAAAACATGCAATGAGTGGCATGCCAAAGCGAGGGAGGGGCCGCAGCAGCTGTGGCAGATTGCATTCTTCTTGCCTTCATTGCTGCCCGCATGTCTAGCCGCTCCTCCGCCGTCTTGCCCTTGACCTTCTTGGAGTAGCCTGCAAGTGGGTGCAAAGCAATATAACTAGTCGGTTTACCAGACCGCTCCTCCGCTACGCCTGCAGGGAGCCGGTGCAAAGCAGGGCTGCGTAGTGAGGTAAATGCAGGCCTGTTTGCTGCTGCCTCGCACTTTGCCTTTCCGCTGCCCCAAGCATAGCATTGCCATTATTAGTACCACTCGGCGGAACCAAAGCAGCCCACATTCACAGAAGCGCACCGTGCAGGATTTCGGGGGCCTTGGCATAGCCGCTGCCCCAGGGCGTGGCCTTGGCCTTGCCCTCTTTAGCCCGGGCCATCTCAGCCGCAAACTCCTGCTCGTAGCTGCCGCCGCCCATGACGCTGATGCCCGCCGCCTTGACTGCAGGGGGGAGGAAAGTGGACCCCGGGTGGCAAGTTCGTAAGCTGGCCAAAGACATGACGCTAATGCCCGCCGCTTTGCCTGAGGAGGTCAGGGTGGCAGGGTGAGGGGCTGTTGAAGTGGTGGCCAAAGGTATGAGAAAGGCGGCAGCGCGCTGCTCTTGAAATACCGGCGACATTGACAGTGGTGCTGGTGCAATGCGTTTCAGCAGTCCACTCACGGGCCTCCTCCTGCAGCTTGTTAGGCTGCGGTTGTGGGGGCCCCAAGCCGTGCACAGATGCAACCACAATAGACGGAACGCCCATTGCCAGGCACCTGCCTTCAGAATGCGACAAGCAGCACGAAAAACAGCCAAGCGAAGAAGCAGCAAAGGAACGCAGCTTCTACTTGAAGATGCAGCAAAGGAATGCAGTGCTTGAGCTTTAAACTGCCACTCACGGGCCTCCTCCTGCAGCTTCTTGTCCTCCTCCGTCATCTCCTCCTCCTTCTTTGCCTTCTTCTTTTTCTTCTTCTTCTCCACCCCAGTGGCCTGCGGGAGAGAGAGAGAAGCGCAGGCGTGAGCTTCTGCACTTTCTGCGGGAAGGCCAGAAGCAGCCGCTGCTGCATCGAACGAGTGCGGCGGGGGTAGGGACGCAGCAAGCCAAGGCTGCAGATCATGCAGCCTGCATCTGTTTCACCCCTTCGCCACGCCAGATGCAGCGGCAGGCCTGGTGGCATTCCAGGCAGCTGGCAGCTCGGGCGGCAGACGTGCGCCGCCGCAGCCGCCGCCCTGCCGCCGCCGCTCCGCACCTTCACTTGCAGGCCGCCCTTCAGCACCAGCTTCCCGCCGACGGGCATGGCGGCCCGCGGCCCTCAGGCGAGCGCGGGGAGGCCTGCAGCCGCGCAAACAGACTCAATCCCCGCGAACGGCGGCCGGATGGAGTGGCGATGATGCTGACCAAACTGTGTGCGGCTTGCGACGGCGGTTGGGTGCAGCGGTGCGCCCTTCCGCTCCCAAAGAGGGCGCCGCCGTCGCCGCCAGCAGGCCCTTCGCCCGCAGCAGACAAGCTCTGGGACGAGCGGTCTGCCCTTGTGCTGCCAGCAGCCACTGATGCAGCCCAAACTCGATTACCAGCCTGGATGGGCGCAGTTCGCACCATCACGGCGCTCCGCCCACTGTCCACTCCCTGCTGACGTGGCTGCCCCTGAATATTGGCCAAGGTGATTCACACTGGTGATGGGTAAAAGAGTGGCAAAGAGTGGTGACAAGGCATGAGGAGGCTTGTTGCAAGGCATTTGGGCAAGTCTCATAGGAATCACACAAAAATGAATCGAGTGGTGATGCAGGGGGGCGATTGGGGGAGGGGATGTGAGCATTCGGTTCAATGGGCAAGGTGGGAGAGCGGACGGCGACGCACGGAGGCCGGGGCAGTGCTGCATCCGCAGCATGCCAGCGGCCGCCGCGGTCGCAACAGCGGCTGAGCAGCCGTCGGTTATGGGGAAATGCAAAATGCAGTGTAAAAGATTTGGTGGCGCAGCGCTCGATCAGTGGGCTAATGCATAGCTGAGTGGGAGGGTACTCGAGGCAGGGTGCCAGGCGGGCGGCGTTTCAGCAACCGCTAGAGGCCCTGCCGGTGGATGCACGGTTATCGATACGTTTCCGCTGCTTATTGGGCGGGCTGCCGCGCTACAGCGGCAGTGTGTTGCCTGCCCGAGCGGTGCAGCTTGTTGCAGCTGCGGCCAGCCAGGCCCATGCTAATCTGTACCAGGCAAAGACCGGCTCGGAACTTTAGCCTGAGGAGGCTGCTGCTAATCGTTGCTCTATCTGGTCGGCAGAAATCCATCAGGCTGCTAGAGCTCCTTGACTCACGGGCTGCCGCCCAGCTCGGTTTTTGTTGCGGCTATCAGCTCAGCCGCGGTTCCACCAGTTGTAGCTGGACCGTGTGTTGCTGCCGCTGGTGCGGCCCCAGGTGTTGCTGCTCCAGCGAGAGCTGCCCCAGCTGTTGGAGGCGGCCTGGCACTGCAAGGACACGGCAGGGCGGGCAAGTGGCAGGTTGGGCAAGTGGCAGGTTGGGCAAGTGGCAGGGTGGGCAAGTGGGTGTGTGAATCCGAACCAGGAGCAGCAGTCAGGGCGGCCTCCAAACGAAACAGCGCAATGTAGCACCGCGGGTGGCAGGTTAGACAAGCTTGCCTGGTAGTTCTTGAGCGTGAAGCCGGCCTTGCACTGGGAGCAGACGTTGGGGTACCAGACGTTGCTGCAGGGAGGGGGGCGTGGCTTGTGCAAGCACATGTCAGGCGGCAGGCGAGCAGTCAGTGCCAGGTGTGCAGCTGCGCATGGACTCGTTGCTTGCATGGAGCTGCTGCAAGCAGCTCTGCAACCGTCAGTCCAAAGCGCACTCCTTCACAAGGCTTACCAAGCCTGGCAGTTGGCAACGGCGGCCAGGCATGCGTTGGTGTTGCGCGCCACGCACTGCTTAGGGGGCGGGGCGAATCAAGGCAAGGGAGCTTGGGCCACACAGCGCAGCCACCCACCAGCAGCAGCTGCAAGGCAGGCCTACGCTTGGGCACTCCCTGGAGCTGGCTGCTCTCTGCATCCTGCTGCACTGGGCTACCAACTCGATGGGATCCTCTCACCTTCTTGGTGGCGTCAAGGTACATGCCCCACTTGCACTGCATGCACTGGTTGTTCCAGTTGCAGCGGGTGCAGTTGGGGTCGCTGGTGGTGCAGGGCGTCTGGTTGGGCGTCTGTGCCATGCACTGCAGCAGCGGCGGCCAACGGAGGTGAGAGGTGGGATGCATGCACGGCAGGCTCCCCGGCCTCACGGGCTGCGTATTCTGGCTAAAGCGTGTGGCGCAGTTTCCAGCACCCGGCGCTGATCAGCTGCTGCCCCTGAATGCAGGCGGACCTCCAGCACCTCAGCAACAAGAAACATGACTTATGTGTGGTGCTCCCTACCTTGCCAGTGGTAGGATCCACCCGCATGCCCCAGGTCTTGCACTTGATGCACTGGTTGTTCCAGTTGCACTGGGCGCAGTTGGGGTCGCTGGTGGTGCAGGGAATGGTGGCCGATCCAGCCGCCACGCACTGCAACGCAGGGCAGGCATATTGGGTGGTGCTTCGGTCGCACGCAAGCCATTTGCTGCCTGGGCTTCCTTACTGGCCACCAATGCTTCTGCTCTCGCTCACAGCATCCACCTCATTGCGCAGGATGACACACACTGCCTGCCACCAGAACCCACCCACACCCCTCGTTTCCTGCTTTCGAACACTCCCTAGAACACTCTTCATGCCCTCCCTAGAAGGCTTTCTCACCCGCTTAGTACGCCAGTCCACCACATAGCCGGCCTTGCAAGCGGAGCAGCCGCGGCGCCAGCCCTTGCACGACGTGCACAGCGGGTCGCGCTCCAGGCACGTCTTGGAGCGGCACTTGCCGGTGGCTGCATCCACCACCCAGTTGGGGTCGCGGCAGCTGATGCAAGCGCCCTCAGCGTTGCACAGCGCGCACTTCGTGTAGGGGTCGCGCCGCCGGCGCCACGAGTAGCTGCGGCGGGGGCAGGGCACGCCGCCGCTGGGGGCCACGCACTGCAGGGGCAGGGGGAGGCGGACTGTGTGGGCGAGTGGACGGTGTGCATGGAAAGGCATGCTCAGTGTGCGGCCGAGTGGGCGGTGCACATGAGAAGGTGGGCGGTGCACATGAGAAGGTGATCGTTGGAGGCAGTGGTCAGAAGGTGGTCAAAACGCACAGCCAGCGACTGTGCAAGCAAGCAAGCAAGAAAGCAAGCACTAGCTAGCCATGCAACAGTGCCGCAGTCGGCCGAGCGCCGACTCACCACGCCTGCGGCGTTGACGGTCCATCCGGCGGTGGCGCACGTCGCACACTTGAGGGCGTTGGGGGCGGCCTGGCACGTGGCGCATGCCTTTGCAGGGTCGCTCAGGCAGTCCTCCACAGCAGGCGGTGTGCACTGCACACATCGGAGCACGCAACAAAGGGCGGGGTGAGGGAAGGAGGGCAATGCGGGGATGACAGAGCGTGCCGCCCCTCGTGATGTGCAATGGCTCAAACCAGCCAGCCAGCCATGTTCCAACCAAGATGGAGGGCCTGAGCGAGTTGCGGCCGCCTTGCCAAAGAGTGCCAAAAAGGTCACACGCTCACCACTCCATCGTCGTTCACAAGGTAGCCGGCGGTGGCGCAGGTCGCGCACTTGAGGGCGTTGGGCGCGGCCTGGCACGTGGCGCAGCCCTTGGTGGGGTCGCTCTTGCAGTCCACCACGGGGGTGGGGGCCTCGCACTGCAGCAGGGCAAGCAGAGGCACAGCAGGGGCTGGGTCAGAGCACCGGAGTGGAGCCATGCAGCGGGACAGCGGGACTGCTGCCCTGCTGTGCAACAGCGCATGCGTGAGTCTCGATGCAAAAGCAGCAGCAGAATGTCAGGAGGGCAGCAAGCCAGGCAGCCAGCGCACCGAGCCCGCGGCGTTAACGATCCAGCCCGCGGTGGTGCAGGTTGCGCAGAACAGCTGGTTGGGTGCAGCCTGGCAGGTGGCGCAGCCCTTGGCGGCATCGGTCTTGCAATCCACTGCCGGCGGAGGGGCCACGCACTGCACCAAGATGCGCGGATAGGCCATGGGTTGGTGGTAGCAGCGACGGCGCACAGCAGCAATGGGACCAACCACTGGGCAGGCCAGGAGTGCGAGAGAATATGCAGTTACTTCCCAAATGGCCCTTTTAAGGAACTCACCACGCCTGCGGCATTGATGACATAGGCTGCATTGACGCAGGTGGCGCACTTGAGCTGGTCAGGGGCGGCCTGGCACGTGCGGCAGCCCTTGCTGGTGTCGGTCAGGCACGTGACTTCCGGCGCCGGCGGCTCGCACTGCAAGCAGGCGAGTAGGCGAGGGTGGTCAAGATGAGCGGCAGACTTGCATGCCCACAAACATGCAAGAGGGTGATGCGGCGTCCGAGTAGATGCTGCTTGCAGCCAGTATGCATTCAACCAAACCGTCCAGGGAGCGCTGAGTAATATGTGCTTGCAGGCAGCACAAACCATTGTCAGCAGCACGGCACAACACAGCAGACAGGCAGCCGACTCACGGAGCCGGCGGCGTTGACGACGTATGTGGGGTTGGTGCACGTGGCGCACTTGAGAGGCTCGGTGTCAGAGCACGTGGCGCAGCCCTTGTTGGCGTCCGCCAGGCAGGTGCCCGTGGGCGCTACGCACTGCAGCGATTGTAGGAAGCACAACACAGTGGATGGCATGGCCACAGCTTGCTGAGCTACATGGCTTGCAAAGGTAGAATGCTTGCCAGGGCGGCTGTTCCCTTCCACCCTATGCTGCACCAGAAGAAAGTCAGCAGTGCATCTGCATCATATCGTCTCTGCTCACGTAGCCAACGTCGTTCACGATGTGGGTGGGATCTGTGCACGTCAAACAGTTCCAAATATTCGATGGGTCGCACGTGGCGCAGCCTTGGGTGGGGTCCGCTGTGCAGTCGTTGGTGCTCACGCACTACGGCACAGCGGCGGGGCATGTGGAGCTGGTAGGCGGGCAGGCGGCAGTCGTGGTTGGGTTGAGCAATCGCAGCTGCATCACTGAGAGAAAGAAGCACCCGGCTGGCACCTTTCCAAGCACATTTCCCATTTCACGCTTCAGGCAGCACAAGCAATGGTGCTGTGGATGGAGCCTGCCCATTGAGATGGTATCTCACTCACCGCGCCGCTTGCGTCCACCTTGGCTCCCGGGTCCAGGCACGTTGCGCACTGCATGGGCTTGGTGGGGTTGCAGTCCTGGCAGCCCAGCTCCCACTGGTCGGTGCAGACGGGGGCGCGGCACTGCGAGCAGGGGTGGGTACATGAGAGGCATGCAAGTATGGGTAAGGGGGGCGTGCAGACGGGGGAATGGCACTGCGGCGGCGGCGTGCAGCACGGAGGGTACAACACGCAGCAAGTGGCTTGCAACTTCAGCAGCACATGCAGGCATGCTGTCGGCTCTGCAAAGTACAGGCTGTATGCTGCAAGGCAAAGCGTGCGGTGTGCAGAGAGGAGCATTCAGCATTCATTCAGCTGAAGAGCGTCAAAAGCAGCCCTAGGTGCAGCCGCACACACTCACCAGGCCGTCATCGCCAAACACCCACTGCACGGTGCCGACGGTCTTGCAGGTGTCGCAAAACTCGGGCGCATCAACATTGCATGCACCTGCAGGGGTGTTGTGGCACCGGGGGCACAATCTGCACTGCAACCCTCGTGTAGGTTACATGGTCCGCAGACGCCTCAGGTGTCACCGTCCTGGCACACGGCACATGCTGCATCAAATGTGCAACACGCAGCAGCTGCTGGATTGACTGGTACAGCAGCGAGCAGCTTGCCTGGTGCGCAGTTGGGGTCGTACTGCAGGCAGGTGTTGTCCTGTGCAAGCGCCCTGGGCACGCAGGCCGCCAGCAGCAGCAGGGCCGCAAGCGCTGCCCGCTGCATCGTGCCGGTGTGCGTCGGTGCGGCAGGTCGGGAGGCAGCTGCAGCAGGTCAAAGGTTCATCAAGTGGGATCAACAAAGGACAGCGCCCACTCCAGCAGGGGATGGGACCAATAAACAGCAGCTGCACGGCCGAGGGCTGGCGGGCGGGAAGCTGCGCCGCTGCCCTGGGGGTGCCGCCGGCTGCAGGAGGGCCCGCGGCAGCCTGCGCCTCTGATGCGCGAACTCAGAGGCCTTCGGGTGAATGGAGTTCGCAGCAGCAGGGTCCCCAAGCGTCCGCTCAGGAGCGGGCGCAAGCCGCGGGGCTGGGACTTGGCTTTACCCCCGCTGTCAGCAGGCCCCAAAGCGATCCATGAAGCGCTGCAGCATTGCTGCAGCCAGGTCAGGCCCCCCCAGGAGCGCTCTGGGGAGCCTGCGGCGGACCTCGCTTGCAAGGGCCCCTGCAGCCTTCCGCGCAATGATTACGAGGCACCAATCAGCCGACAAGCATCGATGGAAGGCGCAGAAGAGGGCGCTGCCGCTCACCCGCAGGGACAGCAGTCTTCGAGCGCGCCTTCGGTGTTTCTGCTTAGCTCTGACCAGCAAGAAATAATTGGGAGCTCTTGAAACTTTTCCTGCAATGATTATCGGGTCGCCACATGGCAGCGCCTCCCGGCTCTGCAGCTGCCGCAGCCTGTCCTGCTACAGCTCCCCTCCGGTGCGCGGCGGTTTTCTGCCCTCTAGCTTCATAGGTGCATGTAGACCACGCCCCGGCGCCTGCAAGTGCCAGGGTTGAGCACTATCAGCGCCCTGCCTGTGTCGCACCGCCCGCCGCCGCTGCCGATGATGGGCGCAGATTTATTTCAAACCATCTGATGACCTGCACTGCAGCCGACGGCCGTCCAGAAGCGGGTGCTGCGCTGTGGGCTGGGTCCGGCACGTTCCTGTCAAACAGCTGGGGAAATGGGGGTCCATAACCCTGCCCATTGCCCATCCCCTGCCCGCCGCTCTCCCGCATTAATGCCAGTGGCAACATGTCGGTTGCGCGCCGGCAGGCAGTGATCACCATGAGGCCGGCCTGCAATCCTTCATCTGCACGGCGCGTGGTTCACAGCCATGCAGCATGCAGCACAAACACCGTTCCCCTGCTGACTTCCCCTCCTGGCTCCCACGCCATCGCCAGAGCTAAAGCTTGCCTCTCAAAGCATTGATGCTAAGAGGCATGAGCACGGCTGCAATCCATGGAGCAGCCTATACGAGAGGCATTGCTCATTTGGACGAGTCATGTGGGTGACAGTGCGGCATGCAGCTCGGCATGCTCTGGTGTGACCTTGGGGTGGGCAAACAAGCGTGCCACACCATGTGGCTGCTGCCTGCAGCCTCTCTGCTCAGCAGCTGTACCATCTACTGCAAGCAGTTTGTCAGCCTGCCTCCCAGCTTTAGTTTGAGCTCCTTGCAGCAGTGCTGCAGCGGCAGCCACGCATTGATCGCGACATGGCATTGCCCTGCCGCCGCTGCCGCCGCTGCTGCCGACCGCCACGTGGGCGGTGGCACACCCACGGGCCAATTTCGGCTTCCGGCGAGCGGGGTGGGGCTCGACACTGCTCTGATCGCCGGATCAGCATCGCTGCGGGCGCCAGGCGGCAGCAGGCGCGCGCCATGGCCGCGGCGGAGCCCAGCCCGAGGGCCCTGGCCTTCGCCGGGGCTCCTGAGCTGCTGCAGGTGCAGTCCGTGCGCTCCACGGCCGACAAGGTGGACCGCGTGGAGTTCCACCCCGTGCAGCCCTGGCTCTGCTTCGTGGACCGCAACAGCAGCGTCAGCGTCTGGAACTACGAGTCGGATGAGGTGCGGTGATCGCGCGATCGGGCCCAGGGAGGCCCCGAGCAGCAGCGCCGCCGCCCCCAACCGCCTGCCGCTCCGTTTGCCGCCGATCCAGCCATTGCGCTCCCCCCTTCCCTCCCTGCCACGCAGCTTCTGTACGATGCGCAGCTCGGCGGCGCGGATGAGGCGGCACTGCAGGAAGCGATGCTGCGGCAGCGTGGCGACCGCGGCGCAGCGGCCGCCGGCCTCTCAGCCAGGTGCAGTTGCTGTACGCCATTTGTGGGTGCTGCCTCGCTGCTGCAGAGTCAGCCGTGCCGTGCTCGTTGCTGGCATCTGCAGGACAAGTTTAATGATGCCCAGAGGCTTGCCACGCCCAACTGAGCCTGGCTGCCCGTTCCACCCTGGTGCAGCGCGGCTGCAATGGCAGAGGCCAACTTGACGGCCAAAGGCACGGCCTCTGGCCTGGTCCGTGACATCAAGTGCGTGCTTAATTGCTGGAACCCATGCTGCTGCTGCACACAAGCCGTGGAGTGTGATAAGTCAAGGCGTAGCTGGCAGCTCCGCGTGCGTGTCTGCAAGCTGTCTGCCGGCTGACGCAGCAGTTGATGTACGCTGCGTATGATAGCTTGGGAACTGTTTCTGGTTTCCTCCCACAGGTTCCTGGACATGGACACTGCTTTCTGGCAGGTGGCGCGCCAGCATTGGCTGCAGTATGGTGCTTACGACGACCGGACTGTGCCCTACCTGGGTGCGCCATGGCGTTCTGAGTGGGACGCTGCCTGCTGCTGCCTGCTGCAATTGCTTTTGCTGCTGCCATATCTGTTGCAGTATACACGATGTTGCTGCTGCTGCTGCTGCTGCTGCCGCTGCCGCTGCCGCTGCCGCTGCCGCTGCCGCTGCCGCTGCCGCTGCCGCTGCTGCTGTCGCTGCTGTGACATGTTGCGGCACATAAATGTGCACCGAGCTTCTGTCTACCTGCGACCCTGCTTGACATCCGCTCGCGCTGCTGCCGGTGCTGCAGGGAAGTACAAGGGCCTGCAGGGCAAGCGCTGGCTGGTGATGGCGTGTGAGAATAAGGTAGGCAAACTGGCAAACCTGATAGTTGGGAAGTTTAACAAGCTGGCTTGTTCTGCATGCCTAGCCTCCTTTCAGCCGCTTTGCGAAGCTCGCACGCTGCCTTCTGTACTCCCACTCCCACAGGTTGTGATGCACGATCTGGCCTCAGCCGACTCGCGCGACTTCTCTCGCTCCGCCTGCTTTGAATCCAAGGCGCCCACAGCCCTGGCTTTCCTGCTCATCAACCTGCCGACCCTGGCGGGCTACGGCAGCAGCGGCGCGGCAGGCGGCGCAGCAGGGCAGGTGCGGATGGGTGGATCAGCTTCTGCGCCATGCCCCCAGGGCACAGCAGTGTGGGAGGCGCAGGGATGACCAAAGCGGCAGTGTACTATTGTGATTGAGTGCTGCCGTACATGTGCAGACCCGCCCGCACCGTGTTTTTGGCATGCCTTGCAGCCGGAGCTGCTGCCGGTGATGGCAGTGGGCACATCTGGCGGTGCCACCTTCCTCATCAGCCCTGACACCATGACCGTGTATGCCAAGCTCAGGCGAGCGTTGTTCTTTCTTAAAAGCCCCTGTTCTCGTTCTGTCCTGCCTGGTTTCACCTAAGTATTCAATGTCGCTGCTCTCATAAACATCGTCCTGTCGACTTTTGCCCTTGCCATAACCGCAGCGGCGCGCACGGCACCGCGGCCACAGCCATTGCAGCCGTTCTTTGGCCTGACACCTTGCCTCAAATCGTCCTTCCGACCTTTGTCCTTGCCACGCCCGCAGCGGCGCGCACGGCAAGGCGGTCACCGCCATGCTGCCTCTGGCCAGCGAGACGCCGGGCGGACCATACATGCTGCTCACAGCCAGCGCTGATGGCACCATCGCTGGTGGGTAGGCTGCAAGGTTATGGGTGCTGTGCTTGTTGGGGCGGCGCCTGGGCGCCTTACAGTGGTGCTCGAGTGTGTGCAGCAGGGCGTCAGTGCATGGCGGCATCCACTGTCCGCACGGAAGTTTGCCTGAGCTGCTGGTGTGCTCCCCCAACCCTGCCCCTGCAGTGTGGGACCCCTCACGCACCGCCACCCGCGGCCCCGACCGCGAAATGGCGGCTACGCACTCCTGGAAGGCGCATGATGGCGGCGTGTCGGTGAGTGCTGGGCGGCTCAGCAGCAGCGTGCTGGCCTGAGGGGCGTGGTGGACCGGCAGGCCCATGCTTGCGCTGCTGCTTGCTGAGCTTGCTAGAGCGCCTTCTTTGCTGTGCTGCTGCTGCTGCTGGTGTTTGTCCATGCATTTCAGCTCTCTCTGGATTGTCCCAGGCCATGACCTACTTCCTCTGTGCTACACTGAGCGGCCTGCAGACGCGCAGCGGTCACATTTGCCTGATCACACATTGTTTTGGATTATTTCTTGTCCCAGGCCATGACTTACTTCCTGTGCTACACCGAGCGACCCGACGCGCCGGTGCCCCGCCTGGCCACCACTGGTGCGCTTGCTTGGCCACTGCTTGAATGCGCTCGCTTGTGTGTGCCTGCACTGCACTTCCATGGGGCTGCACTGTTGTGTGTGTGTGCGCTCTGCTTTAGGCGAACTTGATTCCATGATAGTTGGGGCACCTGGCAGGCCAGCAGCGCTCGATTGGCATGCCAGCATCTACTGCCTAGCACTTCCCTCTACGTGTGTGCACTGCAACCATCCCTCTGCCGCCCCTCTCCCGCAGGCGACGACCGGAAGGTCAACATGTGGGAGGTGGGCAGCTGGAAGCCGTTTGCCAAGGCACAGCCGCTCCAAAAGGCGGTGTGCCACTCAATCGGATGGGCGCCCTGGGGCGGCACGGGGCTGGGGCTGCACCCCTCCCTGCTGATGGCAACGGGTGAGCGGGCTGGGCATGTGCAGGCGGAGCAGACATGAGTGGCATGTTATGAGTGACTGGTTGCCTGTTCCTTCTCTCGTCACCAGTCAGGCAGTGCTGGTGCTGGCATTTGGTTTCTCACGTTCCACACATTCATGTGCTGCTGTGCTGCTACCCATGGCGCCTGCGATTCTGGCATTTGCTCATGTAGACTGTTGATCACTTCTGTCCACGTTTTCCTGCCCGCTTGCAGGCGAGGTGCCGCTGATTCTGGGCCTGGACCCGGCCACTGGAGCCATGGAGCGATACATCGGGCTGGAGGTGGGTTGATTGAAGCATGTTCTGTTTGGGTCATTTCATTCCCTTCATATCATTCATTCATGGTACTGGGGCCCAACAGAGCAATACGTCAGGCTGGAGGTCGGCAGCGATCAGGCTGAAAAACGTGTGCACCAGTGCATGGATCCCCTTGTTTGTTTCACTCTGCATACAGTTTGAGCTGGGGCGGTGAAGTGCATCAAGCGCATCTATCAGCGGTGCATCCTGACCTGAGCAACACGTGCGTCACGCGAGACTTGATACCACCCTTGCCTTGCTGCTTCTGCAGGGCAAGATCGACCCTGGCCAGAAGAAGGTGCCCAAGGTGTACCACCTGGCTGTGCACCCCACACGGTGCGTGGGCCGGTTTTTGGTGTGTTGTGGTTTGGCGCATTTTTGCATTCCAGAGGCCTCCTGTCGCAAAAATGGCACGTTGAACCTCGCCAATATCCCGATCAAGCTGAAGTGTGCTCCAGTGTGTCACCCGCCCACACAAACTCACACAACCCATTCACACACCCGCAACTACTTCACACTCTGCAGACCGCACCTGGTGGCAGCGGCCACCAATACAGGCGCAGTGCTGCTCAGCTTCGACACCAATGAGCGGCCGCCCGTGGTGGCGCTGCCCGCCCAGGTGAGTTGGTGCTTTGCTGCATCCGGTTTGCCCACTCGGCACGTCAACCCTACTGAAGGGTTGCTCTGCTCGATAACCACATGAAACACACTTTTCGGTGTCTCACTGCACCCACAGGTGGTGACGCTGGAGGCGCTGCTGCAGCAGAACAAGGAGGGAGACAAGCGGGCCAGCGAGCCAGGCAGCAAGGGCGCTCAGGCGCGTGCATGGGTATGGATGGGTGCTGAGGATACGCCTAGAGGGTGTCAATTGAGAGCTTGAAAGCGGCCGGCATGCCAGAAGCCTGGGGCAGCCGCGGCAAAGTTCGCCAGGCAAAGTTTGCAGGATCAACTAGCCACAAAGCCGGTTGCACTGTTACTGTTACCTTTCCAAGCGACAAGTTTTGTGTGTGTGTTGTTTCTGCAGGGCCTCACGTATGTGTCGGCGTCTAGCGGGCGCCTGTGGTCCACCGCCCTGCGCATGGACAGCAGCAAGGCGGAGGGCGCGGCCAAAAGCGTGGTCAGGTGCGCTTTTAGTTCAGCAACTCGCAGCTCGGTACTTGTCTCTCCATGTGGTCAGGAGCTGGGCTGCTGTAGTCAAGTGCCCAGAACTGCAGGAGTTGGGTCTGGTGCCCTGCAGTCCGCCCGCCCTCCAGCATCTTTGTTCTATACCTCACCCTCACAACCCCGCTCGCTTTCTTTTTTACTCTCTTTCCTGCAGCCTGGCCTCCAGCCCGCGCGAGGCCATCGCAGCGCTGGACCATCCTGGTCGCCCCGTGCTGGCCTGCTCTGCCTCTGGGCGATCCATCTCAGCGGTCTGGCCGCAGCTGCGGGCGTATGCAGTGTACAGCCTGGCACCCACGGGGGCCTGGGAGGTGGTGGACCGAGGTGAGTGGCTGGTTTGAGTTGGGTTTGCAGCGTGGGAAGTGCAATGTGTGCCGTTTTGCAGCTGAGTGATGGCAAAGGCCTGGTGAGTCGTGGACCGAGATGAGCGCTGGGCTTGGTGCCTTGAAGGGCCGCTTGTTGCGTCCAACTGCTGCATCAAATGCTTGGGTGCAAGCAGGGCTGGGACGATAGAGGGGTGGCTCAGTTGCCACTTCTCAATACATACATGCCTGCAGGCTCTGGCAACAATGTGGTCTGGAGCAGCGTGGCTCCCTGTACGCCTGCCTGTGGTCATGTCATGCCTCACCTGCCCTCTGTTTCACCCAATTGCAACTGCAGGCTCTGGCAACAATGTGGTGTGGAGCAGCGTGGCTCCGCTGTACGCCGTGATTTCGGTGCCCAACATCCCCACCGTCGCACCCAAAAAGAAGAAGGGCTTCTTTGGCAGCAGCAAGGCCAAGGCCGCCGCAGCGGTGGGTGCTGCTGTGCTGTGCAGCATTCGCGGTTGGAGTTGCAAGCCAGTGCGCTAGCAGACGGCAGCTCACGTGGGGCAAGGCATGCATAGCCTGTGCCGCGCGGCTGCCTTCGGCATGTTGCAATGAACCTCGCCTGCAGCACCGACCACCCAGGAAGTCTTGCACTGTGTATCGATTGCAGGCTGAGGAGGCGGCTGCTGAGGCAGAAGCGGCGCGAGCAGCGGCGCGCTCCACCACGGTGGAGGTGCACATGGTCAACGAGGAGGCGGGGAGCCAGGTGAAAGAGGGTACACACTGACTTCTTGCGGGTTTGGGTACACACTGAAGTCTTGAGGATTTGGGTACACTGGTTTTTATGCGGGTTTGGGTCATGACCAATTGCACCACACAACACCGCACAACTGGAAGCGCACAGGGTCAACCGGGAGGCGGGCAGCCAGGTGATGCACTGCCCATCGCGGTGGCAGGCCCCGGCTCTTAGAAGTTGGGGTTTCTGCCACCTTGCTGCCTGTGCTGTCCTCTGAGCATTGTATTGCTGGCACTTCCATGCCTGCCCCTCTGCAGCACATCGTCACCCACGAGATCCGGCTTTGCTTCAATCTGTTGCCAACTCGATCGTTCTGCCTTTTCCGCATCCGATCCACAGCACATCGTCACCCACGAGATCCGGCTGGGAGGCGAGCAGCCGGTGCTGCTGCACGGCGGAGGCCTGCTGGGCGTGGTCCTGAACAAGCCGCACGCCAGCGGCGCAGGTGGGTTGCGTCTTTCTGTACTTGGCTCTGCAAGTTGGTTGGTGTGGCCTGCTGGGCGTGGTCCTGCACAAGCCCCACGCCAGCAGCGCAGGTCAGGGCTGTGTGCACCACCAACTTGTGTTGCAGTGATTGGTTTGGCATGTTTGGTACCAGCTTTGCTGGACGTGGTCCGGAACAAGCGGCACGCCAGTGGCGCAGATGGGTGGGGCTGCTGCACCTGCTCAACCATACTGACTGCGCACCGCTTTGAGCCACCACACCCCTAAAGTTGCCACTGTGACATGCCCCGGCATGCGCACTGCAACTTCTGGCTCCCACTGCTGCCCGCTTGCAAGCTTGTCTGCCTGCTGAGCACCCTTACCCTTGCAGGCTGGGTGCCACTCTTTCAAGCTGTACACTTTCACACTGCTATTCATGGCTGTTGCCATGCCGTTTCTCCCCCTCGCAGGCCGGGTGCTGCAGTTCTTTGAGCTGAACATCTGTTGTCGTTCCGGCCCTTCTCTTCTCCCCGCAGGCCGGGTGCTGCAGTTTGTGAGCTGGAAGAGCTTTGCGCCGGTGGGGCCGGAGCTGCCCGAGCCGGTGTGGGTCAGGTGCGGAATGTTACCGTGGTGTCCATAACTTCTGCTGTTGTGTTCAGCACCTGCCTGTAGTGGCGGAGTGACGGCTCTGGCGCTTGCTGCGCCAGAGATATTGGGACAGCCTCCAGCAACAATGGAACTTGCAACCCCTTTCTGGCCGCAGCTGGGAGCCGGAGTGCACCCAGGTGGCACTGGCGTACGAGCACAGCATCGAGCTGTGCCGCACCCGCCCCGCCTTTGAGCGCTTTGCGTCGCTGTCCGTGGCGGAGAGCGTGGCAGGTGGGGCGGCGGGGAATGAGTGGTGGGCTGTTGAGCTGTGGGCAGTGAGCTCTGACTGGTTTGGGCTGGCAGCTGAGTGCCAGCTGTGAAAGGGGCTAGGTCGACAGCTGGGAGTGCTAGCTGTGAATGGGTGACGTTGGCAAGCGCTCTTCCACATTTGCGGTATCCTGTCCTCACTTGACACTCGTACCACAGGCCTGTGGCAGAGCCGGCAGCTGTTTGTGTCCACGCCCACCTCTGTGCACGTGGCCTTTGCCGACCCGGTGACCTCGTTTGTGCAGGAGGTGCAGGCAAGTGGCCCTGCTTGGTGCTGTGGTGTGGTGTGGGTGTGTGTGGCTGGTGTGCGCCAGCCTTGCCCCCATGCCCCCAAATGTGGCTGGCTGCAATGCTGGCCTGCACACTGATCCAGATCAGGCCCCGTGTGCTATTCATTCCTCACCGCAGCTGGCATCCTTCCAAGGAGGCGTGGGCGGCAAGACGAGCCCCAATGCAGTTTGCACTCTGCACCCGCTGCTGCCAACAATCTGTCTACGCACCACCATCCCTGTCTCCAATACAGCTGGCGTCCTTCCAAGGAGGCGTGGATGGCAAGACGAGCCCCAGCGCAGAGGCCACTCCGCTGCCGCCTGAGCAGATGCGGCCGCCTGGGCCCATCACACTGGCAGGTGCGCGGTCGGGGCGTGGCTGCTTGATTGCAGTGCAAAGTGCAGTGCAAAGTTTGCAGGCGTACCTCTGCCGGCCTGACCTACTGCGTAGGAAGGGAGCCAGAGATGAACATCTTTACAACTACGATTCCTGTGTCCTCTTTTGCAGGCATGCGCCACTCCAACCTCCGGCTGGCCGACTGCCCGGACCCTTACTGCCTGCTTCCAGTAAACGTCGCCTGCATCCCACTGCGCTGCTCTGTCTGCCTAATGCAGGCGTGCGCCATTCCTACCTCTGGCTGGCTGACTGCCTAGGCCGCCCCTTCCTTGTGTCCCTGCGCCACCCCGGCATGCGCCTGCGCTGCCTGGCGGCGCGAGGCGAGATCAGCACTGCACGCACCATTGCCGAGCGAGGTGGGTATCATAGGTGTTGTTGGTAAGATTTTGGCAGGCCCGTGTTGGTTACCGGCAGTGCATGAGCGCTGCTGGGCGACGCAAGGGGGAGATTAGCAGTGTGTTGCTGCAGTATATGCATCAGACGCATGCCGTGCTGTCACCCACCCACGCACTCACAAATTTACAAACATTGCCTCTGCACTTTGCAGGCCTGACAGCTGGTTTCCATGATGAGGCGTCCGCACCACAGTTGCCCTGAAAATCATGCTGCAGTAGCTGCACCATGGAACAATCCCCGTCAATTTAGCCAAAGGACCAAGCTGCCCTGTTTTGCAGGCTTGGCGGCCGGCTTCCACGATGAGGTGGCGCGCTTCCTGGCGGCGATGAGCCCGCAGGTGGGATTACTTTGGATTTTTTTGCAGGGTCTGTGGCAATTTAACTGTTTGCATGAAAGGGCATTTCAGCTTTATGGCGGCCAACCGTGGGCGGGGCTCGTCAGAAAGCTGCCCAACCGCACTGCACCTGTTGTCGTTACATGCAAGCGGCTGAATCTGTGGACGCCCGAGTATTCCCAGCCGAGCCAGCCTACCCCTCTGCCTGCCCTGCGCAGGAGGGAGTGCGTGAAGCGCTGGCGCTGCACGGCCTCACACCCACAGCAGAGACGGCGCTCAGCATCAGGCAAGCGGCCAAGGTGTCCGCCGGTCAAGACGTTTGGTCATTGACTGGTGCTGGATTGTGCTGCACTCCTTCTCTTGCCTTGCAGCCTGAAACGCGGTTCTGATAGATCACTTGCATGCTCCGACGCGCAGGAGCGGCAACTGGGACCGCACGGCCCGCTGCTTCAGCTACCCTACGTTTTGCAGTTCAGCTGCCCATCTGTCTTTTTGCCTGTTCAATCACAACAGGAGCGGCAACTGGGACCGGGCGGCACGCTGCTTCCAGGCGCTGGCACTGGGCGTCAGCGACAAGTCGCTGCTGCAGGTGCGGCCTGGCTTGCTTGTTTATTGAACGTTGTTTCTTAGTTCCTGCTAGCGCTAGGCATGTTTGATAAGCTGCTGCTGCAGACGTGGCTGCCCACATGATTGCATGCTGTGCGCTGACGGCTGCTTTTTGATTTGTATTGGTGTGGCCATGAACGACAGATGTCGCACCGGCGTGCCAGCCTGCCCCCAGCATACCTCCTTTATGCAACAAAGCCCAGGCTCGATTGCGCTGGCTGATCATCGCCTCCCGGCCCGCCTTCCCCTGTGCAGCTGTTTGCCGATGGCAGCGGTGCCGGCGGCCCTCTGGACGCCAACCGCATCACGGGTGGGCTTGAGGAGCTGCATGTTGGCACTGTGTCTCGCTCATGCTCTTCTGATTTGGCTTCGGCCTTCATACGTATGGTCGCATTACATCGCCTGGCTGCTCCCGCCTCCCCTGCCTGCAGGCCTGTCGCTGGGCGCCGAGGGCAGCCAGCAGGCGGCCGCAGTGGCGGCCATGCTTGAGGCCCATGCTCGCAACCCAGAGGCCAGCTTTGTGGAAGGCCTCGAGTCCCCTGGCACGGCAGCGGCAGCAGCGGCGGCGGCGGCAGCGGCGGACACCAATGGGGCAGGCGATGACAGCAGCGATGACGAGGCGGCAGATGCGCCTGATGCGGCAGCTTTGGATCCGGTGGATTGGGAGGCTCCGCTGGCTGCTGCCGCTGGGGAGCCGGGCACTGTTGCCAGCCTGGCGGCTGCCGAGGCGGCGGCGGCGCCTTGGGAGGGGGAGGAGGCGGAGGGCGGCAGCAGCGCCGCGGCGGCAAGCGCGGCAGGCAGCGGCGGCGGCGAAGCCTTTGTGGGTGCTGCCGAGCGGCAGCGGCTGGCGGCAGTAGCAGAGCTGGGCCTTCGCTTTGCAGAGGCGGCGGCGGAGGCGGGTCATGAAGGTGAGGCTGTGATGTAGCGGCCAACAAGGGGCTGCGCTTCTTCTGCCGGACTCGACCCGAGTGCGCAGCCCTCGCTGCACCACAGGGCCCTGCGCGCGTGGCTGAACAATGCTCTCAGTGCTCTGCACCCCTGCCCTCCCTGCCCTGCACCACTCGCAGATGCGGCACGCTCTGCCCTGGGGGTGCTGGTTCGCTCGGCGCACCTGCTGCCGCCGGCACTTGCCGAGCAGCTTGTGTTCCGCATGGGGCAGTGCCGCATGACAGGTGAATGGAATGGAGAGTTTATACGCATAGCGGATTGCTGGTGTTCCGCATGGGGCAGTGTCGCATGACGGGTGCGTGCTCTGCTTTGCGCGCTGTGGTTGTCAGGCTGGGACTTGGGCTTAACCGCCAGGCCCTGCTGGAGCCTAGCAGCTCATCTCCACAACATGTGCCCGTCAGCCTGCTTGCTGCACTCCAGCCCTCAGCAACACTAACTCCCTGACGTGTCCCACAATCTTGCAGAGAGCGCGCGCAGCCTGGCGAGCGTGGTTGCCTCGGCCAAGGCCCCGGGCAGCCTGTCCGACCCAGCCGTCGCCTCCCTGCTGGCGGCTCTGGTGGGCGGCATGCACGGGCCCGCGGTGCAGGGCACCCTTCAGTCGGCAGGCCTGGCTCCCATGGCAGCGGTTTACTCGGCTGTGTGGGGCACGGGCGACCGAGCGGCAGCGGTGGCCGACTGGCGGCGCCAGCTGGCAGCAGCGCACCCTGAGGCAGCGGCAGCGGTGGCCGTGGAACCGCCGCCCGCATGAGCAGCAGCGCTTGGTGACTCTTGTGGGCAGGCTTGCATGCCCGCCACTGCCACGCTCCTTGTCTGTGCTGTGTAATTCTCAAGCATGTGGCGCCAAGCCACAAGAGAGGCGGTAGCTTCGGCGGGGCATGCACGGGTGGCTGACGGCGCGCCGCGGCGGGGCGTGCTTCATGTGCATGAGAGCGGATGCTTGTTCTCACCGCTTGATCGCCTGGCTTCAACCCCGAGAGCCTCAAGCTCACAGTCAGCTTCACGTCGGGCGCAGAAAGAGCGGGACTCGGGACTTGGGGTTTGGCAGCTGCGGCATCGCGCGGCTGGGGCCCGGGAGGAGCAGCCGTAGATCACAAGCGCAATGGATGCCGACCCAGGGCGGGACGCAGCACTGGGCGCGCTGCTCGGCGCAGCGGTCAGCGACGCCGGTGCGCACCGCCAGCCTGCACAGCTGCCGCTTTTGCAGCCGGTGTATGGGCTGCTGCATTTGCTCCCTTGCACATGCCTTCACGGTGCTTGCCTCGCTGGAAGCGCAGTGGGCGCCTTTCTGGAGTTTCGAGAGCAGATCAGCCGGGAGGATGTGGAGGCGGCGCTTGCGCTGCCGGGCGGCGGCTGTTTTGACGTAGGGCCGGGGCAGGTAAAAAATGCATTTGCCAGCCTGCTGGCAACTTACAGTGTGCGAGAGGGGTGCATCATGCTGCGGCATGCCATGCCGTTGCATGGCATGGCATGGCATGAGCATGGCATGAAGCATGAAGCATGGCATGAAGCATGGCATGAAGCATGGCATGAAGCATGGCATGAAGCATGTCCCTCTCAGCTGTGCAATCCGCTGCCGTCATCTATGTGTGGCTTCATATTGCCTGCTGTCGCCACGTGATCACAGTTCACTGATGACACTGAGCTCGCCTTGTGCCAAGCCTACGGCCTGGTTGACAGTCCCCCCAGCGGCGGCTTCCCTGCGCAGGCAAGCACTACATTGTTTTGGTGTTAGTTTTGCTGCCGCACAGCGTGCAATGCACGCTGTGTGGCATGCCATGAGATGAGAGGACATGGCATGCCATGAACAGACACGGCGTGCCGTCGCTCTTGCCTCATGTCGTGCCATGCCACACCTTGCCATCACATCTCATGCTGCTCCCGCCATGCCACGCCATGCCATGCATGTCTCACCCTGCTCCCGCCATGCCACCACCCACCATGCCTCCCATGTTCCCGCCATCCCACCGCCTGCTCTGCCCCCGCATTTACCAGCAGGCAGTGGCACGGGAATACGTTTGGTGGGCCAACTCCAGCGAACCGTTTGACATTGGATCGACTACCGCCACGGCGTTCTGCCTGCCGTATGGGCAGGAGCATGGGGACCTTGGAGCTGCTGTGCAGGTGAGGGAGGTAATCTTTACTGCCTTGAAGGCGGGGTGAGTCAGTGGCGGGGTTTGAGCAGGAGGTCCCAGTTGGCTGGCCTGCCGCGAGCGTAGGGCACCACCCTGCTTGAAGCGGCTGGGATGGGTGTACATGTAGTGGCAAGATTCAGTTGTGGTTTCGGGCCCCTCATGACTCCTGAACCTCGCTCCACTGCCCGCCCGGCCCGCCCGCCCTCCTCTGTGCAATGCTCAGGCAAACGTGCAGAATGCGCAGAGCGCCGCCAGCAAGGCCAATGGTGCGCTCATGCGCGCCACGCCGCTGGCCATCTGGGCGCACCGCCTGCCGGCACAGGCCATTGCGGCAGCAGCGGCAGCCGATGCCCGCCTGTCCCACCCCAACCAGGCAACCCAGGACGCCAATGCGGCGTATGTGATCGCTGTGGCTTCGCTCGTTAGGCAGCCGGGCGATGCAGCGGCAGCGCTGGAGGCGGCAGAGGGCTGGGCTGCAGAGCATGCCTGCTCGGAAGTGCAGCAGTGGCTGGCGGCATCCCGGGACGACAGTGCCATGCAGCACTATCAAGCTTCGCCGCTGATAGGCTTTGCGAAACATGCCTTCCAGCTGGCGTTTTACCACCTGCGCCAGCGCAGCGGTTTTGTGGAAGGGCTGCGGCACACGCTGCTGGCCGGCGGCGACACAGGTGGGCCCACAGCTGTTGTGCTGGTGTTGCGCTGCTTCAGCCGCTGCTGCGGCAAGTGCATTGCATGTGTACTGCATGCCAGTTCCTGCCGGCTGCCTTTGTCGCATGCCAAACGGTTGGACGACACCTCCCTCCCCATCTCCCTGCCGCAGATACCAATGCCGCCATTGTATGCGGCATGCTGGGCGCGCTACATGGCGCCCCGGCCATTCCTGCAGACCTCCGCTCCAAAGTTGAGGGCTACGAGTGGGCAGCCGGCATGCCGCATGGCAGCAGCTGCGTGCGGCCAGAGCGCCTGAGGGGCAAGCATTTGGCGCCGCTTGCAGGGCGGCTGCACGCGGCAGCGGTGCAGGATGCTGCGGCAGGGCAGTAAATGAGCGCGATGTTGCATCTGAATCTTTATTGTGCAAATCAAAGCACATTTTGCAAGCTCGAAATGTAGCACAGTACGACAGAGTGGAGCAGGGGCACGAGTGGAGCAGTGCTGGCCCCATCCTGCGGCCCAGCCGCAGATGGCCACAGCAGGCGCGGCATGAGCCCCGCCCCATCTAACTTCTTGGTGGCAGCGCCAGCATTGCGGCGCCATCCCCATCGCTTTGCATCCATCTCAAGCAGCTATCGGAGCTGCGTAGCTCGCACGATGGCGTTGGCAGCGCTGCGGCGCGGGAGCTTTCTCTTTCATCGCGGTGCAGTTGCTGCCGCACTGGGAGAAGCAACATACGCAGCGACGCGGGCCCCACAAGTGAGCCGCGGCGCCCTGCCGTCTTGCACTGACGCGGTGCGGCGTGCTCAACATGAGTTCCTCCTTAATTTTCTGCGTGCTGCAGGCTTGGGCTGAAGGGGCAACGCGTCACATAGCGAGCGAGGTGCGCCGCAAGGTTCAACACGGCTACAGGCACTGCTTCCGCCGCCGCCGCCCCAGGCGGCGCCGGCGCCTCGGCCTTGGTGCCGCTTCCCGTGCGCGAGTGCCGTGCCGCCCTTGATTATCAAAGCAGCATTCGCTTTCACCTCCCTGCAGGCAGGCGCCACGCCCGGCGACCAGCAGCCAGATGCGCCATCCTGCCAGGGGCCCGCAGGTGGGCTGGCCTGCCATGATAGCCTGGGGGCGCTGGCGCCATGCCACGCAGTGCATGCCTGCATGCCTGGCGGCCTTGCATGGCGTGCGCACGGGCGGTCGGTGGGGCAGGGCAGCCCAGCTTCAGCCTGACATTTGCGCATCTGGCAGTCAGCCGTCATGCAGCTGTACCGGCCTCTCTAAGCATGGTGCGTATATACGCTGCACCCACCCTCACGGTGCAGGCGATGGGCTGGACGAGGTGCGGCAGCGCATCCGCCAGTACGGCCTCAGGTGCGTGGGGCCGGGAGTGCCGGCGGGGGTAGGGTGCGCTGACCGGGGCTCACCCACACTGTGCCACAGCAGTGCTGCATGGGGCTGCGGTGGCCGCTGCCACCGGCCAGCGGCCTCACTGTCGATGGCTGCCCGCCTCTGTTGGTGCCCTCTGGTTTCTGCAAGCGCTGCACACCCGGGCGGCGCGCCCATGCCATGCCCAGGCCCTAGCCTCAGCCCGCCGCCTCTCTCACATTCTTGTCGCCTGGCAGGCCTGTGGAGGCTAAGCTGCTGTCCCTGATGCGGGAGCTGCGGACGAGGGAGCGCGAGTGCCTCACGTGTTTTGCAGATGCAGAGGCGCAAGGTGCGACGCAAGGTTGCCCGCTTGCTGAGCCTGTGGCCTGCCCAGCAGGGTGCCTGCCCAGCAGGGCTTGTGCACGAAGCTGGCTAGTGGATGGATAGAACCTCTCTGCGCTGCCTCGTGCTCACAGGAGCGCCGCCCCTGCCTTGGCTGCGTCGCTGAGCGCTCAGCTCTCGGCGCCTTCAAGCGACGCCCAAGGGCGCATCACTTTCTTTGTTCTTTCTGCGTCGCAGGCGATGATTGGCGAATGCGCAACTGGCACCAGTATTGGAAGGACGCCTCAGACAAGCTGGAGCTGCTGCAGGCCAACCCACGCCTGTTCATCTGGAAGCACGGATCCTTCTACGGCATAGACACCAAAAGCCTCCTGCCCTTCATGTGACGGACCATCGGCAGACGCTCGCTCAGCGCTGTGTGCCTGCACAGACGAGCAGCGGCGGCGCAGCGCAGCGCAAACGCATGTACAGCTCAGCAGTCAGTGAGCCTGCCTTTTCAACTGTAGCCGACGTGGTCCCAGCCCTGCTAGTAAACCTTTAACAGTGACTGTGAGCCCGGCAGCACAGCTTCTGTAGCAGCACAGCTAAAAGGTTGGGCGCCTCCGGGCCCTTTGGCGGCCTTTCCCAGTTAGTGTGGCTACTTAGGCTGGCTATGGCCGGCTGGTATGCTGTAGAGGACTCTCGTCCTGCTAGCCTCTATTTCCAGCCTGGGCTGATGCGGGGCCTCCGGAAGGCTGGTTGCTTTTGCGCCCCTGCTGGAGGTGCCTGCTGCATGCGGATGGGCGGCGCTGTGTGGGTTGGGGCGGCGG
>VFQQ010001897.1_pt1 | contig 26353 bp, 40 predicted proteins | sample 3512341 | NCBI WGS metagenome assembly VFQQ01 (sample SAMN10412373, study PRJNA504923) | tailings metagenome | isolation source: Relicate 2 Philex TSF1 revegetated site | place: Philippines: Tuba, Benguet | collected 2017-08-29
AGCAGCAGCAGCAGCAGCAGCAGCAGCAGCAGCAGCAGCAGCAGCAGCAGCAGGCGGCCGCCCGTCCGCCACCTCCTGCACAGCCGCCCGCAGCTGTTGCCCCGCCTGCTCCAGCACCCCGACCGGCGGCCACAGCCACAGCTGTGCAGATGCTGCAGCGGCAGATGGCGGCAATGGTCGCAGCAGCGGGGGCCGCGGCGCAGCAGCGCCTGCAGAGTGCTGCGCTCGCGGCAGCTGCAAGCACAGCCACTGCCCAGCAGCAGCAGCAGCAGCAGCAGCAGCAGCAGCAGCAGCAGCAGCAGCAGCAGCAGGAGGTGCAGGTGCCTCCGGCGCTGCTTGAGGCGCTGCGGCGGGCGCAGCTGCTGCAGGTTGAGCAGGCTCGCCAGCAGCAGGCGGCAGCGCAGGCGGGCCAGCCGGACCAGTCCCAGAAACAGGCAGCACAGCAGGCTGCTGAGCTGGCGGCGCAGCAGCAGCAGCAATTGTTGGAGCTGGCGCAGCAGCAGCTGGCGCAGCAGTTGGCGCAGCAGCTACTGGAGCCCCTGCCGGATGATTTGGACGATGCAGACGACAGCGAAGTGCGGGAGACGTTCATGGTGCGTACATGCAGGGGCATGGTTGCCAAGCTACCCAGTCATTTGCTTGATGCAGCACAACAGCGAAGTGCGGGAAACGTTCATGGTGGGCAGGGGAGTGGGTGCTTGGCATAGCTGCAGGAATGCCTGTGCCTGATGCACAGCTGCTAGCCATGATTCGGGTGCTTCTCAGCTCGACAGACATGTCCAGCCTACGGTGGTGGGATGGCTGATTTTCGGACGTGCCAACCAGCCGCTCAGTGAACATGCCGAGGTTTGCTCACCACGGAGCCCACCCCACTCGCCCTTGCGCAGGCGTATGCCCCGGCCAAGCTGCCCTTTGGCCAGCCACACCCAGACAGCGTGGTCGAGACCGCCAGCCTGGCAGCTGTGGAGCCGCCTGACATCACGTACCAGCTGACGGTGAGTTGCGAGGGGTTTCCCTGCAAACGCTTGCCATCATCCCACTTGCGTTTGCTAAGAGGGAGTGAGGTACTGGGCGCGTTCCATCTGAATCCGGCAGCGGCTTGTCTGCCGCATGCTATTGCACCAGCTTACACCGCAGCCTCTCCGCCCGCCGCCCTGCAGGCGCACGACCAGCTGCTGAGCTGCCTTAGCTCCCAGCCTCTCTACCGCAATATTCTGATTGGCATGCCTTGCTCTGCTCGTCCCCTCTGCAGGCGCACGACCAGCTGCTGAGCTCGCTGAGCGCGCTGCAGCTGGAGAGCGTGGTGTACGCTTGCCAGCGGCACCAGCAGCTGCTGCCGGACGGCAGCAGAGCAGGCTTCTTCATTGGTGATGGCGCGGGTGTGGGCAAGGGCCGCACCGTGGCAGGTGAGCGAGTTGCAAGACACCTGCGATGCATCTGAAGCTCTGACCTGAACTTGTAAGCATCGCCCCCTTGCTGCATGCTGTTGTGAGTAGTTTGAGCTGGTTGGCTGCTGCCCTTCCCACAATGCTGTTGTCTTGCCATGTGCCCGCAGGCCTGCTCCTGGAGAACTGTGGCATCTGTTGACAGGCTTGCTAAAGCTGAGTTTGGCCTGCTAACCCGGGTGTCTTCGTTTGCGTTTTTCCGCAGGCCTGATCCTCGAGAATTGGGAGCATGGGAGGCACAAGCACCTGTGGCTGAGTGTGGGAGCAGACCTGAAGATCGACACCAACCGAGACCTGGCAGACGTGGGAGGTGGGCGGCCTGCGGCTTTTTTTGTGACTTTTCAAGGGATATCTGCATTTGAGCAGACGCAAACATTGACACTGACTGAGACCTGGCGGTGTGGGAGTTGCGTGCGTGTACTGTGCTGCTTGCAGTGGGCGGATGTGGGAGTTGCTGGCAGGTTGCTGTGGCCTTCGCATGCCAGCATCCTCTGTTGCTTGCAACTGGTTGCAGCTGTGAGTGCAATGTCTGCTCGCCCAGCCCTCAATCTCACCCACACTTCCTCGGCAGCCGCCTATCTGCTCCTGTACGTGCTGAACAAGCTGCCGTATGGCGCCCCTCTGCTCACCCTCCCCCTGCACCCACCCACTGTCGCTGTATGCTCCTCCCTTTCCCCCTGGCATCCCTTCAGCCGCCCACCTGCCGCTATACGCGCTGAACAAGCTGCCCTATGGCAAGCTGGCGGGCGCCAAGATTGGAGTGAAGGAGGGGGTCATGTTCCTGACCTACTCCTCCCTCACATCCTCTTCGGGTGCGCTTCTCTGTACTTTTTGTGGTGTACTTCTGTGTATCTGACTGAACAGCAGAGCAGGGTGGAGGAGGGGGTCGTGTTCCTGACACACACACACACACACCTCACATTGCTCCGCTCGTTGCACAGACCGCGGCCACACGCGCTTCAAGCAGCTGGTGGACTGGTGCGGCAAGGACTTTGACGGCCTCATCGTCTTCGACGAGAGTGAGTGGGTGGGTTTGTGGCAGCATGCACACCGCGCAGGGCCAGTGCACTGGATAAGCAGGCGATGCTGGCATCCAGATCAGTCGTCCCTGTGCTGATGCATCGTCCCAAGCCTCCTGATCGCCCTCCTGCGTGCCTCCCTTGGCGTTCCCCGGCAGGCCACAAAGCCAAGAATCTGGTGCCCGAGGGAGGCACCCGCCCCACCCAGGTGCAGACGTGGTGCCTTGCCACAGCATGCATTGTGGTTGTTCGCCCCTGGGCAGGGGCAGCGGGGTTAGCACGGCCAGTCTGTCTGTGCAAAAGGCATGCTGGGTGTGATGATCCTGCCCTGCATTCCTTGGCTGAATTCCCCTCCTTTGCACTTCAGTCCCGTGATCCCTGCCCTAACCGGCACTTTACTGCTGCAGGTGGGCCTCAAGGTGAAGGAGCTACAGGCCCCCCCCTGCTTCCTCACACTGAGTATATGAGCCTTGCCTGCCCGGACCAAACCGCTGCGCAGGTGGGCCTCAAGGTGAAGGAGCTGCAGGCACAGCTGCCCAAGGCCCGAGTCGTCTACTGCTCCGCCACCGGCGCCTCAGGTGAGAACTGTTGAGGGCTGTCTGGTGAGCAGACATTACAAATGGGCTTGCAGCTTGCCTGGCCGGCCCACTGCTATGGCGTGCAAGCCCCATGCATGGCTCTGCCAGGGAGCGATTTTGCTGCCCACTACCCACCCTGGTTCGCTGTCGAGTACCGCGTCGCATGGCATCTCCGCGCGAGCCTCAGCTTTGGCTGTCTCCCTCACTCACTTTGTTGTGCAGAGCCGCGCAACATGGCCTATATGACCCGGCTGGGCCTGTGGGGCGAGGGCAGCCCCGCCTTCAAGGACTTTTCGGCCTTCCTGGAGGCGGTGCAGGTGGGTTGCTGGGAAGCAGGCAGTGCTTGGGAGATGGGTGCCCAGTAGGGCAAGAGTGCTGCCTTCTGGCTTCCAGCACTGGGAATGGGGCAGAGTGTGTATGGGCTGCGTAGGGATGAGCAGGCGCTATGCCGCCTGAGCCAGTGGGCGCAGCTCACTTGCCCTGCACACACCCACAATGCACCAGCTGCACCTCTTCCTCACCCTCTGGCCCGTTACTATCCTGCTCTGTGCAGCCCAAGGGCAGCGGCGCCAACAGCGGCAGCAGCATGGCTGCGCTGGAGCTGGTGGCGATGGACATGAAGGCGCAGGGCATGTTTGTGTGCCGCACGCTCTCGTTTGCAGGTGGGTGGGTGCAGCTTGGTTCGAACGATGGTGGTTATGGGGCGCTTGAGATGGACATGAAGGCCCAGGGCATGTTTGTGTGCCGCGCCCTGTCCTTCGCGGGTGGGTTGATGCGTTGCGGCTGGCAAGGTGTGCCTGTAGGGTGGCCAAAATCTGACCAGCATGTCTGGGGTGCGCATCTTGGGCACTAGTTGAGGTCTCACGCTGCGACCAACTCACACCTTGCCCTGCTTTGCATTTGTTGCTTGGTATCTTTGCACAGGCGCCGACTTGCCACAGTGGAGCCCCTCCTTTGCCCTTGCTCCTCCTGTGTTGCTTTTCACAGGCGCTGAGTTCCAAACGCTCGAAGCGCCCCTGGAGGAGCCGATTGCCAGCCAGTACCGCCCATCTTAGGCTGTTACATGTTTGTACTTTCGTGCAGGAGCCGAGTTCCAGACAGTTGAGGCCCCGCTGGAGGAGCCCATTGCCAGCCAGTACCGAGCAGCCACCGCGGCATGGAGCCAGCTGTTCCGCGAGTTCCTGCAGGCGGAGGAGCGAGCAGCGGCGGCGGGGCTGGCCTTTGATGCGCGAGCCACCTGGCGCGCCTTCTGGGCCGCCCACCAGGCCTTCTTCCGCCACATGACCATGGCTGCCAAGGTGCGGTGCATACGGGCTGCATGCGAAGTGCGTACCTGGCGACAAAGCGCATAATGGGTGCATGAGGGCGCATAAGTGGTACGTGCGCAAGTGCCTGCTGCCAAACACACCCAGCCTGCCATATTGCCAAGCGCTGTCTGCAGACTTTCGCCAGCAGGGTTTGTGTCAACCACAGCCAGTCCATCCCACCCCTACATATCCGCTCTCTACCCCGCAGGTACCCGCCATCGTGCGCATGGCGCGTGCAGCGCTAGCCAGCGGCAAGTGCGCCGTGATTGGGCTGCAATCCACGGGGGAGGCGCGCACAGCAGACGTGGTGGCGGAGAAGGGGGAGCAGCTGGACGACTTTGTGTCGGGTGAGTTTGAACATTTGAGGTTTGCTTACAGCAGTGCAGTTGCTTACAGCAATGCAGTTGCGTACAGCAGTGCAGTTTTGCATCAACCTGGTGGAGATGGGCGAGCTTCTGCTGTGCCTCCTCCATGCTGCATGTGGTCACCTTGTTCATGCGGTCACCTTTCTCAATTCTGCGTTTGCACAATCCTGCGTCGCAGGCCCCAAGGAGCTGCTGCTGCGCCTGGTCGACCTGCACTTCCCGCTACCGCCCGACCCTGACGCGCTAGAGGATGAGGAAGGTGCGGTGCCCTGGAAAAGGAGCTGCCCTGTGCAGCGCTGCGGTGCCGGTGCCGTCACCTGGTGGTGCCTGCTGCGTCCTGGTGGGGCGGCCAGCTGGATCTGCTGAAAAGACTGGATCTCTCACAGGCCCTGCCCATGCATGTGTGACCGCCTTCCTTCCTCCCGCAGGCAGCGACAGCGACTTTGATGTGGCCGCAGTCACTGAGGCGGCGGCGCGCAACAAGCTGGGCGGGCGAGACCAGGTGAGGAGACGGCTCTTGAGCACCCTTTTTTGCATGTTTCCAATTCCCAAACCGCCTGAGTGACCGCTGGACTGTTGCTGCTGCCCAGCCTTGGCACCTTGTCACCCCAAGCCCGGCATGGAACGAAATGCACACACGACCTGCCAGCTGCCAACCCGGCCTGCAACACCGCCCTCCTCTGTGCAGGCGTACCGTGGTGCTAAGAGCCGCGACATCCGCTACCGAGAGTTCTCAGAGTCTGGTGCGCATCTCCCTTTCACTTATGTACCTGCCTGGTCATTGAATGTTGGAGCTTGAGCGGAAGGACGTGTCATTCGCCTGGTTGGTGTGACGAGGCTGAGGCGGCAGCAAATCGCCGCTGCACGGGTCGTGCCGCAGTGTGCTCACCTGCCGTCTCTCTGTGCCCCTCTGCGCCCGCCAACAGAGGACATTGGCGCCACCGCGAGCAGCAGCAGCGACAGCGACAGCGAGACCAGCGGCTACGTCAGCGGCAGCAGCAGCGACGGCGGCGGTGGCAGCGACAGTGGCACCAGCAAGGAGGAGGAGGAAGGGTCAGAGAAAGAGGAGGAGGAGGAGAAGGAGGGCAGTGGCACTGCTTCACCCTCACCCTCTGCCACTGAGCGCCAGGGGCGCAAGCAGGCCAATGGCCGCGGCAAGCCGGCAGGCGCCAGTGCACGCAGCATGCGGGCGCTGCAGCGCGACAGCCGGCGGGAGGTGCGCAGAAAGAAAGAGCGGTCCTTGAGCAGCAGCGGCAGCGAGAGCGATGATGAGGCAAGCAGCAGTAGCGGCGGCCGTGCCGGCGGCGGCGGCCGGGCAGGCCGCAGGTCTAGCAAGGGCCGCAAGTCCAGCAGTGCGGCGGCAGGCAGCGAGGAAGCGAGGAGCGGCAGCAAGGGCGCTAGGGAGCGGCAGGGAGGCAAGGAGCAGCAGGCAGGACCAGCGCAGGCGGCAGCAGCAGAGGCAGGGAAGGAAGAGGAGGCAGCACAGCATGCACAGCAGGAGGAGACGCAGCGTGCGCAGCAGGAGGAGGCGCAGCGTGCAAAGCGGGAGCGCGCTGAGGCAGCGTATCGCGAGGCGCTGGGTCGCAAGGAGCTGCTGCTGGCGCTGGTGCAGCAGGTGGGTGGGTTTGAGTTTGGTCGATGTTGATGTTACATGCAGGTTGGCACCGCAACAGTGTGCACAGGGTTGGTAGGAGCTGCTGCCGGCATTGGGGCAGCAGTTGTGTGTGGGTTTGTCTATTGCTGTTTTGTGTGTGGGTTTGGAGCTGTGTGTCTAAGTGCATGCTGTAATTTAGCAGGTGTGCAATCAGCTGTTTGGTGCTGATGGTTGGATGCAGTTCTTTAGGTGCATGTGCCTGCTGCTGCCCTGCCCGCAGCTGGTGCTGCCCAGCAACCCCTTGAATACTTCCAGCCAGCGCTCTCTCTAACCCTTGCAAATCACTCAATTGCTTCTGCAGCTGGAGCTGCCCAGCAACCCGCTGGACGCCCTGATCGACCAGCTGGGAGGGCCTTCACAGGTATGGCTGCGATCAGCAGCTTTGATTACTGTGCGTGATGGAGCCACTCGGGCAGCAAGCTTGTTAGCCACGGCGCCCTCGCATCACAAGCCCAGCTCTCCTGCCATACGTGTGTTCCAAGCCCAGAGCCATCCACCCTTCTCTCCTTACACCCATTCCCTCTCCTCTCTTCCTCTGCTGCCTGCCCAGGTGGCAGAGATGACGGGGCGCAAGGGCCGGCTGGTGCGCAGCAGCGAAGGCGGCGCTGGGGTTGTGTACGAAGCGCGCAATGCATCGGGCGTGGAAGCAGGTGAGGTGACTGGAATCATCGAAGGATGAGTGGGCAAGCGCCTTCGTGCTTTTTGCAAGGCATGCAAGGGAGGCAGCTGCAGGAGTGTCACGGCAAGCGTTCACATTGGCCAACATTCTGATTCGCAGGCTCCACCCTGGAGATGATAAACGTGCACGAGCGAGAGCTGTTCCTCAGCGGTAAGCGAGCGGGCAAAGAAACCATGGGCAGCGCATTTGGCTTTGCCTGCTTGCAGGCCATTCTATGCAAGCCAAGCTTGCCGTACGGCCCCCCATGCGCTTGCCATCCTCCGTGGCACTGCTGCCCTACCTTGCAGGCCAGAAGCTGGTGGCCATCATCAGCGAGGCCGCCTCAGCGGGCATTTCGCTGCACGCCGACCGGCGCTGCGCCAACCAGCGGCGCCGCCTGCACTTGACACTTGAGCTGCCCTGGAGCGCGGACCGCGCCATTCAGGTGCGGGTTGTTTGAGCCATCGTCGCACTATTCAAGAGACAAGGATCTTTTCCATGCCAAGCATGTTGAGTATTTGCTGTGCAGCTTGAGCCCGCCGCTGCTGGCAAATGCATGCTTTGCCTTGCAACGCCTTGCATCCCCCCCCCCACCCCCCCCCCCACCCCCCCCCCCCCCCCCCCCCCCCCCCCCCCCCCCCCCCCCCGCAGCAATTTGGCCGCACGCACCGCGCCAACCAGGCGCATGGGCCCCAATACCGCCTCGTGTTCACACCGCTGGGCGGCGAGCGGCGCTTTGCGGCGGCGGTGGCGCGTCGGCTGGAGTCGCTGGGTGCTCTCACACAGGTGTGAAATGCTCATCGGCAGCCCTGTTGCTCTGAAACCCATCAAGTGCTGGCCATTTAATTCAGCCTGCAAGCGCACAGCTCGCACAGCTCACAATGCTCTTGGATGCTCTTCCCTCCATCAACCCCGCCCCGCCCGCAGGGCGACCGCCGCGCCGGCCCCTCCCTGGCCGCCTTCAACTTTGACTCCTCCTGGGGCCAGCGCGCGCTGCGGGAGACGTACCGAGCCATCATGGGGGAGGAGCGGTCTCCATTAGCCCTGCCGCAGGCCTGCCGCCCAGGTGGGTACATGGTCCAGAAATTATGTGGGGTTTAGTGGCGAGCCATCATGGGGGAGGAGCGGAGTCCGCTGGCGCTGCCGCAGGCCTGCCGCCCGGGTGCGTGTATGTTTAGGAGCTTGGATGGCGTGTAATGGGGCGACCCGTCATGGGCATGCCGCCCGGGTGCGTGTAAGTTCAGGACTTGGTTTTGGATTTGGGTGCGTGTGTGTACAGGATTGGGAGGGGGGCTGAGCACTGGGCCAGTGGCTGATGTCATAGGCAAGTGCGCCTATCATGCCTTCCCGTGTCAATCCTCATCCTGCAGGCCCCGAGGGCGAGCCAACGGCCATGTCTCAGGAAGCCTTCATGGCTCGGGCCCGCGCCCTGCTGCTCAACGTGGGTGTAATCCGGCACAACCGAGGCACAGTGCCAGGTGCGGGGCGTGGTGCAAGATTTGGTGAACATTGGTGCGGTCTCAACGCAGCCAGCACGACTGCCAAGTTGACTACATCAATTGAAACAAATTCAACACTAACTGCACGCCAACTTTTTGTGCAGCCTCCCAGCTGGGTGTGTACTTGGCGCGGCCCGAGGGAGCTCCAACCTCTGTTGGCCGTATCGCCGAGGCAGACATGGCCGATGTGCCGCGCTTCCTGAACAGGCACGCTCCGGACTGCGCGCTCTGCTCATTTTGAAGATGGGCCCATTTTGCCGGCCAGTATGTCGCCATGTGTGCGCAGTGGCGAGGACTGAAAGTGGAAATGCAGGGCAGGCCATCGCATGCGCGGGCTTTTCGTAATTGGGTTTTCATTGCGCTGACATGCGCAGCTCCTCCTTCTATACGCAGGCTGCTGGGTCTGGACCCTGAGGCGCAGGGCGTCCTGTTCGACTTTTACTCCGCCACTCTTGATGCTCTGATGGAGCGGGCGCGGCGGGAAGGCACCCTGGGTGCGTTCGGCATGTTGGGTTTGATCAACTGTTGGCCGTCGCTTCAAACCCTGCGGTTGCTGTGCCTGCTGTTGTGGGGCGTGCAGACAGGCCGGTGCAAAGCTCGCATACGAACGCTCAACAAACGCCTTCCAAACTATGTCCTTCACACAGACGAGGGCATTGTGGACATCCGGGCGCGCAGCGTGGCGCTGGCGGGCGAGCCCCAAGTGCTGCTGCGAGACGCTGTCACGGGAGCCGCCACAGGTGTGTGCAGCCACTGGGGCTGCACATTGTGAACAATCGAGAAAGGCACGATTCTGGGGCACTCCGGCTCGGTACACTGCGGCACTCCTCACAACAAATGCCCCTCCCAATAACCCACCTGCAGTCCTGCACGAGGTTGAGCTCGATCGCGGCCTGCCCTGGGCCGAAGCGCAGCAGCTCCTGGAGCAGTGCCAGCAGGAGGCGGCGGCCGCGGCGGCAGGGCTGGCCTCGCCGCCTGCGGCCGCGCTGCGCGCTGTGCTGGCTTCGGTACCGGCGCCCCAGGAAGAGCAGGAAGAGGAGCAGAAGGATGGTGCTCTGGAGCAGCAGCAGCTGGGAACAGCAGGAGCGGAAGTTGGTGCTGCAGACCCGCGGCAGGAGCAGGAGCAGCAGGCGCAGCAGCAGGAGCAGGCGCAGCAGCAGCAGGTCAAAGCGGAGCCAGCCGGCAGCCAGCAGGGGCAGGAACCAGAGCCAGAGCAGCGGCAGCAGCAGGTAGCAGGTAGCAGCCCGCAGAGCAGTGGCTCGCCGAGTAATGGCGACCGGCAGCAAGCAGGCAGCTCACCGGCTGCAGTTGCCAATCAGCACCAGCAGCCTGATGGCGAGGCAGCTGCTGCAGCGGCAGGGCAGGAGGATGCTGCAGACGGCGGCGACAGCCGCAAGCAGCGCAAGCTTGGCAGCCCAGAGGCAGCAGGCAAAGCAGCTGGGGCAGGAACTGAGGAGGAAGCAGCAGGGGCAGGCACACAGGGCAGTGAGGAGCAGCCTGGATCAGTGGCAGCTGACCAGCCTGCCTCGACGGGCAAGCAGCTGCTGGCAGCAGGAGCAGCAGCTGAGGCAGCAGCGGACGCCAAGGCTGAGACCAAGGCTGAGGAGCCAGGCGGCCAGACCAGCCCAAGCTCGCAGCAGCAGCAGCGCAGCCGCAAGCGCAAGGCAGCAGCAGCAGCAGCAAAAGCGGAAGCAGCGTCAGGCTCCGGCAGCGAGGGCGCAGCTGAGAACAGCGGAGGGAGTGGCAGTGAGTCAGATGAGGTGGTGGAGGTGACTGAGGGAGAGCTGCACAAGCAGGGTAAGCAGATATGGCGGGATGTGCGGCAGCTTGCACACGCCTGCTGCATGTCGCACACATCGGGCACTAAACAGGGTGCGAACCCAAAGCCTGCCACTGCACCTGGCACTCCGCATGGGCTGCTGACCGCGCCGCCCGAGCGTCAGCCCCTGCCACAGCCGCAGCTGAGGCTTAGCCCGGCGCTGATGATCCCTCCCTGCCGTCCGCTATGTGCAGGTGCCGCCCCCGCGGCCCGCCGCCGCTGGGTCAGCGGCTTTTACCGAGCCAAAGCGGAGGGCATCAACCGGCAGGTACGCTTGGACTGGTTTGGCAGCTGTGCATGGTGCAGCTTGGCTTTGATTTGCACACGACATACCGCATGTTGGGTGTGCGCTCAACAGGTGCTTTGTCAGCGCGGGGTTGCAAATTGCACATGGTATTGGATCGCAAGGTGCCTGCACGAGGCAATATCTGATGTAACTGCCTGTGCTGACGTTCCCCTGCGTGCATTCCCTCAATTTGCACAGGTGCACGTGCTGCTGGCGCTGGAGGTGCCGGGCTCGGAGCCGCCCGCGTTTGTGGTGCACCGCCCCGCCACCGGCCGCTCCCGCCAGAAGCTCAGCTTGCAGGTGGGCGGGCCGTGCTAGCTAGGGACGCACTCAGCTACCAGCTTAGCTTAGCTGGGCACTGCTGCTAGCTCAGCTGGGCAGCCGGAGTGATGCAAGGTGGTGCGACGTTGGGTTCTGACCAAATTCTGACCAAATTGGGAAGGCCGTGTGAAGGTTGCAGTGGGCAGCAGAGGAGGGCTAGCCCGTGCAGGGCTGCCCACAATCATCCCATCATTCCCATCTACTTGCCCGCCGTCACTCCTCCCCTTGCAGGAGCTGCGCTCGCGGTACCGCCCGCTGGAGCCCGCCGCCTGCCAGCCGCTGTGGGAGAAGGCCTTCGAGGCAGCGGATGCCACCGATCCAAAGGAGCGGCCAGGGGCTGTGGCGCGCAAGCGGCGGCTGCACATCCTGGGCGGGGCCGTCATGCGCTGCTGGGGCGCTGTCCAGGTGAGTGGGCTGGGGAGTGTGGGAGGGCGGTGAGGCAAGGTGGATGTCTTAATGCAGGCCTGGCACGCTGGAAGGGCTGTGCATAGCAGGCGGCGCGCATGGCGCTCCTTGGCCCGAGGCTTGTAGCTGCCCCACAAGCGGAGGGGCCACGCAATCGCGGAGGGGCCATGGCACCTGCATTCACTCCGCCATGCTCACCACCTGGCACTTTCCTGCATTCCGCCCGCCCGCAGGATGTGCTTGCACGCCACGCGGCTGAGAGCGAGCGGCGGGTACGAGTTGTGCGCATCGCCACGACTGGGGAGCAGCCGCAGCGGCTGGTGGGCATGCTCATACCGGAGCCTGCTGTGCCCGAAGTGGTCGCCGCGCTCAGCAGCCGCAGCGCGGACGCTGGCGGCGACACAACTGTCGAGCAGCAGCAGCAGCAGCAGCAGCAGCAGCAGCAGGAGCCAGCGGGCGCTAGCGGCCAGGCTTCTGAGCAAGCTGAGGGCGAGAGCGGGCAGGAGGGAGCCGCCAAGGCCTCAGCTGCCAAGGGCTCAACCCCACGAGCAGCCAAGGCAGGCGGCGAGGTGGGCAGCCCGAAAGCAGGCGGTCACAGCGGCAGGCGGCACCACCGCCGGCGGCACCACCGCACCGCTGCTCAGAAGCAGCATGATGAGGAGGCAGGCGGCGGCAGCGGGGAGGAGTTGCCGAGCCCCAAGCGCAAGCGGCATGGCCGCAAGGCTGCGCAGGGCGAGGCTCGGGATGGTGGCGGCGGCAGCGGCGAGGATGTTGCCAGCCCCAAGCGCAAGCGGCGCGGCCACAAGGGTGCTCAGGCTGAGGCTTCAGATCGCAGCAGCGGCAGCGGCGAGGATGAGCCGAGCCCCAAGCGCAAGCGGCAGCAGAAGGAGAAGCAGCCGCCGGCGCGGCGCATGCCGCCACGCAGCGGGCGGCCGTTGTCCATGAAAGGATGAGAGCGGATGCATTGGAATCCGTGCTGATGTGCGCGCACTTGTAAAACCAACAATGCAGAACAGACGTCAATGCCAGGGAACTGGGGGCTGCCATGGACAGAGGCGGCAGCGCTCGAAGCGGCAGTGCCACACCTGCACAACATAGTTTAGTGTTGCTGCTGCTTTGCCCCTGCTGTTGCTCGACTCCTCCAGCCCCTGCACTCGCCTGGGTCGCCTCCCAGCAGCTCAGGTGAGCATTTGAGCGACTGCAGCGAGGACCCACGCTCCCTGCTCGCCCTGCAGCCCTGGCAGTGCCTTGGACGAGGCACCATGCTTGACACATCGATCAGCAGCTGTGCAGCGCACGGCCGCCCAGCCATTCACGCTCAGCCACACGGTCCCTGTGGTCTGGCTGCTGCCATGCCCGTGCAGGCACCACCAAAGCAAGGGGCCATCGAGGAGCAATGGCTCCCAAGGTGAGCACCAGCCGGCAGCTGCTGCCGCCCACTCTGCTGCCGCTGCCGCTGTGATGCAAGCGCCCCCACGTCCCCACAGAAGAAGATTCCATTCATGCACGCCTGTGTTGTCTGCCATCTCATCTGCTGTAAAACTTCAGCGCAAGGGCGACGCTGCCGGCGGCAGCGCCAAGAGCGGCAAAAAGCCAAAGGGCAGCCCGCAGCAGGCGGCGCCTGAGCGGCCGCCCGACGGCAAGCTCTACTTCCTCCTGAAGCGGCGGGTAAGTTGAATTAGTGCGATTTAACCGTGAGATGCATGGCTAAGCTGCTGTCTTTCCTCTCAGTAGCTGTGTGGCCAGCTCAGTGCTTCTCTGGTGCTCAGGCGTTTGACCATGGACATGGGCCGTTGGATGCCCAACTCATGGAGCGGCGATCAATGCGACCGCACTTGCCGATCCCGCTGGCCGTCTGTGTGCGCTGCAGGCAGACGTGCTGACGGCGCAGCAGATAGAGGAGGCAGAGCAGCACACGGTGACGGTCACCGGCCTGTGCAGCGTGCAGGCCAACAAGGCAGTGCTGCAGGCCATGCAGGTGGGTATGGACGGTTGCCCCCAACTGAACGAGGGTGGAAAGCCAGCATCTTGGAAGGGAGACCGTTGCAGTCCATCGACTGTTCACCTACTCCCAACTGCTGCTCTGCTGCAGGAGGGCGGCAAGGTGCTGTTCTTGCAACTCCAATTTGCTGCCCCGCCTGTTCACCCGGCTGGCAGCTTCATTCTCACTGTTGTTGCAGGAGGGAGACGAGGTGCTTTTCTTCCAGTCCCCGCCCAAGGGCAGCAAGGAGCGAGACTTTGCGCCCGGCATCACCGCACTGGTGTCGGTCGCCAAGGGGGTGCGTGCAGGCATGAACTGTGTGTGGCAGCAGCCACAGCAGCTGCTTGAGCGGCTCATCTCAAGCCGCTTCATCAGTGTACAGCATGGCACGCTGCTGATTACGTTGGTGCAATGAAGCAGTGAATTGGGCGGGATCACTCTGCCTCCCACATGTGCAACTCTTTCCAGCTATCCCCACCCCGCCTGTGCCTGCAGCCCCACCCGTATCCAGAGGATGACAAGGGGCGCGGGTGGCTGGCAGGTGAGAGGCCACGAAGGGCTGCATGAGGCTGCATTTGGCATATGCGGACACCCACGCAGCAGCTGGGGTGGGCGCTCAGCAAGTGATCCTCAGAGCGGGGCAGCCAGTCAGGCCACCTTGAAGCAGCTTTGCACGCGATGCTCGCCGCTGCATGCCGCTGCATTGTGTGGCTGCCTGCTGACGGTACTGTCCTAGTGCCTGCCTCCCTCCAATTTCCATTGGTCAGTGGACCTCAAGATGGAGAACGTGTTTGAAGGTGCGCTGGTCATGTAGGTGGTGCATTTGCACAGTTGCGCAGTTGCAACCAGCTACGCCGCCACCTGCGGCAGGCAGCGCAGCATCGCTGGCCACGGGCCAGCATCGCATAGCCTGCCTTCACGCAGAAACACTCACAGCGTCACCGTACTGCCCTGCCATCCTTTCCCCTGCCCGCCAGACCCGGTGCCGCTGTCGGCGATGAAGGATCACAAGGACGGCGAGGCGCTGGCCGGCTGGAGCCTCTTCTCTTCCGGCAGCAACCTGCAGTCGCTGCACTACGTGCCGCAGAAGGCCTTCGACTTCATCATGGACGAGATGTAATGGGCACTAGTGGGGGACAGCGGTGGCGTGTAAAACTGCTGCTAGCAGGGGGAGCATGAGTGGCAGGGGCAGAGCGGCAGCAGAGCGGCGGCGCCCAGCGTGGCGGCAGCAGCCGCATGTGGGCCATCGGCAGTTCTGGTCGGCTGCTCGCAATCTCAAAGGTCTCGTTAGTTGTTTGCAGGCCTGCACGGTGCCAGCCAAGCCGCAATACAGCGCAGTGGCGGTCGGCCGCTGGCCAGCGTTGTGAGCCCCACCGCTGCGCAATCGGGCAATCGGGTGAGTCGTGTAGCTGCGATGTGAGCACGGGCCGCCCACCCGGCCACCACACGCCCTGCCCCACTGCGCCGCGAGGGCCAGGGTGCTTCGCCGGCTCTTGGAGCGGGATATAATGTGCATCGCGTTGGTATGGTCGTCTTGGAGGGGTCCGAGGCGCTCCAGGCAGCCCGCCTGAGAGTGTGGCGGGCGTCGCCGCCGCAGCTGAATGAAACGCGCGGACTTGCCTTTGTTGGCACCCCATCCCGCACCGCAGGCTTTCAAGCTAACTCAGCCTACTCAGCGCATCACAGCGGCATTACTGGGCATGCCGGTAGCGCCCTAGCTCAAAGGCTCCCATTGCACGCCGCTCGCTGCAGCCATGCCGGCGGCGGCGCCCACCGCCGCAACAGCGGCAGCGGCGGCCAAGGCACCTGCCGCCGATGATGCCGAGTTGGAGTGTGTGGTGTGCGGGCAGGCGGTGGAGCCACAGCAGGCCTACGTCACTGCCGAATGTTCAGCCTGCGGGCGGTTGGAGCTGCACATCTGGTGAGGCTGGTGGGGCGAGGTGCCGCAAAAGTGTGGCACCGACGCAAATGCTGCCTCTGCGTTGGCTTGCATTCTTCCATACGTAATGATAGCTGCGTTGCCATTGCCCACCCCTATGATATGTTGTTTACCAGCTGACCGGTATTTCCGGAACAGTTGACTGCCTTTGGTTGCCTGTTTGTGTGCTCTCAGGTGCGCCACCAAGTACACGGAGAGCCGGGTGCGCCAGGTGGTGACCAACAGCAAGCGCGTGGAGAAGCACAAGGTGGGCCTTGTTTGATTGAGAGTTGCTGCTTTGTATGGAACCTGGCAGAGGGCTTTTGCAGCGGTCCTGCAGAAGTGGCGACCAACAGTAAGCGAGTGGAGATGGACAAGGTGCGCCAAGGCCTTGCGGATCGACGTACCGTTTACCTGATTTTCACATGGGCTGTACAGTTTGGCCGTGGAGAAGACGTGTCAGTGAACGAACTTGCAGCTGCTCCGTGTGCGCTCAACCCTGCCTCGCGTGATTGCCTTCCTGTGCTGCAGACCGGTTCAGGCGTTGTCGCTCATATGATCTACTTTCCTGCATCGCGGCACCCTTTGCCCTGCCCGCAGGCGGCCGCCAAGTCCAAGCCCTGGAAGCTGCTGGAGACGGCGCGCTGCCCACGAGGTGCGCGAGCGGCATTTTACAACTGCACTGCCCTATGGCATGCCGCTGCGCTGATTTGTGCAGCTGCTGAGCTGTTCGAGCTGCTGGCTAATGGGGCGTGCGGTTCGATGAAGCCAAGCATGCTGCCACCTGCCTGCCCCTGACCACCTCCAACTACTGTCGCTTCCGTGGCCTTGTTATTCAGGCTGGCGAGAGGGGTCACAGCTATCCGAGCAGGAGCAGCAGAAGGCTCGGCACCAGCAGCACCAGCAGGCCAAGGCAGGGGGCGGCAAGGGCAAGGCGGCGGAGTGGGGCTGGGAGGCGCGGCATGCCTGCAGGTGCGGGCTGGGCAGGGGATGTGGGGTAGTGAAGGGATGCAGGTGGGCGCACGGGTGGGCTGCTGTTGCACAGCGTTGGGAAACATAGCATGCTGCCTGGGTGCTGCTTGCTCCTGCAGCTCAGGCTGCGGTCGGAACGCAACATTGCAGCCTGCCCTATGCAACCCTTTCACGTCTGCAAAGCTATCCGGCCGCCTCCTCGGCATCTTCCTGCTGTGCAGCGGCCGCATCAAATCTGCTGTGCTGGTTGACGAGCCTCGGGAGAGAAAGGACAAGCGAAAGAAGAAGGCGGCAGTACTCACCACTGCAGCAGCCGGATCAGGGGCAGCAGCAGCCAAGCAGCAGCAGGCCGGTGCTGGTGCTGCTGGCGCAGCCGGCGGCGGCGGCAGCAGCGCTGCCAAGCAAGCGGCGGCGGCGGGGCCGGCGGTTGCGCCGATGAGCGCTGCCAAAGCTCGGGAGATGTTGGGGCTCTCTTCTTCAGAGGAAGAGGAGGAAAGCAGCAGCGAGGCGGAGGACAGCAGCAGCTATGGCTGGAGCGAGGAAGAGGAGGAGGAGGAGGAGGGTTGGGATGGAGAGGAGGAGGAAGAGGGAGAGGCAGAAGATGGCGAGCAGGCGGCGGCAGAGGGCACGGCAGCTGCAGAGGGGGAGGCAGGCGCTGAGGCAGCGGCGTCAGGCGGTGCAGCTGAGGCAGCAGAAGCGGCAGAGGGGCAGCCAGGTGACGGCAGTGCGGCGGAGGGCCAGCCAGAGGCGCCGCTGCCGCCGCCGGAAGCGCTGACTGTGGAGGAGGCTGAGGTGGCGGTGAGTCGATGGGAGGCCGGCAGCAGGGCAGCGCGAGTAGGTATGGCTGTGGAGCTTGCAACGGGGCGTCTTTCTGCAGAAGACGGCATGTAGCGTGTTTCGCGCAGCAACAGAACCGTTGCGGCATGCACCCCTTCTTGTCAAGTTCACCTGTTGCACCCTCCCTCCCACCCTCCCTCCCCCTTCTCTCCCTCCCATCCCCCACCCACCCGCAGGTGCGAGAAGGCCTGCTGCCATCCACCTACCGCACCCAGCTGTGCGACGCCTACCTAGAAGGCAGGGAGTGCCCCAAACGCGCAGCTTGCAACCGGGTGCACAGCTTGGATGAGCTGCGAGTGGAAGCGGGCATTGCGGTGAGCGGTTGTTGGGGAATGGGAGCTGCGTGAACCAAGGCCATGCGAGGCTGTGGGCTGGCCGGTGCATGTCTTGCCTGCACAGCTTGCTTCACTAAATGCAGTCGGGTCAGCAACCATGAGCGCACTTTGCAAGCTGCAAACTCTGTCTGCCACCCCAACGCTGCCGCAGGCCGGCGTGCTGCCTGTGGGCTTCAAGACGCTCCTGTGCCAGACCTACGTAATGAACCGTGAGCGTTGTTTTCTGTACAATCGAGACTGAGGGTTGCGCAAGTGGATGCCTGGTTTGGCGGGTGCAGCTTCGTGTGAATCCCAAGCGTTTGGCCCCGCACAAGTGTACTTACAACAGCTGTGGCTGGGCAGTTGTGCTGAAACGCACTGCTCAATGCGCTGCCTTTTACCTACAGGCTTTTGCCCAATGGGCCGTGCCTGCACGATGGCACATGGCGTGCATGAAGTCCGGTGCGCTGGAGCGATAAGGGTGGTGCATGGTTTGCTGCATTTGCTGCCACGCTGCATGTCCATTGCATGGGGCCAGGCCGTGGGTCCTTGTGTTGTTGAGCAGCGCGATGCGTGGGTACCAATGGATTGACCTGCGTGGCGCTTCCCTGTCACTGCACAGGGTGCTGGACTCCATCCGTGCGGGCTGTGTCACACCGGCGTACAAGACGCAGGTGAAGCAAAGGGTTCGCTAAAGTTGCATGCGGGGCGCTGCAACTGCAATAGCGTGCTCGCGGGTGCTGAGCCCCGTCTGACTGACTGATCGACTTTTGTTAGCCCATGCCTCCCCGTTGGTGCGTGCAGCGCTGCAGCATGCACACAATGCACGGCTTCTGCCCGCAAGGTGAGCGGCATGCAGAGTTGCAGGAGTTGAGGCATGCTCGGCTGCGCCAGCAATGCCCCTGAGCTTCTGGCCGTGCTGGCCACCCCTCTGTCCCACAGGCCTGCTGTGCATCTACGCACACGATTATTCGGAGCTGCGGCGAGAGGCGTCTGTGCAGCAGGGCAACCTGAACCCCAAGTACAAGACCACGCTGTGCCAAGCGTTTGCCGCCACTGGAAGGCAAGAGCGTACTAGGCCGGGCTGGGGCTGGCATGCATGGGGCGTGCCTGTGCGTGTGCACTGCCGCGATTCGGGGCATGCCCATCCTCGCCCTGCCACGCCATATCAGAGCAAACCGCAAGGGTTAACTCATCCACGCGACGTCCTGCACGGCGTGTTTCCCTCAGCTGCATGCATGGAGACTGGTGCGCCTTTGCCCACGGAGTCGACGATTTGAGGCTGCACGCTGCCATCAGGTGTGCGCTGCTTTGCTGTGTCCGTTCACTTGCAGCTTGGCGCTGTGCAGTGGCTGTTCTGCGCCCGCCCAGCCGACCAACCACAGCCAGTTTTCAGCTCGGGTGCGCTGCCCAGCTGGCTACATTGGCGTGCAACTGCGGCACGTGCATACCGATCCTATTCTCACCACTTTCACCTTGCCTGCAGGGACCACGTCTTGCCGGCCACGTTCCACACACGCGTGTGCCCCGATCTGGCCAAAGGCACCTGCCCACGTGGCTACAGCTGCCACTTTGCACACAGCCAGGAGGACAAGCTGCCGCAGCTGATCACCAAAGGCACGCCGTGCGCTGTGTTCAAGGCGAGCTTTTTTTAAGGTCGATGTATTTCTTTCGAAGTTGTTTTGTGACAGTGTGAGGAGTGGCTGCCGCAGCTGATCACCAAGGGCACGCTGTGCGCTGTGTTCAAGGTGGGGCATTCTTAGGTGTTGTGCTCAGGGGCTGTGCTTATCGCCCATTGGACGTAGGTTGGCCGCCTGCCAGCCAGTGTGTGTGTACCTGTTGGGGGCTGTGCAGCATGCTGTCCGATGTCACGGCTGGCGGCTGGTTTGCTGGAAGGTCTCAAATGTTAACACACAGCTGCTGCCTCATCCGATGCTGACCTCCCTTGGCCTGCAGGAGACGGGCATCTGCCGGCCAGACTGCCCCTTTGTCCACAACGTCAACTCGCTGCAGCTGCCTCTGGAGCAAATCCAGCAAAAGCTGGTGGCAGCTCTCAGCAAGGGGCCTGGCACGCGCCTGTCGGCCGCTGCGCTGCGGGCAGCAGAGAGTGGCGGCGGGGCAGGTGCGGCCAGCGCGGCGGTGGCGGCGGGCAGCGGTGGCGGGCAGGCAGGCGAGTGGGACTTTGCCCAGCCGGCAGCACAAGCATCGTCTTCCAAGAACTCTCGAGGGGATGGCGCCTCTATCGCCAGCTCTGGCCCAGCCTCCGCAGCAGCCTCTGCAGCTGCCGCTTCAGCCTCTGCATCTGCCCGCCGCGCCAGTGGCCCTGCAAGCGACAGCGGCAGCAGAGCACCAGCGGCGATGGTTCGTCCCCATAAGCAGTCAGCAGCGGCGCGGCACGAGGCTCGGCTGGCGGGTTTGCTGGGAGCTCGAGGGCGGCCGCGGGAGCTGAACCTGTGCCAGTGAGGCGACTGGGGGGCTGTGTTGTGGACGCCTTGTGCTCACGCCTTGTGCTCGCATTGCATTTCGCTTGCTCCGTCTCATGCTTGCCCCATCCTGTGCTTGCACAGCCATGCATGCTTGCTTGGACATGCTTTCAACAGCAGGCAAGGCAGTTTGACCTGCGCATGCAATGCAATACACTGAGCCACATGCTCATAGGGCGTTTACATCCGTGCTTTCCCCTCCATGCCCTCCCGCCCCTTGCAGCACCCACATTGAGTGCGGGCGCTGCTACACCGTGGACTGCCCCTATGCCCACGGCAAGAAGGACTTGCGAGAGCGCGAGGCGCAGTGAGTGGTGGCTGAAGGGAATGGAAGCTGTCGCTTAAGGGGCACTAGCCGGCTACCTGGATGTGGACCACTCCAGAGGTGCAGCAGGTGGCTTGATTTGCACACCTTTCCCGCCTGGCTAGACCATCGGCATGCGTCTGCATCGCAGTCCACCTGGCAAGGAACGTGCACGCCATGCACTTGCTGGAAACATGCTAGCTGCGCCTCTTTTCACCGTAGGTGGATTGAGAAGGAGGTGGCTCGGCGGCAGGCCTTGTACCAGCGCAAGGAGGATGAGCGGCGGCGCCAGGTGGGCTGCACAGGCCATGCCTTGCCATGTGCATGCCATGCCAGTGGGTGGGCTGCTTATCATGTCATGTACTGGCGTGGCCATGCCAGTGGGTGGGCTGCTGATCATGGCATGTTCATGCCATTTCATGCCAATGGGTGGGCTGCTTATCATGACATGCCATGCCGTGCCGTGCCCTGCCATGTCACATGCCGTGCCATGCCAGTGCCAGTGCCATGCCATGCCATGCCATGCCGACCCATGCCATGTGATATGTTGGCGACCCTGCTGTGCAGCTTGGCTACAACATGTCATGTTGGTCATGGGTCCCTTGCAAGGGAGGGCCCTCACTGTGTGCTTCCTGTAGCCTTCGAGTTACATCATGGCCTAGCTCTCAAGGGCGGTCCTACTGCATGCCATGCCCGCCTCCAACTCTTCGCATCCTGCACCTTGCAGGCGGAGCATGCTGCGCGGGAGCGGCAGCAACAGGCCGAGCTGCTGTCAGACTACGGCGCAACGCACCAGCAGCAGCAGTGGCTGGCACAGCAGCAGTGGCTGGAGCAGCAGCAGGGGCTGGAGCAGCTGCTGCAGCAGCAGGAGCAGCAGGCGGCGGAGCTCCGGACAGCTGCACAGCAGCTGTCTGTTGCAGCACTTGACCAGATGCAGCAGCACAAGCTTGTGCTGTGTGTGGCAGCGCTGCAGGAGGCTGGTTTTGGCGGGACGGCGGCGCGCGAGGCGGCAGGTGCGACGGCTGTTTGTGTTGTTTGAACCTCACGGTTGAGCGCCGTTTTCGTCCTCTTGCGCACCCAAGCTTCTTGCGGAAACAGTGCTGTCTCTACCTTAGCCCATTCCGCTTTCACAACCCACTAACACGCAGAGGCGGCGGGAGGCGTGGCGGAGCAGGCATTTGCAATCCTGCTGGACGGCGGCAGCACCACCGCTCGCCCGCCGGTGGACGTCAGCCGGTGCGTGTGGGGTCAGCAGGTTGGGGTAGCTGGTAGGCATTGAGCGGGGCAGAAGCTGGCCCAGAGTGCATGACACACCGGGAGGCTGAACGTGTTCTGCGCCGTGCTCACCGCCAAAACCTGTCTGCCGCTGCTGCATTAATCGACTCCCAGTCTTATTTTGCAGGGAGGCGGAGGACGTTTTAGATCATGCCCGCCGTCTGGGCCTGGGTGCAGCGGATGCCGAGTACGAGCTTATCCTGGCCGAAGGAGACTGGGAGGAGGTGGGTGTGCGTGTGTGTTCCTTCCTGATGTGTTGGGTGGAGGTTGGGCGCTAACTGACCCGGCGGTAGCTTGGGGGCCCAAGGTACAGCCCTGCGCATCGCCGCTGTAGATGCCTGGCTTCACGCCAGCAAGCGCAACGTGTACGCCTGACGTTGCTCCATTGCAGGCCAAGCAAGCTCTGAATGTGCGCGCTGAGTTTGGAGATCGTTTTGACGCATCAGACCAAAGCGCGGGCCCGGCTGGGTCTTCAGCAGCAGCAGTAGCAGCCGGCCCGGTGAGTGGCGCAAGTGGCCTGCAGTGTTCCGCGCAACCGCCCTGCGGCATGTACAGCACTTGGATTTCTAATCTATGCTGTCCACCTAAGGCGGTTCCAGTCTGTGCACGGCAGCAGGTCCCTCATATGCACCTCCCTTCTGCCCCCTTGCGCAGCTGCCCCTGCCCCTGCCCTTGCCGCTGCCCCTGCCGCTGCCGGTGTCCGGCGGCAGCAGCAAGGCACAGCAGCCGGCGGCCGCAGCAGCGGCAGACTATGGATGGAGCAGCAGCGATTGGGGCGACAGCGCACATAGCGCTGCTGCTGCTGCTGCTCTGGATCCCAGTAGCCTGGCGGCAGCTGCGCAAGCCGCGGCGGCGGCAGCATGGCCCGAAGCACCAGCAGTAGACGCAGCGCCAGCTGCGGCGGCAGCATGGCCCGAGCCGGCAGCGGCATGGCCTGAGGCAGCAGCAGCAGCGGGAGCACCGGCTGCCCTGGAGCCAGCTGGGCCTGAGGCGGTGCAGGCGGTGGAGCAGCCGAGCCATGATGGAGAAGCCGAGTATGAGAGCCTAGCGGTGAGTGCAATAGTCTTGCAGTTTGGTGCAGCTGGATTCTGAGGTTTGCGTGCCTGCAGCAGCCGCCACATACCTCCTTTTGGTCACTCACGCTCATGGCACTTGAGCAGCATTGCCAACATACCATGGTGCGGACTGCGATGGCTGGCTGCAATGGCCTGCGACACGTCTGCCTCAAGCAAGTCCATCATTGCCCTTTGCCTGCAGGATGTGGTGAGTGCTGCGTGGCAGGCGGGGCAGCAGGCAGAGCAGGGAGGGCAGGCGGCGGCCGAGCTGCATCACGCACCTCAGGCTGAGGACCAGCCCGCAGCAGCAGTGGAGCAGCCAGCGGCGGCAGAAGAGTCGCTGGCTGCGGAAGAGCCGCTGCCAGCAGCAGAAGGGGAGCAGCCTGAGGTAGAATCCCAGCCAGCCGCAGCAGCCCAGCAGCCACCAGCAGGAGAGCCGCAAGCAGCGGGACAGCTGCCACGCGCACAAGTAGAGCAGCCTGCATCCGCACTTGAGCTTCCCTCGGCGCAGCAGGTGCAGCCAGGGGCAGCGCCGGCGGCCGCGGAAGCACCACAAGGACAAGAGCAGCAGCCTGGCAGCCCATCAGCAGCAGCCGCGGCAGCGGAACAATCCGAGCTTGCAGCCGCAGTAGATGAGGCGCCAGCAGCCCCAGTCACTGCGGCAGTGGGCACAGCAGCGGCAGCAGAAGTGGGTAATGGGGCAGCAGCTGGGGACACAGCGAGCGGTGCTGCTGCGGCCACAGATGGCGAGCCGGTTGGTACAGCAGAGGGAGCAGCGGCAGCCGCAGAGCCCGCAGATTTCGGAGAAGCAGGTGCCGCAGAACCGATAGCTGTCATAGAGACAGCTGCCGCCGCAGAGCCAGCCTCCTTGCAGCCCGACGCAGGCGCAGGCGGAGAAGGGGAGGCAGCAGCAGCAGCAGCAGCAGCAGCAGAGGCCCTTGGTGCTGGCGCAGCAGCAGATGCCGAGCCAGCAGCAGCAGCCGTGGCAGCAGAGTTGGCTAAGCTGCATATCGATGGTGTTGCAGCTGAGCCGCAAGGGGAGGCAGCTGGTACGTCTGTGCACAGCGATGCGAGCAGCCAGCCTGCCCCACGTGCTCAGCCCGAGGCAGCTGTGGCGGCCGGGATCCAGGCTGGCACCACTGGCGCCCCTGCGGCTGAGCCCGTCTCACAAGAGGCAGCAGCTAGGGAAGCCCAGACCGCTGGGGGTGATGCTACAGGGGCAGCAGGCGATGCTGAAGAAACCGCGGCGGCGGTGGCGGCAGCGGCAACAGCGGCGTCAGCAGCGGCACCAGCAGTGGTCCCGCAGGGCAAGCCGTCAGCAGCACAGACCGATGAGGAGGCGGTTGATGAGCTGCTGATGCTGATGGGCATCCAATGAGTGCACATATAATGATTGTAAGAACACATCTCGCTTGGCTAGGGTTCAAAGCGCGCTGTGCAGCGGCAGCAGGGCGGCGGCCCATCATGGGGGGCGGCAAGCAGTGCGGGGCTCTTGCCGGGTGCGACATTCGTGGATCTCACTTCTTTCTCAGCGCTTGTGGAGGTACAGCGAGCGGAGGCGCGAGCTGGTGAGGCGGGCTCGCCTGCTCCGTGCACTGAGCAAGCCGCATTGCTCACGATCGGGCAGCGCGCTCGCCCTCGCCTCGTTTGCACAGCACCACCACTGCTGCGCCGCCACCCAGCGACCCGCCGCCGCTCCCACCCACGCCACCGCCTGCCGCCGTTGCGCCCGTGCCCTTGCAGGATCACTCCCGGCATGCGGGCCGTGGCAGCTTCCACCCCAGCGGCTGCCAGCTGCTTCACCACGCGGCGGCCAGCAGCGCGGCGGCTGGCTGTGGCAGCACGGGCGGCTCCCGCCGCCACTGCCGCCGCCGCGGCCCCTGCGGTCTTTCATTACACTGAGCTGCAACTTGAGACAAAGCCGGGCATCCACATTGTCGACATCACACCACAGGTGCTGGAATGGAGCTGAGGAAGCTGTTGCTCAACGCTGTGCCTTGTTCTGCCCCCATGCCCGGCCCTGCTGCATGCTGCCCAAAGCTGCAATGCAGTATAACGCAGTATGTTTTTTGCCTCTTTGCCCACCTGCTCACCCACCTTTTCTTTCTTTCTCCGCAGATCCGTGCTGAGGTGGAGCGGCTGGGCGTGCAGGAGGGCTTTGTGAATGTGCTGTCTCGGCACACCACCACCGCAGGTGCAGCTGGCTGTGCGCGGTCTTGTGGCTGCTTAGCTGGATTAATGTGGTTCATGCAGGCAGCAGCAGGCACACTGACACACAGCTCCCCTAAATTGTCCATTTGCACTCAATGCGCGCACGTGCCCCTGCAGTCACCATCAATGAGTGTGAGTCGCGGCTGCTAGATGACATCCGCCAGGTGGGCGTGCAATCTGCCTTTTGAACTGTCGCCTTGCATCCATGTGCTGCCGTCTGCTGCATCTATGTAATTTGCAGATGATTGTTCACCCAGACGATTCATGCCACCCTGTCATCCCCGCCACCTCTGCAGTTCTTGCACCGCTTGGCACCACCCAGCGAGCCCTACCTACACAACGACCTGCATTACCGCGAGGTAATTTGGGGGGCTGTGCAGCCAGTCCAACACAGTTCGGCAGCCGCAAGGGCGCAGCAAGTAGGAGCTGGGGCTGAAGAATCACGACCAACCTCCTGCTTGCTCCCTGCCCTTGCTGCAGGCGCCGCCCAACTGGCCGGGCGGCTGGGAGGCATGGTAAGCAAGGCTGCAGGACATGCAGCACCCGGTTGTGTGAGCAGAAGAGCTAGGAGAAGGGGTTGTGGTCATCGGGGCTCAGCAGGCGCAGCACCATGTCTCATCGCCATCTCGCGCCGCCTCCTTCTGCTGCTTCAGGGCTGCGCAGGAGCCGCAGAACGCGCACTCCCATCTGCTGAGCATGGTGCTGGGCAACAGCGAAACGGTGCCCGTCACCGGCGGCAAGCTGGCGCTGGGGCAGTGGCAGGTGGGTGTGCATGGGTGCGGGTTGGATGGCTAACAGAGAGGTAGTCAGTGGCGGACGGTGGCAGTGAAGCGGGTGCAGGCGAGCTGGCCATTGAATGTGTGGCAGCAGAGCCGCCTGCTGCCGGCCGCGTCCACTGCTGTAGAGATCTGACAGTGCACTGCCTGGCAGGTGCCTGACATGCCTGCCTCGTTGTTTTCCTGCTCCCCTGCTGCAGAGTGTGATGCTTGTTGAGCTGGACGGCGCTCGCAAGCGCACCGTGGGGGTGCAGGTGGTGGGCACGCAGCAGGCGGCCGGCAGCTGCTGATGCCGATGCCGCAGCGTCAGCATGCGGGTAGATGATCGCATTGCAAACCTATCTTATCTGTGCCTGTTTCCATTTTCCGCTTGGGCTGTTGCATTTGTAAGGCAGTCGCGGTTAGATGAAGGTGTTGCTGTTGTGGCCCTGCCCGCGTCCTTGGCGTGGTGGAGCTTCAGCGCAACGGCTGACATCGGAACTCAGCGACATGGATAACGTGTGGAATGCACGGGGCCAGAAGGATCGCCCAAACGGGCCTGCATGCGCAAGCGGCATTGGCGGCGCCGCATTTGGCGCCGACGCCGGGGCTGCCCATTCAACTGCCCTCAGCCCCTCGGCTGGCCTAGATCACCTCGTTGCACGTCTCAGCAGCTCGACCATGGAGGGCGGCGACCTGCAGGCGCTCTCGGCTTCTAACCGCGAGAACATCGATAAGAAGCTGAAATATGTGCTGGCCACCAACACGCCTGGCAAGCCGCCCCGGTGAGTGGCGCTGCTGGCGGCCAACCACCTCCCCCGCCGCCGCCGCCGCCTGCTCCCGCCGCCGCCGCCGCCATGACGCCGTCCGATGCTCCATGACACCCCCACCC
>VFQQ010001898.1_pt1 | contig 26352 bp, 21 predicted proteins | sample 3512341 | NCBI WGS metagenome assembly VFQQ01 (sample SAMN10412373, study PRJNA504923) | tailings metagenome | isolation source: Relicate 2 Philex TSF1 revegetated site | place: Philippines: Tuba, Benguet | collected 2017-08-29
AGCCGGGGAAACGCGCGCCGTCGGCCTGCAGCGCCGCCAGCGCGGCCTCGTAGGCGGCCTCGTGGCCGGGCCTGACGCGCCGCGTGACGACGGCGGTGACGCCCACCGCCGGCTCAGCGCCCTCCGTCACGCGCGGCCTCCAGCAGCGCCTGCGCCAGGGCCTGCGGCTGGCTCAGGAAGGGCGAGTGGCCGCTGTCGACCTCCACCACGCGCCGCACCGGCGTGCGCTCGATCATCAGCTGCTGCATCTGCGGGCTGATGGCGCGGTCGCGCAGCGTCTTCACGTAGACCTTGGGCACACGGCCGTAGCGCTCGGCCGACACCACCACCGGCGTGCCGGCGGGCTTGAGCGGCTCGCGCTGGTGGAAGTCGCGCGCGGTGCGGGCCTGGTCGGCGGCGCTGCAGTCGCCGCAGAAGAGCGCCACCACGTCGCGCTCCAGCACGCCGGCGGTCTGGTAGTCCTTGGCGACGACGAAGTTCTCGCGTGTGAAGCCGTTCCAGCGGTCCTGCTCGGCCAGCTTGGCCATGCTCTGCTCGGGCGCGCCGGCCTGCGGCAGGTAGGCGCCCACGAACACGAGGCTGCGGATGCGCTCGGGCACTTGTTCGGCCACGTTGGCGATCGTGATGCCGCCGAAGCTGTGGCCCACCAGGACCACGGGTGCGGCTTCGGCGGCCACCGCCGCGGCCACCTGGTCGCGGTAGCTCTGCAGCGTGATCTGCGCCGGCGGCGTGGCGTCGCCGGCGCGGCCGGCCAGGCGCACGGCCACCACCTTGTGGCCGGCGGCTTCGAGCCGCGGGCGCAGCTCGCTCCAGGCGCGTTCGTCCTGGAAGGCGCCGTGCACGAGCACGAAGGTGGGCTTGGTGGGCGCTGGCGGCGCCGTCGTGCAGGCGCCGGCCAGCATCAGGAGGGGCAGGGTGGCGGCGAGCAGGCGGCGGCGGGTGCTCATGGTCGTCTCCTCGGGTTGGGGTTCAGCGGCCGAGGGCCTCGATGACGAGCGCCGCCGCGGCCGCACCCGAGCACTGCTGCTGGCCCGTGACCAGCCGCCCGTCGCGCACGGCGAAGGCACGGAACTTCTGGTCGACCACGAAGTTGGTGCCGGCGATCTTGCGTGCCTCGTCCTCGATCCAGAAGGGCTGGATGCGCGTGCCGACGAAGCTGTCGGCATAGGCCTCCTCGCTGTTGGCAAAGCCCGTCCAGGTCTTGCCGTGCACGAGCAGGCTGCCGTCGGAAAGCCGCGTCTTCAGCAGCGCGCAGGTGCCGTGACACACCACCGCCAGCACCTTGCCGGCTTCGTACACCTGGGCCAGCACGCGGTGCAGCGGCTCGTTGTCGATGAAGGTGACCATCGGGCTCTGCCCGCCGGCCACGAACACCGCATCAAAGCGCGCCAGGTCCACCTGCGCCAGCGGCTGCGTGTTCTTCAGCAGCGCGGCGTGCACGCGGCTGGTGACGAAGCCGAGGCTGATGAGGTCGTGCGCCGAGTAGCCGCTGTCGTGGCGCGGGTCGGAGTAGCTGTCGAGCAGCAGGTCGCCGCCGTCCGGGCTGCAGATCTCGACCTCGTAGCCGGCTTCGGTGAAGGTCCAGTAGGGGTGCGTGAGCTCGGCCGCCCACACGCCGATGGGCCAGCCCGTGGTGGGGCTGGTGGCGGCATTGGCCGCGATGAGCAGCACGCGGCGCGGTGTGCCGCGGCTGGGGTTGGTGTCGGTGGCCATGGTGCGGTCCTCTTGGCGGTGCGGGGTGGCCGGCATCGTCGTTGTCTTTGCTGCTGCCACCAATGGGTCAGAATGGAACTCGTCGTTGTTCATGGATACAACAATGGACCTGACCCGGTTGGAGGCCTTCTGCAAGGTGGTGCAGGCCGGCAGCTTCACGGCCGCGGCCGAGGTGCTGGGCACCGACAAGGCGCGGCTGTCGCGCACGGTGGCGGCGCTGGAGCGCGAGCTCGGTCTGCGGCTGCTGGAGCGCAGCACGCGCAGCCTGCGCGTGACCGACGGCGGTCAGGCGGTGTACGAGCGGGCCCTGGGCATCCTGGGCGCCAGTGAGGAGCTGCTGCAGTTTGCCCACGCCCAGCAGGCCGAGCCCAGCGGCACGCTGCGCCGGACCTGCGGCAACGACTTCGCGCTCGTGGCCGCCAACCGCTGGATCACCGGCTACCTGCAGCGCTGGCCGCAGATGGCGGTGGACGTGGAGTTCAGCAGCCGCCGCATCGACCTCGTGCACGAGGGCTACGACCTCGCGCTGCGTGTGGGCCCGCTCGACGATTCACGCCTGGCCGCGCGGCTGCTGGGCAGCCTGCGCTACGGCCTGTTCGCGAGCCCGGCCTACCTGGCGCAGGCCGGCGTGCCGGCCAGCCCGGCGCAGCTGCGCGAACACGCGCTGCTGATGTTCAGCACCGGCAGCGGCCGCACCGAGTGGACCCTGCTGCCGCCCGAGCCGGGTGCCGCGGTGGAGCGCATCGAACGCCGCACCGGCACCCCGGTGCGCGTGCGCGCCGGCAGCATCTCGCTCTTGCTGCAGGCCTGCCTGGCGGGCCTGGGCATCGCGCGCTTGCCGCTACACACGGTGCAGGCCCATGCCGCCGGGCAGCTGCTGCCGGTGCTGCCGGCCTGGACGCCGCAGCCGGTGCCGGTGCACGCGGTGTTCCCGAGCAACCGCTTCGTGGCGCCGAAGGTACGCGCCTTCATCGACCACGCGGTGGCGGCTTTCGATCCGCCGGCCGCCGGTTGAAGCGCCGCGCCGCAGCCGCTCATGAAGCGGTGTTCGGCGGCAGCACGCGCTGCAGCGCCAGGTTCACCGGCTGGCGGTGCAGGAACGATTCGCGGAACGCGGGCGGCACCTGCTCCTCGGCGGTGCTGCGCAGCCAGCGCCGAGCCAGCTCGCCGCCGCCCACCGCGGCCAGCACGCGGCCGCGGTAGAACCAGCGCGGGCTGAGGCCGCTGGCGGGGTCCAGCAGCGCCGCGGCGCCAGCGGCGTTGCCGCGAAGGGCCTGCGCGACGGCGGCATGGGCCGTGAAGCCCTGCGCCTGCGTTGCGGCGGCCAGGGCTTCGAGCGGGCCGGCGCCTTCGGCCTGCCCCAGGCCGTGGGCCATGAGCTGTGCTTCCCACTCCAGGTTGGGCCGGCCGCTGGCCCGCGCTGCCGCCAGCGCCTCGGCCACGGCGGTGCGCACGCCTTGTGGCTGCTGCGCGGCCGCGGCCACCTGCGCTTGCACGATGGCGCGGTAGGCGCGCACGAAAGCCGGTGCCTCGGGCGCGAGCGGGTGTGCTTCGAATGCGCGCGCGGCGCGGCCGTGCTGACCGAGCTCCAGGTACCAGCGCGCCTGCAGCGTGCCGGCCATGGGCGTGTAGGCCGGGGCCTGCGCCTGCAGCGTGGCGGCGCAGCGCTCGATCCAGGGCCAGGCCTCGGCGTAGCGGTTGGCGTCGAGCAGCGCGATGGCGATGTTCATCTCGGCGAACTGCACCGCCACGCCCTGGTGGCCCGCGGCGCGGGCCTCGCGCAGCGCGGCTTCCTGCCCGGCCGCGGCCTGCAGCGCAAGGCCGAGCACCTGCTCGCAGGAGGCTCGGTTGGCCAGCAGGTTGGGCACGTCCAGCTGGCGCCCCAGGCCGGGCGCGAGGGCCAGCGCGGCTTCCAGTTCCACGCGTGCCTCGGGCGCCCGCGCGGCCTGCAGCAGCAGCACGCCGAGCATGCCGTGGAACTCGAAGCTGCAGGCCGGCGGCAGGCCCTGCAGCAGCGGCTGCGCGGCGCGGGCCAGCGCCAGCCCCTGGCCCACCGCGCCGCTGCGCGCCAGCGCCCGCGCCTGCGTGAGCCGCACCTGCAGCAGTGCCTCGTGGGCGCCAGCGGCTTCGGCGGCGCTGGCGGCCGCGTCGGCCTGCGCCAGCGCCGCCGCGAAGTCACCGCGGAAGTACAGGCCGTGCAGCTGCGCGGCCAGGGCCTGTGCCCGTTCGACGGGCGTGGCCGCCAACGCCAGCAACTGCTCGGCGGCTGCGTCCAGGCGCGGGCCCAGGTCCACGTCCCACAGCGCCTCGCAGCGCATGCGGGCGGCGTCGAACTGCGCCGCGGGGTCGGGCCATTCGGGGTGGGACAGCGCCCGGTCGAGCAGGTCCACGGTCTCGCTGGCGCGCCCCTGCGCGTAGGCCAGCTTCGCGGCGGCCAGCGCGTGCAGCGCGGCCACACCCGGCTGCCCCGCGGCCCACAGCTGCGCGGCAACCCGCGCGGGCGGCGCGCCGCGCTGCAGCAGCCAGTCAGCCACGGCGGCGTGCACGCGGCGTGTCACCACCGCGGGCACGCCGCGGCGCACGGCGTCGGCCACCAGGTCATGCGCGAAGGCTTCGTCGCGCAGCACCTGTGCGGCCTGCAGTTCGTTCCACGCGCTGGCCAGCTGCACCGCGCGCTGGCCGGTCACGGCCTCGGCGAGTTCGATGCAGAAATCGGGTCCGGCCAGCGCCGCCACACGCGCCAGCGTGAGCGCGCTGTCGCCCAGGCGCTGCAGGCGGCGTTCGATCAGCGCGCCCACGCTGGCCGGCCGCGGCAGTTCACCCCGCGCCAGGCTGCCGTCGGCCAGACCCTGCTTGAGCGTTTCCAGCATGAACAGCGGGTTGCCGCCGCCGTGGCGCACCAGCGGCTGCGCCAGCGCCGCGCCCTGCAGGCCGGGCACGGCCAGGCTGTCGATCAGCGCCGCGGCGGCCGTTTCGTCCAGCGGCGGCAGCGGCAGCAGCAGCAGGCGCTGCAGCTCCTGCAGGCCCTCGTGCAAGGCCTGCGCCGCCGGCGGCGCTTCGGCCGGGCGTTGCGCCAGCAGCCAGCGCTGCGGCGTGCCGGCGGCGGCCAGGCCGCTCAGCAGTTCCAGCGTGGCAGCGTCGGCGAAGTGCAGGTCGTCGAGCGCCACGGTGGCGATGCCGGCCTGCGTGAGCAGCCCGCCCACGGCGGCCTGCATCGCACCGGGTGGCAGGGCTTCCGCCGCGGGGCCTGGGGTGATGCCGCTCAGGCGTGCCAGCGCCGTGCCCACCCTGGGGCTCAGGCCGGCGGGCGGCGGGTCCAGCAGCGGCCGCAGCAGGCGCGCCAGGCTGGCGTAGGGCGCGCCGGCGTCGCCCGGCCGCGCGGCGGCCTGCAGCACCGGGCCTGGCGCGCCGGCCAGGGCTTCGGCCAGCAGGCGGCTCTTGCCGATGCCGGCTTCGCCTTCGACCAGCAGCACGAGCCCTTCGGCCAGCGCGCTGGCGGCCACGGCAAGCTCGCGGGCGCGGCCCGCGAGCACGGGCGGGCGCCGCAGCGTCAGCGGCAGGGCCAGTGTCGCGGGCGCCGCCTGGTCGCCGCCGCTGCCGGCCCGGCGCAGCGCCGCCGCCAGGGCCTGCGTGGTGGCCGCCGGCCGCGTGCCGAAGCGCTGCGCCACCTGCGCGGCCAGGCGCTCGTAGGCCGCCAGGCCTGCCGCGGGCTCGCCACGCAGGTAGTGCACGCGCATCAGCGCGGCGTGGTGCGCCTCGTCGGCGGCGTCCAGCGCCAGCAGCGCCCGTGCGTGGGCCAGCGCCGCGTCGAGTTCACCGGCGGCTTCGGCCGCCGCCAGCGCCTGCTGCAGCGGCTCGCGCCGCGACTGCGCCTGCAGCTGCCGGCGTGCGGCGAGCCAGCGACCGAAGTCGTCATCGCCGGCGGGCTCATCGGCGAGCAGCCACTCGCCGGCCGGCGCGGGTTCGAGCACCACGCCGGCTGCGGCCTGCAGCATGTCCTCGCCCACGATCAGTGCCTGCCCCAAGGCCTGGCGGAAGCGCAGCAGCTGCTGGCGCAGCGCCTGGCGCGGGTTGGGCGAATCGGGCCACAGCATCAGCGCCGCCTTCTCGCGTGCCACACCGCCGGGCTCCAGCAGCGCCAACGCCACCAGGCCGGCGGCGCGGCCGCGCAGCGCCAGCACGGCGCCGCTGCCAGCCACGGCGCGTGCCGCGGCATGCAGGTGCAGGGTCACGGTGCGCGCGGGCGGCTCAGGGTGCACGGCTGGATCATGGCGCATGCCATGGATGCTGCCGGCGCTGGCGTCACGGCCGCGTCACGGGCCGGCCGCCAGCTGCCGTCGTGAAGCCGGCGTGACGCCGACGTGACGGGCCCTGGGCGACGCTGGCGGCCGTGCCGCGTCAACCCCCAAGGAGGCCCACATGCACACACCCACCCGCCGCCGCAGCCGCTGGCTGCGCAGTGCCCTCGCAGCCGCCACGGCCGCATGGACCCAGGCCGCGGCCTGGGCCGCGCCGCTGGTGCAACCCGGCAGCAGCTGGGAGCTCTTCCTGAACCCCGCGCTGTTCACCGGCGAGGCCACTCGGCAGACCCTGGTGTTCGACGGCATCGCCGAGACCTTCACGCGCAGCGCGTTGAGCCCGGTGACGGTGTCGGTGCGCGAGTCGGAGACGGAGCTTGGCGCCGGCCTGCATGCCATCGACCTCGTGCTCGACTTCAGCGGCGGCGACCCCTTCCCGATGGCGAGCCGTGTGGCCGGCTTCGGCGTCGGCTCCACCAACGGCGGCGCCACGGGCCAAGGCCTGCAGCTCACCGCCCCGGCGGCGCTGACGGCCGCGCGCATCAGCGCCGTGGCCGGCAACGGCGACCTGCTCGACCTGGACATCCTGTACCTGTTCCAGAGCCTGGGGCAGGACGCCCCCTGGAACGGCCGCATGTTCGATGGCTACTTCCTCGGCATGGACTGGGGCGGCCGGGGGCTGCGGCAGGTGAGCATGCACTTCGAGGCGCAGCGCATCGGCACCGTGCCCACGCCGGGCACGCTGCCGCTGCTGGCGCTGCCGCTGCTCGGCCTGGCCTGGCGCTGGCGGCGCTGACGCTGCCGTGACGCCCACCCCCTTAAGCTGCGGGGCATGCCCGCTGCGATCCGACTCAGCCTGGCCGCCGCGCCCTGCGTGTGCCTGCGCGGGCGCTGGCTGCCGCTGCAGCCGCTGGACGCCGCGCTGCTGAGCTGGCTGGCGCTGCAGGGGCCGACACCGCGCGCGCGGCTGGCCGAGCTGCTGTGGCCGGGTGCCGGCGAACTGGGGCGGGCCTCGTTGCGGCAGCGCCTGTTCAAGCTGCGCCAGGCCACGGGCGAGCAACTGGTGACGGGCCAGCAGACGCTGGCGCTGGCCGCCGGCACGGAAACCGACCTCGACGGCGCCGACACGCTGCTCGAAGGCGTGGCCCTCGACGGCGGCGACCACGAGGGCATGGTGCAGTGGCTGACGCAGGAGCGCGAGCGCCGCCGCCTGCAGCGCCGCACGCGCCTGGAGCAGGCGCTGCAGGGCGCCGAGAGCCGGGGCGACCTGGCCGCGGGGCTGCAGGCCGCGCTCGACTGGGTGGCCGCCGAGCCCGAGCTGGAGGCGGCACACGCCGCCGTCGTGCGGGCGCACTACCTGCTCGGGGACCGCGCCGCCGGCCTGCGCGCGTACGAGCGGCTGCTGCACATGCTGGGCCATGTGCTGGGCGTGGCGCCGCAGCCTTCCACCCAGGCGCTGCGGCGCCTGTTCGACGCTCCCGCGGCCGGAGGGGCCACCGCCACGGCCGTGGTGCCGGCGGCGTTGCTGCGGCCGCCGCGCCTGGTGGGCCGCGAGGCCGAGCTGCTTGCCGCCGAGCAGGCCTGGGCCCAGGGCAAGGTGGTGGCGCTGGTGGCCGAGGCCGGCATGGGCAAGACGCGGCTCCTGCAGCAGCTGGCGGCTGCACCGGGCTCGACGCTGTACGCCGCGGCGCGGCCGGGCGACGCCGGCGTGCCGCTGGCCACCTTGGCCCGGCTGCTGCGGGCGCTGCCGCAGCAGCCGGGCGCCGCGCTGCCGGCGGCGCAGCAGCGTGAGCTGGCGCGTGTGCTGCCCGGCACGCCGACGGCCGCTGCCGCTGGGGACACCACCGGCGCCGCCGTGCCACCGGCGGGCCAGCGCCTGCTGCTGCAGCAGGCGCTGACGGCGCTGCTGCAGGCGCAGAGCGATCGGGGCCTGAGCCACGTGCTGCTCGACGACCTGCACTTCGCCGATGGCGCCAGCCTGCAGCTGCTGCAGTCGCTGCTCGATGACGCCGCTTCGACGCTGCCCGCGCTGCGCTGGGCGCTCGGCTGCCGACCGGCGCCCCCAGGCGGCGCGCTGCGGGCGCTGCACGATGCGCTGGCCGAATCGGCGCACCTGCAAGCGGTGGCCCTGGCACCGCTGGCGCCGGCGACCGTTGAGGCGCTGCTGGAGGATCTGGCGCTGCCGGGCCTGGCCGGCGCTGAACTGGCGCAGGCGCTGTGGCAGCGCACCGGCGGCAACCCGATGTACCTGCTCGAGACCCTCAAGCAGGCGCTGTCCGACGGCGCGCCGCACCCGGTGGCCGCTGCCGCATCGGCGCGGCCGCAGGGCGTGTCGCAGCTCATCGGGCGCCGCCTTGGCCAGCTCAGCCCCACGGCGTTGGCGCTGGCCCGCTGCGCCGCCGTGGCCGGTACCGACTTCAGTGCGGCCCTGGCCTCACGCGTGATGCAGGTGCCGGCCATCGCGCTCGCCGATCCCTGGGCCGAGCTCGAAGCCGCCGGTGTGCTGCGCGACCATGCCTTTGCGCACGACCTGGTGTTCGAGGCCGTGCTCGACTCGGTGCCGAAGGCCATCGCCCGCCAGCTGCACGGCGAGGTCGCCGCCTTCCTGCAGGAGCAGGGCCAGGCGGCGCCGGCCACGCTGGCGCGCCACTGGCTGGCCGCCGCGTTGCCGCAGCAGGCGGTGGGCCACCTGCGCGCCGCAGCGCAGGCGGCGGCGCAGGCCTGCGACGTGGCCGAGGCCGCCCGGCTGTGGGCGCAGCTGGCCGAGCTGCAGTGGCAGGCCGGCGATGGCGACACGGCCTTCCAGACCGGCCTCGCCGCCTTCGACGCGCTGCGCATCCACACCACCGGCAGCGCCGCCGACGCTTCGCTGGACCGCCTGCAGCAGATGGCGCGCAGCCCGGCCCAATGCGCCGAGGTGTTCGCGCAGCGCGCCAACCTGTGCATCCTGCGCGGCGATCTGCAGCAGGCCGAGGCCCACGCGCGGCAGGGCCTGGCGGCAGCGGGCGGCGGCGCGCCGGGGCCGGTGCGCCGCTCGCTGCTGAACACGCTGGGCATGATCGGCCGCCGGCTGGGCCACCTCGACGCAGCCGCCGCCGCGCTGCGCGAGGCGGTGGCGCTGGCGCGCAACGAGAGCGGCGAGGGCGCCGCGGGTGAACTGGCCAGCTACCTCAACAACCTGGGCCTCGTGCTGCAGGAGCAGGACGCGCACCTGGATGCCATCGCGCTGATGGAAGAGGCCGCCGAGCGCCAGCCCGACCCCGCCACCCGCGCGCGTGTGCTCAACAACATGGCGATCTCGCTCGACGAGATCGGGCAGGCCCCGCTGGCCCTGGAGCGGCGCCTGGCCGCAGCGCGCGCGGTGGCGGGCAGCGGCCTGGTGGAGGCGATGGTGGCGATCTCGCTCGGCGCCAATGCACGCGCGCTGTGCCGCTTCCGCGAGGCGATGCTGCACCTCGACCATGCCGAGGCGGTGACCGAGGGCACGCCGCACAACCGCGGCGAAGACCTGCTGCGACAGCGTGCCGCGTTGTGGCTGGAGCTCGGCCGCGTGAACCTCGCGCGCGAGGCGCTGGAGCAGCTGCGCGCACGCCACCCGCGTGACCACGAAGAGCCATACGCGATGCCGGTGCGCGCCCGGCTGGCCATCGCGCTGCACCAGCCCGCCGAGGCCGCCGCGCTGCTGCAGCGGGCCGCCGGGCAGCTGGCTGGGCAGCAGCGGGGGCGGCAATTGCGGCGTGTGCAGTTGCTGCAGGCCACGCTGCTGCCGCCGGCCGAAGCGCGTGTGCTGCTGGAGCAGGCGCTGGCGGCGCCGGCGGTGCAGGCCAACGCCGCGGCGGCGCTGCCGCTGACGGTTCGGCTGGCGCAGGTGCAGCTGGCGCTGGGCGAGCCCGCCGGCCTGGCCCTGGCCACCGCGCAGCGCGCCGCCGACTGGCTGGCCGCGGTGCACCCGTTGGAGATGACGCCGGCCGAGGTCTGGCTCACGCTCGCCAAGGCCGCCTCGGCGGCTGGCGATGCCGCGGCGGCCCGCGCGGCCGTGGCGCGTGGGCGGGCCTTCGTCGAAACGGTGGCCAGCGAGCACCTGGACGAGATCTACCGCGACGGCTGGCGGCGCCTGAACCGGGTGAACGCCGAGCTGGAGGCCTGGGCGGCGCGCCTGGCCTGAGCCCGGTGCGCAGGCCGCTGTGGCACTATCGGCCGCATGCCCGAAACCAGCACCCGCACCGTGCAAGCTGCATCGGCAGACGGCCTCCACGTGGTGCAAGCCGTGTGTCCGCACGACTGCCCGGACACCTGCGCGCTGCACGTCACCGTGCAGGCCGGCCCTGGCGGTCCGCGGGTCATCCGCGTCGCCGGCGACCCCGACCACCCGCCGACCCATGGCGCGCTGTGCACCAAGGTCAGCCGTTACCCCGAGCGCACCTACAGCAGCCAGCGCGTGCTGACGCCGTTGAAGCGCGTGGGCCGCAAGGGCGAAGGCCGGTTCGAGCCGATCGGCTGGGACGAAGCGCTCGACACCATCGCCACCCGGCTGCAGGCGATCGCCTCGCGCGGGCCGGAAGCCGCGCAGGCCATCCAGCCCTACAGCTACGCCGGCACCATGGGCCTCGTGCAGGCCGAGGGCATGGCGGCGCGTTTCTGGCACAAGCTGGGCGCGAGTTTCCTCGACCGCACCATCTGCGCCAACGCCGGCGGCGAAGCGCTGGCCGCCACCTACGGCGGCAAGATCGGCATGCGCGTGGAACAGTTCGTGGCGAGCCGGCTGATCCTGATCTGGGGCAGCAACCCGATCACCAGCAGCCTGCATTTCTGGACCTTTGCGCAGCAGGCCAAGCGGGCCGGGGCGAAGCTGGTGTGCATCGACCCGCGCCGCACCGAGACGGCCGAGAAGTGCCACCAGCACATCGCCCTGCTGCCCGGCACCGACGGCGCGCTCGCGCTGGGCCTGATGCGCGAGCTGGTGGTCAATGGGTGGCTCGACGAGGACTACATCGCGCGGCACGTGGACGGCTGGCCCTTGGTGCAGGAGAAGGCGATGGGCTGGACACCCGAGCGCACGGCCGAGGTCTGCGGCATCACCGCCGATGAGGTGCGTGGCCTGGCGCGCGACTACGCCAGCACGAAGCCGGCCGCGATCCGCCTCAACTACGGCATGCAGCGGGTGCGCGGTGGCGGCAACGCCGTGCGGCTGATCGCGCTGCTGCCTTGCATCACCGGCGCGTGGCGGCATGCGGCCGGCGGCCTGCTGCTGTCCTCCAGCGGCAGCTTCCGCAGCGCGCGGCGCGACGCCTGGCTGCAGCGGCCTGACCTGCTGGCCGGCCGCAGGCCGCGCACGATCAACATGAGCACCATCGGCGACGACCTGCTGCGCGAAGCCTCACCGGCCTTCGGCCCGAAGATCGAAGCGCTGGTGGTCTACAACAGCAACCCGGTGGCCGTGGCGCCGGAAAGCGGCAAGGTGGTGAAGGGCTTCCGGCGCGAAGACCTGTTCACCGTGGTGCTGGAGCATTTCCTCACCGACACCGCCGACCACGCCGACATCGTGCTGCCCGCCACCACGCAGCTGGAGCATTGGGACGCGCACATCGCCTACGGCCACACCTACGCCATGCTCAACCGCCCGGCGGTGCCGCCGCTGGGGCTTGCGCGCAGCAACGCGGCGATCTTCCGCGCGCTGGCCGAACGCATGGGGTTCACCGAACCCTGCTTCCGTGACAGCGACGAAGCGATGGCGCTCGGTGCCTTCGACCCGCAGCAGGTGGACCTGGACGAACTGCAGGCGCGCGGCTGGAGCCGCCTGAAGCTGCCCGAGGCGCCGTTCGCCGAAGGCGGCTTCGCCACGCCCACCGGCAAGGTGATCGTCGATTCACCCGAACACGGCGTGCCCGACTACGTGCCCAACCACGAAAGCGCGGCCTCGGCGCCAGCGCTGGCCGCGCGTTATCCGCTGGCGATGATCTCGCCGCCGGCGCGGCATTTCCTCAACAGCAGTTTCGTCAACGTCGCGAGCCTGCGCGCCGCCGAGAAGGAGCCGCGCCTGGAGATGCACCCGGCCGATGCTGCCGCGCGTGGCATCACGCAGGGCGCGGAAGTGCGTGTGTTCAACGACCGCGGCGAGTACCGCTGCAAGGCCGACCTCAACGGCGCGGCGCGGCCGGGTGTCGTCAACGGCCTGGGCATCTGGTGGCGCAAGATGGGCCTGAACGGCACCAACGTGAACGAGCTGACGCACCAGCGCCTCACCGACATCGGCCGCGCACCGTCGTTCTACGACTGCCTGGTCGAGGTGCAGCCGGCTTGAAGACCGCATGCGGTGGTGGCTGATGGCGGGCCTGGGGCTTGCCGGCGTGGTGCTGCTGGCCGCGGGCGCGGTGTGCCTGACGAGCGGCTGCGGCACGATCGGCTACTACGCGCAGGCCGCCAACGGCCACCTTGACCTGCTGCAGCGCGCGCGCCCCGTGCCGCAGGTGCTGGCCGACGCCACCACGCCGCCGGCGCTGAAGGCACGCCTGGAACTCAGCCAGCGCTTGCGCGACTTCGCGGTGCGTGAACTGCAGCTGCCCGACAACGACAGCTACCGCCGCTACGCCGACCTGAACCGCGGCGCCGCGGTGTGGAACGCCGTGGGCGCCCCGGAACTCGGCCTCACGCTCAAGACCTGGTGTTTCCCGGTGGTGGGCTGCGTGGGCTACCGCGGCTACTACACCCGCGAAGGCGCCGATGCGCTGGCGGCATCGTTGAAGGCCGAGGGCTACGAGACCCTGGTCTACGGCGTGCCGGCCTACAGCACGCTGGGCTGGAGCAACTGGGTGGGCGGCGACCCGCTGCTGAACACCTTCGTCAACTGGAGCGAGGCCGAGCTGGCGCGCCTGATCTTCCACGAGCTCGCGCACCAGGTGGCCTACGCCGGTGACGACACCACCTTCAACGAAAGCTTCGCCACCGCCGTCGAACGCATCGGTGGCGCACGCTGGCTGGCGCAACACGGCACGCCCGAGGCGCTGGCCGAAGACCGCCTGCGGCAACAGCGCGCCGACGAGTTCCGCGCCTTCACGCTGCGCTGGCGCGGCGAGCTGGAGCGGCTGTACGCCGGCCCCCAGCCCGACGAGACCAAGCGCCAGGCCAAGGCCGCGCTGATGGCCGCCATGCGCACCGAGTACGCGGCGATGAAGGCCGAACGTTGGGGCGGCTTCGCCGGCTACGACGGCTGGTTCGAACGTGCCAACAACGCCTCGTTCGCGGTGCTCGCGGCCTACAACGAACTGGTGCCGCAGTTCCAGCGCCTGTTCGAGCGCCAGGGCTCGGACTTCAAGCGCTTCTACGCCGAGGTGAAGCGCCTGGCCGCCTTGCCCAAGGCCGAACGCCGCGCCACACTCGAAACAACCCCCTGAAGAAACAACCCCCTGAAGAGGACGACCGCCGTGCCCGACATCCGCATCCACCGCGACCACGAACTGGGCCTGGCCAAGGCGCGCAAGGTCGCCTGGCAATGGGCCGAGGAGGCCGAGAAGAAGTTCGACATGGCATGCACGGTGATCGAGGGCGAGACCAGCGACACGGTGGAGTTCACGAGGAGCGGCGTGAGCGGCCGGCTCATCGTGGCCGCCGACCACTTCGACCTCGAAGCCAAGCTCGGCTTCCTGCTGGGCGCCTTCGCCAAGACCATCGAGGGCGAGATCACGAAGAACCTCGACGCGCTGCTGGCCAAGGCGCCGGCGAAGAAGGCGGCCGCAAAGAAGGCGAAGTAGGCCGCGCCGTCACCGGAAGGCGAGGATCAGCACCAGCGTGATCCCGCACATCGCGGCATTGCCGGCGCTGACCCAGGCCGCGCCGTTCATGCGCTGGCCGTTGTGCTCCCGCAGCCACAGGGCCATCGTCAGATTGGCGCCGAACCAGATGCCCCAGGTCAGCAGCGAGTGCTGGCTCGAATCGCGCTGCTGCCAGATGGCCCACAGGGCCGGCAGGTAGGACAGCACCCGCACCGTGTTCAGGCTCGTGAAGGCCCAGGTCAGCAGCAGCAGCCAGAGCTGCCGGCGCGCGGGCGCGCGCCGGGGCTGTGCCGGCATCGGCGCAGCCGTCACGGCGTCACCAGGAACACACGGGTGAAGCCGGCTTCCGCCAGGCGGTTGGCCACCGCGGCCGCCAGGCGCAGGTCGGCGCCGCGCACGAGCACCGGCACGTGGTTGTCGGCGTCGGTCACGGCCTGCATGCCGTAGACGGTGAGCACGGCCATGTCGGCCGCGCCGGCGGCATCCGCGCCGGCATCCACGCGCGTGCTGATGACACGCGTGCCCAGCGCACCCTCCAGCGCCACGGCCTGCTCGGGCGTGGCGTAGAGGCCGGCGCGTGTGCGGGCGCCCGGGTCGGCGGGCTCGCGGGCGGCGGCCAGGACCTGCACGCGGCCTTCGTCGTCGAGCAGCGTTGGCTGCACGGCAGCCGCGCTGGCGCGTGTGGTGCTGGCGCTCTCTGCGCCGGGTGCCGGGTCGCTGCCTGCGCCGCAGGCGGTGAGCGTGGCGAGGCTGGCGGCGGCCACCGCGAGTGCGGCCAGGGTGCGGGGGGTCTGCATGGGGGTTCCTCCGGTGATCGGGCACCTTCAGGATCGAGGTGCCTCACCAGGCAATACGCCGCCCGGCGCGGCTTCAGGACATGGGCCGCCTCCCTCCAAAGGACGATGCCGGATGGCGCCGCGCACCGCCGCTACGATGGCGCGATCACCATGGCGGCCATCACCGAACTCATCGCGCGTGCGCGCACCGGCGACCGCGCAGCCTTCGACGCGCTCTTCGAGGCGCTGTACCCCGAGCTGCGGCGCATCGCGCACGCGCGGCTGGCGCGCCACCAGCGCGGCACGCTGATGGAAACCACGGCGCTGCTGCACGAGTGCTACCTCAAGTTCCTGGGCAGCGGCGGCCTGCTGCCGGGCGACCGCGGGCACTTCATCGCCTACGCCGCGCACGTGATGCGCTCGGTCATCGTCGACGGCGTGCGCGCTGCGCAGCGCGAGCGGCGCGGCGGCGACGCCGAGCACGTGCCGCTGGACACCGAACTGGCCGAGGCGCTGGCGCTGCCCGAGGACGAGATCCTGGACGTCGACCGCGCGCTGCGCGAGCTGGCCGCGCTGGAGCCGCGGCTGGCGCAGGTCGTGGAGATGCGCTACTTCGCCGGCATGAAGGAAACCGAGATCGCCCAGGCGCTCGGTGTCACCGAGCGCACCGTGCGCCGCGACTGGGAAAAGGCGCGGCTGCTGCTGGCGCAGGCGCTGCAGGGCTGAAGGCGCCTGTCCGGTTGCGCGCGCCGATGTCGTACTCAACGCATGGAACAGGATCTGCACCGATGAAGCCGCTGGCCGGGCTCGCTCCGCACTGGCCGGCGATCGAGCGCACGCTCGACGAAGCGCTGGACCAGCCCGCCGCCGAGCGCCTGGCCTGGCTCGAGCGGCAGACCACGCTCTCGCCGCCGGTGCTGCAGGCCGTGCGCGACCTGCTGGCACGGCATGCCGGCGTGGAGACCGGCGACTTCATGGGCACGCTGCCGCCCCTGAAGGCGGCACGGCCGGCGGCGGCGGACGGGCCCGCGCCGGGCGACAGCGTCGGCCCCTGGGTGCTGCTGCGCGAGCTGGGCCGCGGTGGCATGGGCAGCGTCTGGCTCGCCGAGCGCGCCGACGGCGCGCTCAAGCGCCGCGTGGCGCTGAAGCTGCCGCACCTGAGCTGGGTGCGCGGCCTCGCCGAGCGCATGGCGCGCGAGCGCGACATCCTGGCCACGCTGGAGCACCCGCACATCGCGCGCTTGTACGACGCCGGCGTCGACACGCTGGGCCGCCCCTGGCTGGCGCTGGAGTACGTGCCGGGTCAGCCCATCGACGTGCACTGCCGCGCCGCCGCGCTGCCGGTGGCCGCGCGTGTGCAGCTGCTGCTGCAGGCCTGCTCGGCCGTGGCCTACGCGCATGGCCGGCTCGTGATCCACCGCGACCTCAAGCCCGGCAACATCCTGGTGGGCGAAGACGGCGGCGTGCGCTTGCTCGACTTCGGCATCGCCAAGCTGCTGGACGACGGCAGCGCCGGCGAGACCGCGCTCACCCGCGCCGCCGGCCGTGCGCTGACGCTCGACTACGCCAGCCCCGAGCAGGTGCGCGGCGAGCCGCTCACCACGGCCAGCGACGTCTACAGCCTGGGCGTGGTCGCCTACGAGCTGCTCACCGGCGCACGCCCCTACCGCCTCAAGCGCGGCAGCGCGGCCGAGCTGGAACAGGCCATCGAACAGGCCGAAATCGAACCCGCCAGCCGCGCCGCGGCCGACCCGCAGGCCCGCGAAGCGCTGCGCGGTGAGCTCGACGCCGTGCTGCACAAGGCGCTGCAGAAGGAGCCCGCGCGGCGCTACGCCGGTGTCGATGCCTTCGCCGAAGACCTGCAGGCCGCGCTCGAAGGCCGCGCCGTGCGCGCGCGCCCCGACACCGCGCTGCAGCGCCTGGCGCGGGCGCTGCGCCGCCACCGGCTGGCGGTGCTGGCGGGGCTGGCCATCGCGGCCGGCTTCGCGCTGGCCATCGGCGTGGGTGCGACCACGCTCGTGATCACCGCGCTCAGCGCCGGCCTGGGCGTGGCCTGGTGGCAGGCCACGCAGGCGCGGCAGGGCCGCCGCGAGGCCGAGGCCGCCACCGCGCGCGCCACCGCCGCAGCCGAGGCGGCCACGCGCGAGGCCATGCGCGCCGGGGCCATCGGCGAGTTCATGGTGCGTGTGTTCAGCAGCACCACCGACAAGCAGGCCGACCCCGAAGCCGCGCGCCGCCGCACCGCGGCCGAGCTGCTGACGCAGGGCGTGGCCGAGATCGAGACGCTGCGCCATGCCCACCCCCAGGCGCATGCGCAGCTGCTGCGCACCTTCGGCGAGCTGCACCTGGAGCTGCAGTTGCACGACACGGCGCGCGGGCTCTTCGAAAGGGCGCTGGAGGGCGCGCGCGGCGCCTTCGGCGAAGACCATGTCGAGACGCAGCTGGCGCGCATCCGCCTGGCCGGCTTCCTCATCGGCACGGCACGCGGCGCCGAGGGGCGTGCACTCGTGGAGCAGGCGGTGGAGACGCTGCGCCGCACGGCGCCGCGCACCGAGGCCATGGCCGAGGCGCTGTCGGAGCTGTGCTCGCAGCTGCAGCAGCGCGACCCGCCGCGCGCCATCGCCGCCGGGCGCGAGGCGGTGGCGCTGATGGACCAGCTCACGCACGGGCGCCGCGGCTACCGCGAGGTGCTGGCGCGCCAGCGCCTGTGCCGCGCCCACCGCTACGACGACGACGTGGAGGCCGCCGGCCGGCTGCTCGACGAGGTGGCCGCCAGCTACGAGGCGCTGTTCGGCCCCGACAGCATGCCGGTGGCCGAGGCCCTGCGCGAGCGCGCGCACCTGCACTACGTGGCGGGGGACTACGAGCAGGCCATGGCCGGCTGGCACGAGGTCGTCGCGCGTTTCGAAACCCGCTCCGAGGCTTCGATGGACAGCCGCTGCGAGACCCAGCGCGCACTGGCCGTGACGCACCTGGCGCTGGGTGATCCGGCCACCTCGATGGCTTGCCTGGAGGGCCTGCTGGCGCTGCTGGACAGCGGCGCCGCGCCGCGGCTGGGGCAGGGCCAGCGCTGGATCACGCGCGCCGAGCAGGCGCATGTGCTGCTGGCGCAGGGCCGGCTCGACGAGGCCTGGGCGCTGGCGCGCGCGGTGCGCGCCGAGGTCACGGCCGACCTGGCCGCCGTGCGCGTGCACCTGCTGCGCGTGGAGCTCGAGGTGCTGCAGCTGCGCGGCCGCAGCGCCGAGGCCGTGGCCGTGGAAGAGGAACTGCTGGCGCTGCTGCAGGCGCGCCGCGGCACGGGCTTCCAGCGGCAGGCCGTGCTGGCACAGCTGGCGGCCAGCGCAGCGGCACGCGGCGAGGTGGCGCTGGCGCAGGAGCGCCTGGCGCAATCCGATGCCGTGCTCTCGGCACGCGCGCCGGCGCGGCGCCGGGCCTTCGTGACGGCGCTGGCCCATGCGCGTGTGGCCACGGCGTTGGGCGCCGCACGGGACGCTGCAGCGTCGCCCGGCGAGCTGCAGCGCCTGGCCGATGCCTGGTTGCCGGCCCTGGCCCCACTGCCGCCGGTGCAGCCCCGGCTGCTGCAGTGCGAGCTGGTGCTGCACCTGGCGGCGGCTGCACCGGGGCACGCCGCCGCTGCGCCGGCGCTGGCCGCGGCACACCGTCACCTTACGGCCACCCAGGTAGCCGGCGCCCCGCTGCTGCAGCGTGCGCAGGCGCTGCTGGCGGACGCCACCGCGCCCTGAACCCCGTGCGCCAGCGCGCCTTTGGCGGCTGCGCGATCATCCCGGCGCCGGCGGCCCGTGCCGGCGCCAACCGAGCACCACCGTGAACCGCTTCGCCCTCCGCTGCATCGCACCAGGTGTGCTGGCCCTGGCGTGCACCGCACCGGCCCTGGCCCAGCCCGCCGCCAACGCACCGGCCTGCCCCGCCCTGCTCGACCACAAGGTGCCGCGCCTGCAGGACGAAAAACCGCAGCACCTGTGCCAGTACGCCGGCAAGGTGCTGCTGGTGGTCAACACCGCCAGCTACTGCGGCTTCACCTCGCAGTACGAAGGCCTGGAGAAGCTCAACGCGAAGTACGCCGCGCAGGGCCTGGTGGTGATGGGCTTCCCGAGCAACGACTTCAAGCAGGAAGACGCCGACAGCAAGAAGATCGCCGACCTGTGCTTCAACACCTATGGCGTGAAGTTCCCGATGTTCACGACCACGCCGGTGCGCGGCAAGGATGCGCACCCGCTGTTCGCGCAACTGGCCAAGGCCACCGGCGAGCAACCTTCGTGGAACTTCAACAAGTACCTGGTCGGGCGCGACGGCAAGCCGATCGCGCACTACGGCAGCATGACCGGGCCCGGCAGCGGCACCCTCACCGCTGCCATCGAGAAGGCCTTGGCCGCGAAGTAGGGGCCCCCAGCTCGCTGCGCTCGCGCCCCCCGAGGGGGTGTGTTTCGGCCCGGGGAACCCGGATCCGAAACGCCGGCTACTTCAGGCCCTCGATGAGGTCGATGTACTCCTGCATCGCTTCATCCCCGCTCTTGCCCTTCACGGCCGCCCACGCGTCGTACTTGGCGCGGCCCACCATGTCGGTGAAGCCGGGGCGCTTGCCTTCCACGTCACCTTCGGTGGCCTGCTTGTACAGCGAGTAGATCTTCAGGAGCGTCATGTTGTCGGGCTTCTCCGGCAACTGCTTGCTCGCGGCGACGGCGGCTTCGAAGGTGGCTTTGAGGTTGGCCATGGCAGAGTTCTCCGATGCGGTGAAAGCCTGGGTTGACTGCAAGAATGTTACCCAGCATCGTGAATCGGCCCGCGCACCGGGCCCCCAAGGAGAAACCCGATGACCCAGGCCGAGCGCATGTCGCGCGTGGACACCGCGTGGCTGCGCATGGACAACGACGTCAACCTGATGATGATCGTCGGTGTCTGGCTGCTCACGCCGGCGATCACGCTGGCCGCGCTGCGCGAGCGTGTGCAGGACAAGCTGCTCAAGTACCCGCGTTTCCACCAGAAGGTGATGGCCGACGCGATGGGTGCCACCTGGGTCGAGGACGAAGGCTTCGACATCACGCGCCACGTGGTGCCGGCGAAGCTGGCGCCCAGGAAGGGCGAGAGCGCACGCCACGCGCTGCAGCGGCTGTGCGGTGAACTCGCCACCACGCAGCTCGAGCCCGCGCACCCGCTGTGGCAGTTCCACCTCATCGACGGCTACGAAGGTGGCAGCGCGCTCATCGCACGGGTGCACCACTGCATCGGTGACGGCATCGCGCTCATCAGCGTGATGATGAGCATCACCGACGGTGGCGCCGATCCGCCCAAGCGCCGCCAGAAGGTGAGAGCCGAAGACGCCGCCGAGCCTGACTGGCTGAGCGACGCCGTGCTCAAGCCGCTGACCGACCTCACCGTCAAGGCCATCGGCATGTACGGCTCGGGCATGGGCAAGAGCATGGAGATGCTGTCCAACCCCGCGCAGCCGCTCCTGGGCAGCATGGACATGGCGCGCACCGGCCTGAAGGTGGTGAACGACGTGGCGGCGCTGGCGGTGATGCCCGACGACTCGCCCACGCTGCTCAAGGGCAAGCCGGTGGGGCGCAAGGTGGTGGCGTGGAGCGAGCCGATGCCGCTCGACCTGGTCAAGACCATCGGCAAGGGCCTGGCCTGCACCGTGAACGACGTGCTGCTGAGCTGCGTGGCCGGCGCCATCGGCGGCTGGCTGCAGGCGCAGGGGCAGGACCCGGCGGGCAAGGAGATCCGCGCCATGGTGCCGGTGAACCTGCGCCCGCTCGACAAGGCCTGGCAGCTCGGCAACCGCTTCGGCCTGGCGCCGCTGGTGCTGCCGATCGGCATCGACAACCCCGTGGAACGTGTCTACGCCGTGCACCGGCGCATGGACGAGCTCAAGGGCAGCTACCAGCCGCTGCTGGCCTTTGCGGTGCTGAGCGTCAGCGGCCTCTTCATCAAGCCGGTGCAGGACGCCGTTCTGGGCATGTTCGCGAAGAAGGCCACGGCGGTGATGACCAACGTGCCGGGCCCCGGCACGCCGCTGAAATTCTGCGGCAGCACGCTGCGCCAGACCATGTTCTGGGTGCCGGCCTCGGGCGACATCGGCGTGGGCGTGTCCATCCTCAGCTACGGCGGCGGTGTGCAGTTCGGGCTCATCACCGACGAGAGGCTGTGCCCCGACCCGCAGCAGATCATCGACCGCTTCGAGCCCGAGTTCGACAAGCTCGCGTGGCTGACGATGATGCTGCCGTGGGCGGGACAAGAAGCCGCCTGACGCGTCAGGCGGCGTTCCTCAGGCGGCCTGCTTCAGCCGCACGGCCGGGAAGTCGACCGGCGTGTCCAGCGCCACGTTCACGTAGTTGGTGAACAGGTTCAGCGCCACGTGCGCGACGATCTCGACGACCTGGCCGTCGTCGAAACCCGCGGCCTTCAGCGCCTGCACCGCCTCGGCGCCCACGGCGCCGCGCCGCTCCACCAGCGCCACGGCGAAACGCAGCGCCGCGGCCGTGTGCGGGTCGGCCGAATCACCGGCCTGCGCCGCGGCCATCTCGGCCTCGCTGGCGCCGGCCTTGCGGCCCAGCAGCGTGTGCGCGGCCAGGCAGTAGTGGCAGGCGTTGCGCTCGGCCACGGCCACGGCGATCTGCTCGCCGAGCTTCGCGCCCAGCGTGCCGGCACCACCGAGGGCGCCGAAGAAGCCCCACATCGCCTGCAGCGCGGCGGGTGAGTTGGCGGTGGCGCGGAACATCGCCGGCGTGGCGCCGAAGGCGCCGTGCACGGCGTCGAGCAGCTCGCGGGTGTTGCCGGTGGCCTGGGTGCGGTCGATCAGGGGGACGCGGTTCATGGGGAAAGCTCCGTAGGGTGTGGGTCGCGGCGGATTGCCGTGCCCGTACTGTGCCGTCAGGCGCCGTATGATCCGGTTCGTTTCGTCTACGTTTCATGCCGAATCGTCCAATCCCCCCGGCGGAGCCGCTCGACCGGCTCTCGACCCTGCTCGAGCGCTTCCGCGTGCGCGCCCACCTGTTCCACGCCGGCCCGCTGTGTGGCGTGACGCACTTCGCCGCCGAGCCCGGGCGCGCGTTCCTGCACGTGCTGCGCCGTGGCGAGATGCAGCTGGTGCACCACGCCGGCCGCGGCGCGCCGCGCCGCCTGCAGCTCAGCGAGCCGAGCCTCATCTTCTACCCGCGGCCCCTGGTGCACGACTTCCACAACGCACCCGCCGAAGGCAGCGACTTCGTCTGCGCCACGCTCGGTTTCGAAGGGGGCGAGGCACACCCGCTGGTGCGCGCGCTGCCGGCCGCGGTGGTGCTGCCGCTGGCGGCGGTGCAGGGCATCGAACACACGCTGGCGCTGCTGTTCGACGAAACCGCGCAGCCGCGTTGCGGGCGCCGCCTGCTGGCCGACCGGCTCTTCGAGGTGCTGCTGCTGCAGCTGCTGCGCTGGCTGGTGGACCACCCCACCGAAGCCGGCGTGCCGCCGGGCCTGCTGGCCGGCCTGGCCGACGAGCGCGCGGCGCGTGCGCTGGTGGCGCTGCACGAAGCGCCGGGCCGGGCCTGGACGCTGGACACCATGGCGGCCGAGGCCGGCATGTCGCGCAGCGCCTTCGCCGCCCGCTTCAAGGTGCTGGTGGGGCAGGGGCCGGCCGAGTACCTGGCGCAATGGCGCGTGGCGCTGGCGCAGGGGCTGCTGCGTGAAGGCCTGTCGGTGAAGACCGCGGCCGACCGCCTGGGCTACGCCGGGGCCTCGTCGCTCACGCGGGTGTTCACCCAGGTGGTGGGCCGCTCGCCGCGTGACTGGCTGCGCAGCGCCGCCACCGCTTAACATCCCGCCACAACCCCAACGGAGACCGACCCATGGCCGTCAGCGTGAACATCGACCTCGGCTACGAATTCACCGTCAAGGCCGCGTACAAGGACGTGTTTGACGTGCTGTCGGACGTGCCCACCTCGGTGAGCTTCTTCCCCAAGGTCGACCAGCTGGTGGACCAGGGGGGTGGTGTCTACCGTTGGGAGATGGAGAAGGTGGGCACCGCGCAGGTCAACATCCAGACCGTGTACGCCAGCAAGTACGTGAGCGACCGCAAGAAGGGCACGGTGGTGTGGACGCCGGTCAAGGGCGTGGGCAACGCGCTGGTGGGCGGCAGCTGGAACATCACCGACAACGGCGCCAAGAAGGGCACCACCTGCGAGCTGAAGATCAGCGGCACGGTGGAGGTGCCCTTGCCCGCGCTGATGAAGATGGTCGTGGCGCCCGTGGTGAGCAGCGAGTTCGAGAAGCTCGTCGAGAAGTACATCGACAACCTGATCAAGCGATTTGGTGGCGAGCTCTGATCAGGTCTTCGCGACCGGTCGTTGCAGGTGCTCACCGGCCGTGACGCCCATCGACACATAGATGCTCGTCAGCGCCTCCATGCCCACCGGCGCCGGCGTGACCCAGGCCTTGGGCACGTAGAGCAGCGCGCCACCCACCGGCACCGGCGCCGTGGGCACGATGACGCCGAGGTAGGGCTCGCCGCCCACGTCCACCTCGGCCGGTGAGCCCAGCAGCGCCAGCACGGCCACGTTGCCGGGGCCGCCGAAGGTCAGCCACACGGGGCTCATCGACTTCGTGCCCTGCGCGTCGCGCTGCGACACCAGCTCGACGAACTTGCGGATCATGTCGTACACGCTGCCCACCAGCGGGATGCGCTTGACGATGCCGTCCACCAGCGCCTCGATCATGTCCGACAGCCGGGTGTCCACCAAGAGCCCGAGCAGGAACACCGCCGCCAGCACGATCAGCACGCCGATGGTGTAGCCCGCCACCTCGGAGCCCGTCACGCCCAGGCCGATGGCGGCCATGAGCTGGCCGATGGCGCTGCCGGGCCCGAGCCAGGTGTAGAGCAGCTGCGCGCCCCAGACGACGATGGCGACCGTCGCGGCCAGCGGCAGCGCGGCCAGCAGGCCGGTGATGAAGATGTTGGCGAGGCGGCGTGCGGCGGTGTTCATGCCGCGATCATCGCTGCTTGGCGGGTTTCTCCTTCGTGAGCCGCCAGACGACGAAGCCCAGCGCACCCACACCCGCGATCAGCACGGCCCACAGCAGCACGGGCTTCAGGCGCGCCTGCCGGGCCCGGCGGTCCGCAGCCTGCGCCGCCACGCTGTCCTCGACCCAGGGCCCGAGTTCGGCGCGGCCGAAACGCGTGCGTTCACGCTCCAGATCGGGCACCAGCGTCGCCAACGGCAATGCGCCGGGTGCTGCGTCGGCCGAGCCGGCGAGCAGCGTGTGCGGTGCCGTGCCCTGCGCCGCGTAGACCAGCGACAGCGGCGCCACCTCCACCAGCACGCGTGTCTGAGAAGGGTCGGGCGGCGCGCTGCGCACATCCACCTGCAGGCGCAGGTAACGCGCGCTGCCGGCCAGCGCCAGCGGCGGTGCGACGCTGTCGGCGCTCTGCTCGCGCTGCAGACGGTAGAAGACGCCGCTGCCGATGTCGCGCCAGGGCTCATTGCCGCCGTTGCGTGCCTGCACCCGCAGCGCCAGCACCTGCGTGCCGGGCGGCAGGTGCAGCGCGAGCGTGCGCAGCGGCAGCGGGCCACCGAGGTCGACATGCAGCGCGGCGGGGGCGTCGCCCTTCGCGGGCTCGAAGCCAGGCTGCAGGTCCAGGCGCAGCAACGGGTCTCGCTCTTCGCTGCGGGCCCGCGTGGTAACGGCCTGCACGCCGGTGAGCCGAGGTGCCGCGGCTGCGTCGCGCCACACCAAGCGCAGGAAACGATCGGCGTCCGCGGGCAGCGGCACTTCGCGCTGCACCAGCGCCCCGGTGCTGGCGGGCAGCGACAGCAGCTGGCCGCTGCCGGCGCTGCGCCAGCTGCGCAGCGTGGCACTGGTGTCGAGGTCGAAGGCGGCGCTGAAGGCGGCGGGTTCGGCCCAGGCCAGGCGCAGCGAACGGGGTGCGGGCTGCGCGGGGTCGCGCTCGCCGAGGTCGATCAGCCAGCCCGGGGATTCGCGTGGCACCGCGGCTGCGGTGCCGGTGATGGGCCGCACCCGCACGCGGTCGCCCTGCACCTCCACCTGCAGCGGCAGGCCCAGGGCTGCACCGGGCGCCGTGCGGCGCGGCAGGGCGTAGAGCCTGGCGTCGCGCAACAGCTCGTCTTCATGCCGCACGGCGTCGCGCGGTGGCAGCAGAGAAAAGGGCACGCGTGCACCGGTGGCGTCGACGATGCGCAGGTCGGCGAGGTTCGGCTGCAGGCTGTGGGCGTAGGCCGAAGGCGGCAACGGAAGCTGTATGAAGGTGCCGGGATTCACCGGCTGGATCTCGGCGCGCATGCGGTGCGGCTGCTCGGCGGCGAGCGCGGCCACGGCTGCCAGGCCCAGCAGCAGCGACAGGATCGGCTTCATGGCCGTGCCCCCTGCGCGTCGTCGCCACGCGGCTTCGCGCCCGCCGGCAGCGGCGCCACGTAGGCGATCACCAGCATCAGCACACCCACGCCGATGAAGGACACGATGCGGGTCACCGTGCCCGAGCCCGAGAGATCCACCAGCAGCAGCTTGGCCACCACCAGCGCCAGCAGCGCTGCGCCCACCACCCAGGGCGCGCGCTGCGCCCGCCGCGCCGAGAACCACATCAGCGCCAGCGCGGTGCAGCTCCACAGCAGCGTGATGCCGGTCTGCACGGGCAGCGAGCGTGTCCAGGCGTCGAAGCGGAAGGGCACGCCGCCGAAGTGGTGGAAGCCACGCACGAGCATCGCGTTCGACCACACAAAACCGCAGGTGCCCAGCAGCGCCAGCGGCAGCCGCGGGTCGATGGCGGTGCGCAGGCCCGCGGCGGCTTCGCTGCGGTACCACGCGAAGGCGGCCAGTAGCGCGGCGGCCACGCCGAGGTCCAGCGGGTTGATCAGCGGCAGGTGCGGCAGTGGCGCCGCACCGCCATGCGAGACGATGTTGGCGGCGAGCGTCCACAGCAGCAGCGCCCCGGCCAGCACCGCGGCGGCCAGGCCCTGGTAGGCCGACGGCGCGGCGTGCAGCGGCCAGGCCTTGGCCAGGCCCGCGCGCGGCAGCATGAAGAGCAGCAGCGCCGGCAGCACCAACCAGCCGAGCCACGGCCAGGCGCTGCCGGCCTCGCCCCAGGCACCGGTGATGGCACGGCCCTGCTCGGCGCCGAGCCCGGCGAGCACCAGCACGCCGAGCGCGTGCACGAGCCGTTGCGCCAGCAGTGGCCAGCCTGGGGCGGCGAGGCGCAGCACCACCAGCTGGCTCGCGAGCGCCAGCGGCCACGCCCACCAGCCGCCGCTGTCGGCGGGGCTGCGGTCGATCACCGCCTGGGCAGCCACCGCCCAGGCCAGCAGCGGCGCAAAGCCGATCAGGGGCGATCCCACGCGGTGCCAATCCAGCTTGGTGTGCAATGCCGTGAGCAGCAGCGCGATCACGCTCAGGCCCGTGAGCCACCCAGCGAACTGGTCGGGCGCGCGCACCAGCGCATCAACCTGCACACCCACCGCCACCAGCAGCCAGGCCACGCCCAGGCCGATGAGCAAAGGCTCGCCGATCGATTCGCCGCGCATCAGGGCTGCGGTGTTGCGCATCAGCGCCCAGGCCGCCACCAGCGCGCCGGTGGCCACCAGCAGGGCGTTGAGGAACAGTGCGTTGAACACCGTGCTCGGCATGCCGTGGAACGCGGCGGACAGCACCAGCGCGCCGCTGGCCAGCAGCAACAGCCCGTAGCCGAAGCCCCGCGGCAGCCGCCGCTGCTGCCGCAGCCCCAGCCACACCAGCCCCGCGCCTTCCAGTGCCCAGGCGCCGGCGGTGCTGCGGGCGTCGAGCGCAAACGGG
>VFQQ010001899.1_pt1 | contig 26351 bp, 19 predicted proteins | sample 3512341 | NCBI WGS metagenome assembly VFQQ01 (sample SAMN10412373, study PRJNA504923) | tailings metagenome | isolation source: Relicate 2 Philex TSF1 revegetated site | place: Philippines: Tuba, Benguet | collected 2017-08-29
GCGGCCAAGCCGGGCTGCCGCGGGTCGCGGCTTAACTCGAACGTTAGCCCGCGGGAACCACACTTCGGTTTCGCCCCGCTCGCCCCGGCAGCGCCGCAACTTGCCCACTCCCACCGGGCCACTTTTCCACCGGTGTCTGCGCTCGCGGCACTCGCTCCGGCCGCGCCGTTGGCATTCGTGGCGCTGGGAGGAAGTCGGCGGCATCCGTGCCAACTCCGCAGCAGCAGGCCTCCTGTTCAACTTCTTGCGGTGGCACTCTCACCAATGCTCACTGCAGGCTGCCGCAGTGCCTTCGTCAAGCGGCGGGTCGGGGTTGTCCCATCGTTGCCACCGTGCGCTCCGCGCGCCAGAATCCCACCACAACAACGCCGTGCTGCACCTCGAAGGCACAGGCACACACAGGGAGCACCGTCTTGGCTACACGTTCGTCGGCTGCGCCAGCAATCCAAACGCGGGCTAACCCCTCGTTCAAGCGCCGACGCGCTACGGCAGCCAGCCCTGGCCGCGCTACGCCCCAGGTCATCGTGGCTACGCACGGCCAGGGCCGTCTGCCGCAGCACGCGGCTTAACTCGAACGTTAGGCCTCGCAACTCGAACCATTGCCGTCCCCTCAGTTCCTCAAGTCATGTCACATCTGCCACGCCACATTGTCATTACGCTCTTGGCTGCAGCTCTTGCAGCGAGCGCAATCGCTCATGACACCCCGCCGGTGCCACCCGCGCAGGAGACCACCGGCGCCAGCAACCAGCCGGAGAAGTCAGAGTGCAGGCTGCCTAGTTACCCGCCAGAGGCCCGCCGCAAGGGTCAAGAAGGCACTACTACCATTGAGTATGTCCTGTCCTCGTATGGCTTCATCACCGAGGCGAAGGTGGTCAAGTCCAGCGGACACCCCCTCCTTGATCAGGCGTCGCTCATCGCAGTAGTGAGCTGTAGCGGCAAGCCAGCCACGATCCGAAGCGTTCCCACCGAGGTGCGATCACGGGTCACCCACCGGTGGGAGATTTCAGGGTGAGCGAGCATCCGAGCGAGGCCTAACCCCTCGTTCAAGCGCCGACGCGCTACGGCAGCCAGCCCTGGCCGCGCTACGCCCCAGGTCATCGTGTCTCCGCGCGGCCAGGGCCGTCTGCCGCATCGCGCGGCTTAACTCGAACGTTAGGCATCGAAGGAATCCACATGCGGCTCTCCGAGCTTCTTCAAACACAAGCCCCTTCCAAGAAGAAGCTGGCAGATGGAACAGTTCCAGAGGTTTTCATCATCGAGTCCCTGACCTTGAATGATGAGAACAAGGAAAGGCGAGAGGGTGCAGTTCTCGCAACCATTCTCCGAATGTGCGAAAAGAAGCCGCTCTACTACTACATTCGAACTCGCGCGGAACTGGAACACATCGCGAAGGAGTTTGAAGCTTCAGGGTATCGCTACCTTCATATTTCTTGTCATGGGGGCGATGATTCGCTTGAGACGACTCTAGATTCCGTCCCATACAAGGACTTCGCGGAGGTGTTCAAGAAACTTCTGAACAAGCGCAGGCTCTTTGTGTCGGCCTGCAGTTCTGGAAACGCACTTTTTGCCGAGTTGGTAGCTGCAAAGAGCCCCGAGATTCTATCGGTTGCCGCCCCAGTGGATGACATCAACTTTGACATTGCGGTGGCGTTCTGGTCCGCGTTCTACGTCAAAGTCTTCGACATCAATCCGAAGTCAATGAACTCAAGCCGACTGGTAGACGTGCTGAAACAACTTTCCGCGCTATTTGGCGCGCGCATCCACTGGTCAAGGCGATCCGGGAACTCGGCGCTCGAGCACGAAACGATCGATGCCTAACCCCTCGCTCAAGCCGTCATTGATTAGGAGGGTCAACGCCTCCAGGTCGACTTCCGGTGCGTTAGGAGACTCAACAGCCTAACGTCGTCCCACGTTAGGCCGTTCAACGGCGACCCGGGTCGAGCGGGTTAGGAGGCTCAACAAAGACGTTCTGGACACCTCGGCCAGCCCGCGGCTGAATGGCTTGATGTCCAGACTGCCGTCCGTACTGAAGCAGCAGCGCTCCCTGCTTGCCTACGAGAAGCTGACCCTCCTGCGCCGACTGTCGGAGGTTGACAAGCAGCTCTCTTCGCTGGACTACACCCTCCGCCTGATGGACCCGGAGTGGTCGCCTCCCGCCAAGGTCTCCAAGCCCGTCAGGGCCACCTTGCTCCCAAGGGGCGCCGTGGCCACCGGCTGTCTTGCCGCCCTGCGCCAGCACGCGGTCTTGTGGACAGGCGAAATCGCCCAGCAGCTTGCAGAGGAACACGGCCTGACCTTCACGGAGCGCCGCGGCGAGGTCGACTTCGCCTCGGCTGTGGCCATGGCGCTGCGCCGGTATGAACGCAAGGGCTTCGTTGAGGCCGTTGAGCGCAACCCCTCCACCGGCGAGTTTCGTTGGCGGCTTCGGCGCGGTGGCAACGGTCGCCTCGCACTCGTGTAGCCGGTCCTCGACGGGCAAGCGTCTCAACTTCACCCGAGACCGCTAAAACCGTCATCCTTGATCGCCATACTCGGGATGAGCTCCCGAGATGCAACGGACCGAAAGCCGGATAAGCCCGCCAAGCCCTCAGCGGCAGAGGGACGCCTCCCCTTGCCGTTCCCACCGCTGACCCTTGAGCGCAGCCTGCTGCGACTCTACGGCCGGCTCCTCGGCGAAGTGCAGAAGCGCCGCGACGGGCAGCCGCAGCTCGTGCGGCAGGAGCGCGTGGAGCGCGGTCTTGCGGCCATCAGCGACCTACTCGACGTGCTCGGCACCGGTTCGGACCTTGGGCGCATCCGTCCCATCAAGACCTGGCCGAAGATCGGACCGTTCGACTTCGGTGAGATGCAGCAAGCGCTGCTGGTTGCGCTCAAGAGCAGCCCAGACGAGTGGATGACGGTGCGGGAGATTGCTGACAGCATCGCTCGACAACACGCCCTCGAGCTCAACGAGGAGCAGCGCGCGCACTTCCTGCAAAAGCTTCGCGAAGCCCTGCACCGCACGAAGAACGACGGCGGGTTCGTCGAGCCTGAGCGCAGCATCGCCAAAGGTGATGGCCGGCTCGAGCAGCGGTGGCGCCTGAACCCGGCGAAGTTCCGGCGACGCTGAGACCGGGCTACGCCGCTTCGCGCTCGGGCGGCTCGGAGTCCGGCTTGACCGCAGAGGCCTTGCCGCCGCGCTTGGTCTCAACAGGCGGCTTCGGGCGAACGACGTCCTTGCTCGGTCGCCCCTTCTTCTTCGGCACGTCTTTCGGGTCGATGGCCACGAGCATGCCCTGCTCATCGGCGGCCAACAGCGGCCTGGCGTCATCGCCTTTTCGCGTGCGCCAGTAGTCGCCGAAGCGCTCGGAGCGCTCCCGGACGAAGACCCGGCGGATGAGGTCGTTGAGCTGGTAGAGGTTGTCCCAGCCGACCATCTGCAGCCGCCAGGCGAACTCCCAGGCGTAGAGGTCGATGTTCTGCAGCGTGAACTTGTGGAACGCCCCCTTCTCCGCGGCGCGCATGCGGCTGTGGAAGTTCTCGGCGAGATTGGTCGTGTTGCCATCCTCGGTCGCGAACTCGACCTTGTGGTTCACGCGGTAGACGCCCTCGAACTCGCCTGAGAATGGGTTGTAGGCCGAGTGCTGGTCGGCGATGACCTTGGCGGTCGTCGCGCAGAACTGCTGAGCGAGGGTGAGCAGTTCGACCTGGCTCTCCGTCTTGACGCAGGCGACCCGATACTTTCGCTTCTTCTGGGGCCCTTCCTGCACGAAGACGACTACCGCATGGATCTTCGGGCTGACCGACTTGGGCACCTTGCCGTTCTCGTCGAGTCCCGCATTTTTCCGGTCCGATGACTGCTTTGCGGCGGCACCCGTGCCGACGTTGCCGGCCCGGACATGCTTCATGAAGTAGGCGGCGTCGACCTGCACGAAGCCGTCCAGAGGCGGCTCCTTGGTCATGGTCGAAGCCAGCCGCTCCCGAATCTTCATCAGCGTGACCCGCATCGACTGGTCGTCCATGCCGTGGGCACCGCTGAACTCCCGGGCGCTGCGGCTGTCCTTGGCTTCAACGAACTCGAAGAGCACCCGGACGAACTGCTTCACCGACATCGACGTGCCGTGAAACGCCGTCCCTGAGAACAAGGTGAACTGGTGCCGGCACGTCTTGCCGCGGCATACGAACCGACCGATGGCGTCGTTGAAGCGGTGCACCTCGATGGCACCGCACTTCGGGCAGGGGTGCGCCCCGTCGAACGCCTCGCCCTCGCGTCCGTGAAGCACCTCAAGCACGAATCGGCGGGCGCTTGCCTCGTCGAGCGAGTCGAACTTGGTTGCGCCGACCGTCTTGTACTCCGGCAAGGTCAGATAGCTGCCGTTGCGCTTTTTCGCCGGCTTGCGGTCCTCCTTCGGCAGTGGCGGGCGGCCGCGCCGGTGCTCGCGCATCGGTACTTCGGGCGCCGGATCGACCACGTGGCCACGTTCTGGCTCAGGTGATTGCTTGTAGGCAGCCGCCCGCTCGAAGCCGTCGGGGCTGGTGGGGTCAGCGGCGGCTGCCGCGGAAGTCTTTGAGGCCATGAGGGTCCTGCTCGTGTGAACAGGCCGTCTAGGGCCGCAAGGAAGCGCTAGATCGAAATTGATCTAAGCAGGAGAAAGGAAGTCCTGCCGGCATAGGATTCCGGCAGTTCATTTTTGATATGCAGCAGCGTGGCGGACGACGTGCCTGAGAAGCCGCGCGACTTCTACAGCCGAAGGGCGAAGCACATCATTCGGATGGAGCGGGAGTCGCGAGAGCTTTCCTACGAGCAGCTCTTCGAGCGGATGCGTGAGCACGGCTGGACGGCGTCCGAAGCGCAGGTGCTCATCACCAAGGTCAACCGCGGCACCTTCACGTTCGCCTTTGCGTTGCAGATGCTTGCTGCGATGGGCGTGAAGAGCATCGACATCCCCGACTACTACGTGCACCACCCCAAGGCCACGCGGCCGAAGAAGCGCGAGCCTGGACCCCCCACAGACACGTGACCGAGACGGGCGACGTGTCCGCACGATGTGGGCCCCTCAGGCGGCGCGCCGGATGCGGCGCACGACTCCGACCACGACCCCCAGCACGTCAAGGTCGGTGGTCGGCTTGATGACGGGATAGTCGTCGTGGGCTGGGGACAGCTGCCAGCCACCGTCTGCGTCCGGACGCAGATACTTGACCGTGACTTGGCCGTCGACAACCGCGACAACGATGTCACCGGCCGAGGCCTTGGCTCCAGAGTCCACGGCGACCAGGTCCCCTTCCAGCAGGCCAGCGTCGCGCATTGAGTCGCCGCGCACGCGCACGAGACTGGTGCGCTCGGGGTGGTCGATCAGGTAGTCATCGATGGCGAGCGCCGTATGTTCGGTCGCGTCGTCCACAGTCTGCGGAAGGCCAGCCCGGACAGTGCCCACGACGGGGCGTTCGAAGAACCGCTTGGTCGGTGCGACTCGCCCGCCGGGGATGGGGTTGAGCCAGCCGGCCTCGGTCAGCCGTCGCAGCGCCTTCTGAACGCCGCCAGCTGACGCCAGGCCGAGGACCGGCGCAAGTCGGGACATCGACGGGAACGCCCGGTGGCGCTTCCAGTAGGCCTGCAGGGAGGCCAGATGCTGCTCGAGGGGGATGGCTGGACGCATAGATACAAGCATACACAAACTGTATTTGTGTACAGTATCACCTTGAGCACCCAGTTCAGGGGTTTGGTGGCGTCCTGCGCGGCGGCTCGCGAGGCGGGAACAGGAGCATGAAGTACCGGCTCCGGTCGACGGCCTGGAGAGCCATGACGAAGGTCTCGAGACTGGCGTTGCCGTGTGTCTCGAAGCGCTTGTAGGTGCGCAACGGAATGCCGGCGAGTTGGGTGAACTCGCGCTGTGAATGTCCACCCGATTGCCGAAGGCGGCGGATCTCGATGGCGAGGTAGCGGCAGACTTCTTCGGGGCTCCACACCCGCAGGAGCGCAATGAGTTCCTCTGAAGTCATCCACAGCATGGTGCCAGAACTGGCACCAAATCTGTGAACAACTTCTACGGGTTACCACTTACTAAAAATCCGTTCCTATACTGCCCTTACTAATTGCTGAATCCCCCACTCGACGTGGTCAGTCGGGCGGGAGTTAGTGGCCCAACCCCGCCAAAAGGAGGTCGACCATGTCCCTCACCACGTCCCGTGGTGGATCGGGTGTATCCGCCCGCGCCATCACTCCATCTCTGCAGCTGGCAAAGTTCGTCAGCCAGCTGGCCAAGGCGATCAGTCCGCCCGACGGCGCAGGCGACCCGCTGCCCCTCTTCTCGCACGACGACACCCGCGTGATCGTGAACACGCGAGGTGTTCTCGGCCGGCTGTTCGCGCTGCCTGAGTTCACGACCGAGTCCGAACCCGGGCTCAACAGCGGCTTCGTGCGCGACATCGAGATGCCACCGCTAGGCACCGACGCTCGCGTGGGTGGTCGCCTCTTCGCCGGCAGTGAAGCCGAGACGACCAAGGCTGTCAACAAACTCGTTGCCGCCATTGAAGGTCAGCTCGATGCGGCGGTGCCCGCCGACTTGATTCCAAGCCTGGCCGGCAAGAGCGTCGCCCAAGCCATCGAGGCGATTGCTGACAACTTTGGCGTCAGCAACCCCAAGACGCCAAGCACTGCCAAGGTCGTGCCGGTGGCCTTCGCCAACAACGAGCGTCGGGTTGGGGACAAGGATGGCGACATCGGTCGCATGTTCTCGGCACTCGAGACGGTCGACGGCGGGGACGGCATCGAGCGGTTCCTGACTGGCGTATCCAACTTCCTCCTGAAGAACGGAAGCGAGGAGGACGACGTCACGTCCATCGTGCAGAGCCTGCGCACGCGGGCGGCTCAGCCCGGCGACTCCATCTACCGCTTCGTGCAGTTCCTGGAAGACGAGGCGATGGCGCGCGTGCGCCTGCAGATCTCGATGCGCCTGATGGGTGCCTTGGCTGCCTACAGCAAGCGCCCGGGCTTCGCCCTCTACGTCCGGCGCGTCATGGAGTGCTTCGACCTCTTCGCCGGTCCCCGCGGCGAATCGTTGCTGCTCGACGCGTCGGCAAGCTTCGGGCAGAAGAGCAATGTCGATCTGCGCGAGTCACTTCGCAAGGCTGGCTTCTACATCTGCCTGCCCGTATGGCCCGAGTGGGCCGTGCAAATGTTCGAAACCCGCCCGGACCCGTCTGCCAAGGCGGGCAGCACGGTCCGCGAGGTCTCCTACCGCTTCCGGGTCAACGGCCTGAATCCTGAGGAAGGCAAGCCTGCGTATGACGTCCGCCTGGACCGCCACGAGCGTCGCATCACAGAAGAAGAACGGGGCGAAAAGCGTCTGAGCCGCCAAGTGGCGGACCTTGTCTTCCTGTGGCTCGTTGTGCCCGACAGCTTGAGCAACCCGCGTGAATTCGACCTGCTCTCAGAGGCCAAGGCGCTAGCGGAGCGACTCAAGAAGGACGCACGCGGCACCCTTGCAACCATCCTGACCGACCTGCGACAGCGCTGCGTCGTGATGAAGGGGCTCGGGACCGAGCTCGTGGACCTGCTCACCGACAAGGCCCACCGGCTGCTGAGCGCAGCGGAGAGCACGACTGACAAGTTCCGGGTGTCGGTCTCCCGCGGAATCATCGACCTCGAGGCTTTCGAGACGTACAGCGACAGGAGCGAAGTGCTTCGTCGCTCCGGCCTGCAGCAGGACAACATCGAGTGGCTGCAGTACCTGACGGTCGGTGAAGACGGGCTGCCGCCCAACAGCCTCATGTCGTTCCTGGTTCGCACCGAGCTGCAGGAGCGCTCGCTGGTCGCTGTCGGCGAGGCGAAGTCAGTCGGCACGGTGCGGCGCCTGGACTCACCTGCGCTGCCGGTTCGACTGGCCCCGTATCGCGTGGACAAGCGCACCGGCCAGTGGTTGCCCCTGCTCCAGACCGAGGGCGCGCTGGACGCTGGATACGGCATCGACGTCCAGTACGACGAGGCAACCTTGGGCAAGAAGCGCGGTTTGAAGGACGCGGCGCTGCTCGCCCATGAACAGCGAAGGGCTGCCGCCGTCTGCGCCTTCACGATCCTCGCCTACGTCGTCCTCTGGACACTGCACCGTCGTGTTAGGCAGGCCCGGAAGACGGACGACGCACTGGCCACCTTGATGTTGCGTGTGGCCCAGAACGGGAAACTTTCGGATCAAGAGGACGACGCCTCCAGCCCTGCGACGACCCTCTACGCGATCAGCCAGGCGCTGGAAAAGGCGCTGGCACGCGAGGGCAACGTCAAGCTGCAGGGATACGCCTCTGGCGGCGATGATGCCACCCGCCGGTGGCGTAAGACCGGCGCTCTGGCAGCCATGGGCGGCGGGCAAGCCCTGGCTTTCCAGATGCCGGGCGGTCTGGAGAAGGTGGCGCTGGTGTCCTACGTGACACGGCCCTGTGATACCCACCCCGCAAGCCAGGAACCGGACGAGTACCTCTTCACCTGCCGGACCTATATCGCCGCGCGTGATGGCTCTTCGGCCCGCCTTGAGATGGCCCGGATGCGAACGCAGGTGCTGGGCGACCGGGAGAAGTTCGGCAGTGCTCAGCCCGTTCTGACCGAACTGGATTGGCTCGCCTCGCAGGGCATTGAGCACGTCATGCTGCTGTCCCATCACTTCGGCAACCGACACCTGGGCCGAGCCGCCGAGCGACACGCGCCACATGGAACGCTGGAGTTCCTGGATGAAGCGCACAAGCGCTTCCCTCAAATGCGCTTCTACACGTTGCGGCGCGATGTCTTCCCCGCCACGCGACTGCGCCGCCGGCAGAGCACCGAGAGCGGTTTCGAGGTCGTGACCTTCGCCGACCACCAGCAGCTCTACGAGCAGCACGCGCGAGAGGTCTTCCGCGGCGTCATGCCGATCTACACCTTCGCCACGTTGAACGTGGTGGGCCAGGAGGACGGGAAGCGGCCGCAGTCGGGCTTTTGCACCTACTTCTTCGATGTCGAGCACCGCATGACCGACATCGCCTGGCACGAGCAGACTCGCGCGGACATCCTCGGCTTCAGTGGCACGGCGGTGCGCGACTCACTCATCAGCGTGCTGCGAGCGGTCCACTTCCTGGAGTCCGAGCGTCCGGGTTCCAGCAACGGGGTCTTCCTACCCGTCTTGGACCCCTTCGACTGGGCCACCCCGACGCAGCGAGCGGCCACCGGCGAGGTTGAAATCATGCGGCGTCGACGCAACGGCTCGGTGCTCCTGAGCCTGCCGGCCGTGCTCGCCCAAGTCACCAAGGTCCTGTACCGGGAGACGACGTCGTGAGCGAGCCGTCTTTTCACCAGCAGTCCGTCCTCTGGGGGCAGGCTTACGAAGTCCTCGTCAAGCGCGGCGTCCTGTTCCTCCTCATGGAGCGGCGCCTTATCGAGCAGGACCGTCCATCGCTAGCCGCTTGGAAGGGCCTGAAGCTCAAGGACGTCTCGCGCGCCCTGCACCGGGCTCTCGACGTCACGGACCCAGAGGGCCAGGCCATCGTCAGCGCAGGTGTTGAGCACCTTGCGCTGACTGCATTCGGCACAGGCTACACGGCGATGCGTGCCTACCTGCACGCCCTCAAGACGAGCACGAAGCCGTTCTTGGAGAAGGAACTGAGGGTCAAGGCGCTGTGGTGCCCCCTCACGATGCCAGGCGAGGTGCGACCGGACGCTGAGGAGCGGGAGGAGCGCAAGCTTGCACTCGTTGGCGCGCTGGGCAAAGAGCTCGGTGTCTCCGGTCTGCACGACCCGCACTGGGCTGCGAAAGGGCAACCCGCGAACGCCGACTTCATGCTGTGGCTGAACTACGGCGGCAGGGCCGACCACCTCCTGGTGCAGGAGTACTCGTTCGACATGCCGGGGGAGCTGCAGGACTACCGCGACCAGGAAGCGCACCTCGACGAGCTCACCCGCCACCGCCGAGTCGTCGACTCGCGCAGCGTCTTCGCCCGGGTCACGGCTGAAGTCGACAAGGAATACTTCGAGCTGTCGGAGGACCTGCGGCACTACCTGCTCGCGATGACAGGGGACAACAAGCCGCTGTACAAGCTGTGCCAGGCAAGCTCATATGCCGCGGCAACGGCCGACCTACTGCGGGATCGGGGCCTGGTGAACGGCCCGCTCCATGCACGGGCACTGGCCATCACACCCAACGGACTCGAGTCCCTCGCTGCGTTGATTGGGGGCGCCAAGACCGACCCGCGACACAAGCTCCTGCTTCAGCTCGGCCAGGCCTACCAGGAGACCCGCAAGGCCGCGGACGGCGACGAGCAGGCGCTGAAAGAGCTCGCGACCCGCGCATTCATGGGCACGCTGAAGAAGCTGCCGCGCGAGATGCAGGCGCACATGCGGACGCTGCACAGCCGGATGCCGCTGCCGGGCGAGGACTACGCCTTCGAGTTCGAGGAACAGACCTCCGACTTCCACAACCCGGACGGCGCGTTCACGCTGGCCGAGGCCCTCGCACTGGTGCGCGACGACGACCCGAAGCTGCACGACTTCTTCGGCGGAGACGCGCGCTTGGCGTTGCAGGCAGAGATGGAGGCGCGCCTCAAGAAGCGCGGGCGGCTTAGTCTGCGCGACGTGCACGCCAGCGCCATCGTTGCCGGCCTGAAGCGTGGGCAGAAGGGGAAGCTGAACCTGATCGCCCTTGAAGGCAATCCGGGCATCGGCAAGACCACGGCCGTCAAAGACTACCTCTCGGGCCAGACGCAGGGTTTCCTCGTGCTCTACGTCAGTCCTCGGGTGGTCATCAACCGGGACGTGACCGCATCGCTAGCGAGGAAGGACGACCGGCCGAGCGGCATCCTGACGCTGACGACGAACGCCAACCTCATCGCGTCGGCCGAGCCATGGCACAAGAAGCAAGTGGCTGACGGCAAGGCACAGCCCAAGAAGGTTGACGGGGCCCTTGTGGCTGACGGCGTCGAGCAGCTCAAGCATCCCGACGGTTCGATCCTGGTGCTCAGCCCCGAACAGGAGCAGGAGGTCGAGAACGAACACTCTGCCTCCAAGCTCTTCAAGAACGCGCTCTCGGAGTACGAGGACCTCGTGCAGGACCGGGCGCTGCCGGGTGTGCTCAAGACCCTGGCGGGCACAGCGCGCGAGCTGCTTGCGCTCAACGGCCAGGTCAGTCGGCTGGTGCTGACGGCGGCGCTTCAGGGATTCCGCGAGCGGTCGAACCAGAAGACCACCATCGAGGCGCTATCCACGCTGTTTGCCAACAAGTGGGACACGATGAAGGGCGTCGACGAGCGACGAGCCTTCGCACGCTTGATGCCGAACATCGTCGTGATGGTCGACGAGTTGGCCGGCGACGGAGCCGGCGCGCCTTTCGTCCACGCGATAGCCGCCTGGCTCCGGCAGGAATTCCTCGACCCGTTCGATGGGGAGGTGTCGCCGTTCACGGTCACGCTGATCGCCTCGGACGCCTCGCTCGGCAACGAACTCGTGCTCGCACGCTACTTGGACGCCGGTGAGCGTACGCCGGACAAAGTCCTGGTCTCGAGGTCCCGCGGCAAGCGGCCTTTCGACATGGCCGTCACCAGCCTGCCCGTTCGGGGCCGCAAGGAGCGGACGCTGCACGTCATGACGAACAGCTTCCCTGCGAGCAGCCTGACCCTTCGCTACAAGGTGCGCCTGACGAACGTGCACGTCGGCGAGACCGATACGGGGCAGGAACAGACCGTTCGGCAGGCCATCCGAGAGAAGGCCGAGGACGCACTGCTGGAGAGCGCGTGCAAGGAGATCGACGCTGCGCTCGCCGCCAACGCCGCACAGGTCATCTACTTCGCCCAGGACAAGCAGTTCCTGCGCGCCATCGAGGAGAAGCTGACCGAGGGCGCCGGCGCCCTGAAGCGGGAGCAGGTGGCCATACTCGACTCCTCGGTGCCCGCCTACGAGCGCAAGCGACTGCTGGAGCCGGCGGTCTGCGACCAGGTCCGTGTCTTCCTGATGACTTCATCCGGCGCCCGCGGGGTGTCGTTCCCGAAGACGGACTGGATCATCGCCAGCGTTCCCCGCTTCAATGTCGAGGCGGCGCTGATGGAGATTGCCCAGCTCATCTACCGAGGACGGGGCAGCCGACGAGACGCAGATGGCAACGTCACCCTCGACGGCGACAACACTGCCCGCACGCTGGTCTTCACGGTGGACGACTTTGTCGCCACGCAGGATGGCATCGACGAGCGGCAGTGGCTGCGACAGTCGCTGGACCTGATGACGCTGCTGGTGATGCTGCGCGCCACGGTCTTCACCCGCATCACCGGCGATGCGGCGCTCTCTCAGCCGCTGGCGCTGGTTCCCGTTGGGTCGGTAGGCGTCGAAGAACTCATCAGCCTGATGTCGCAGTACGTCAGCGCCTTCGTCAAGGAGGCGCGCCTGTATCGCAGCAAGGCGAAGTCAAGTGAGCTGGCCAACCTGGCTACGCGGGCGCTGGACAACGTCGAGGCCATCTTCACGCGTACCCACCTGCAGGGCATTGCCAAGCGCGACAGTGATGAGCGCACCTATGTGCGCAGCGAGGACGCCCGCGCCGTCTGGGACACGGCGGCCAACGGCATGCGCGCGCTGCTGGCGCTACCCGAGGGCAACCGGACACTGTTGGCGGAGCACATGAGCTTCTCCGGCCCGGTGGTCGTGGAGAACTGGGGGCACTTTGAGAAGCAGGAAGTTTTCGCGTTCGAGGAGCACGACGCTGTGCTGGTTGACGCAGTCCGCAAGCTGAAGGGGCAGCTTCACGAGATCGACAATATCAAGAGCTTCCCGTCAGCGCTGCGAAACCCGGCCGCGGCGCTTCTGCGCCTGCTCTATCGGGAAGAGCACGAAGAGGCCAATGAGTTCAAGACGCTCAAGGCCCTGAAGTCCCCCAACACCTGGGTCGCGATGCCTGCTGGCTACAACGTCTTCACGAACCCGCAGCTGCTACCGGAGGGGCGGGAATTTGTGCTCAAGGACGACGAGATGTGGCACGAGGCTTTGGCCAGGACGCTGGGCAGCGGGGCGGTGATTCCGCCGGTTCCTGCCTACAAGTCATTCCCTTGGGCGGCGTGTGTGGGCCGGGTCAGTCCGCTCAAGCTGGACATGGTGTTCGACGACCGCTACTTCATGGCGTCAAACGAATTGAACCTGCTTAACACGTTGCTCCTGAGTCGCACAGAGGCCGACGACGCGGCTCTTGCTGGTTCCAGGCAACTCTTCCGTAGTGAAGTGGAAGTGTCCTAGCGCCACGATTCCACGAGTTGGGCGGGACATCCCTTGGCTGCACACTCCGTCTCTGGGCGAGAGGTTGTGCAAGACGTTGCGGATCCTTTGCCGGAGCCAAGGTGGGTACTGGAGAGGCGTCTAGGGCTCCTCGACTCCAAGCGGGGCGCCCAGACGGCGGTCTCAAGCCACGCGCCACGCCTCTTAGAGCATCCGATGGACAACACAAATATCATAAGCTATACTAGATGACCCAAGCATCGATTGAACAGGTTCGAGAGTTCCTTCTGCTTCGAGACCGCCTGCTGACCGTTGGTAGGTGCATCCTGGTGTCCCGGGAGAAGAACACCGAGTTCCTCTTGCGGGCGGGCCTGAGCGAGTCCAACGTGAACCCAGAGGTAGCCGCGCTCACAGCGAACCACTACGTGAGCGGACCGGACAAGGAGCACCAGGAGCCATACGACGATGTTTGGGTCTTCGGAACTGACATCGATCAGTTCAAGGTCTACATCAAGCTCGTCGTTCGGCGGTTCCAGGAAAATCAGCCTTTGTTGAAGGTCCTGTCGTTCCACGAGCAAGAAAGACCCTTGAAGTTCCCGTTTTCCGTTCAAGCACCCGAATGAAGACTGCCGACCCAACCACTGCGTACGACCCAAATGTCGAGCCCTGCCCAATGTGCGGAGTCGAGGGCCGTGTCGAACTTGTCGAGAGGGAGCGTTCAGTCGAAGTGCGCGGGGAGTCCTTCAGGGTCCGCGAGCAGACTTACGAATGCGGGGCCTGCCGAGAGGCGTTCCAAACGCCTGGGCTTGTCGGCGCTTTGTCGCAGGCCTACGCGCAGTATCGACAGCGGCACAACCTACTGAGCCCGGAGAAGATTCGCGAGTGGCGTAACGAACTTGGATTGAAGCAGTCGGAGTTTGCAGCGTTGCTTGGCTGGAGTACCGCGACCGTCAGTCGATATGAGAACGGTGCGCTCCAAGACGATGCCCATGACCGTGCACTAAGGGCGGCTATGACTGCCGATGGTCTGACTGCGATCTTGGATGCAGGATTGGACCTGTCGGACGAGGTGAAGGCCAAAGCGAAGCGACACCTCGCTCACTATGTTCACAGCGGCGAATCGCTGGAGCACGCTATCCGCGAGCGAGTTGGCGACTTGGCAGGACACACCATCCAATGGACGAAGACGCTGGAGGCCCTTGCCTACTTCTGCCAGCAAGACTCGGTCCCGCGAACGAAGCTCAACAAGCTTCTCTTCTACGCCGATTTCCTTCTGCAGAAGACGAGAGGGCGGATGCTCACAGGCCTCCCCTACGTCAGGATGCAATACGGGCCCATGCCCTGCGGTTCGGAACTGGTGTACTCGGCCCTTCAAGGTCTGGGAGTTCTCGATATCGAAGCTATCGAGAAGGAGGACTTTGTTGCCTACCTGCATCGATCTAAGCGGTCTGCTCGGCTCGACGTCTTCGATCAGACGGAGCTGGCGTGCCTGACCTACGTACAAGAGCACTTTCGGGGCTGGAGTGCCAAGGCCGTTTCCGACTACTCCCACAAGGAAAAGGCTTGGCTGCAAACGCCTCAGGGTGAGCCAATCGACCTGAAATTCGCGCAGTCGCTCAATCTATCGCTCGGAGAGAGGTAGTCTTTAGGCCCGAAGAATGCCTACAGGTTTCGCGGATTCTTCCAGCCACCAAGCGCGCCGCCGAACTCTACGGCCGCCTCGTCGCTCTCGTCGACGACCTCCAGTCCGTTGACCGCCGGCTAGAACAGGCGCAAGAGGCGTACACGGCTGCGCACAAGAAGCTGGCAGTCAACCGCGGCAACGTCATTCGGCAGGCTGAGATGTTGCGCGACCTTGGCGTCAAGCCTTCCGAGGCATTGGCGCCTGGAGTGGTCGAGCTGGCCTTCGAAGCGGAGCGGGCTGAGCTTCCCGTAGGTGTTGCGGCGGATGAAGGGTCTGAGTCGCCTGAGCTACTGGCGCCTGACAATGCACCGTCATCACTTGACGACTACGCTTCTACAGGGGCTGGCCCCGGAACTGCGGCCGCCAACACGGGAGGCGACTCTCAAGCGTCTGCATAGCTCGCGTTAGCAATGCCACCTTGCCACAGTGTGCGCCATGTCGGCGGGTGACTTCGCACCAGAGCCGGAGCCCGTCAGACCTGCTCAGCGTCCCTACTCGGGCGGCTCCCGTCCACGGTGCGCCTTCTGCGCTGCAGGGCATCGCTGAAGGCCGCGGCAAGGATGCCAGTCGGCATCGCGATGATGCCGATTCCGGTCAATGCGGTCAGCCCTGCCAGCATCTTTCCAAATGGCGTGACCGGGTAGACGTCCCCATACCCCACAGTGGTCAGCGTCGCGATGGACCACCACATTGCGCGCGGAATGCTGCCAAAAGCGTCCGGCTGACCTGCGCCTTCGACAAGGTAGAGCAGGGTCGAAGACACAACCAGCAAGATGAGGGCAACGACTGCACTCATGAGGAGCTCGTAGCGTCGCTCGCTCACCGCTTCAAGCAGAGATCTCACGGCTGCTGAAAAGCGACCAAGGCGCGCCAGTCGAAGCACGCGAATGAGGCGCACCAACCGAATGATGTACGCCTCCCCGCCGGCGAGTCCGAGCAACACGGGGCTGAGCGCAATCAGGTCGAAGATCGCCGCAGGCGTTGCCGCGTAACGAAGACGGCCGCGAATCCCGGTGCCGAAACGCTCGTCCTCGGCGCTTGCCCACAGGCGAACTGCGTATTCGATGGCGAACAGTGCGCCAAACACCAGTTCGACAGCGCGCGTCAGCCACTCGCGGCCGGCGGTGATGGTCGGCTCGCTCTCCAAAATCGCCGCCACCACGGAGAGCAGGATGAGCGCTGCGATAGCGCGGTTGGTCGGTGACAACCCCTCCCCCGGCCATGCAGTGGGCTCAAGCTGCGCGTGCACACGCGCTCGGAGCGATGCGCTCATAGTGAATCGCCGATGTTGGGGTGGGGCCGCTGTGCGAGCAATCGAATGCGCATCTCTAGGAGAGCCGCACGGTCCCATCTACCTCGGCCAGGGCTCCAAGCCGCAGCAGCCTGTCGACAGCCAGTCCGACACGCGCCTCGGCGTCTGCGGGTGTGCGGTTCATGCCAAGCAGGCGACAGACGCTCTTCGCAAGGTCCGACCGCGTCGTGCTGCCCGTGTGGTGAAGCAGGTACTTGACCATCGCGCCAGCCTCCTCGAGGCACACGTCGTTGATGTGACGGCGCGAGTCCTCCCGGCTTTCATCGGCGACCCTGAATTGTTCGCAGGACTTCGGGTCGACGCCCGTCGGCCAGTAGAACGTCAGGTCACCCTCCCGCGTCCGGCGCACCTCGGCGGGGACCAGGCCCCGCAGGCGTTCGACGATCCTGGATCCTGTGCGCTCAAGCCCCCAGGCCCGTGCGACGCGCTTGAACAGCACGGTGTCCGGGAGCGGGCCCTCGGCGTCAACGACGCGGCGCAGCTGCTCCGACAGGCGCCAGTTCGCCCGCCCCTCGTAGAACTCCTCCGGATCGCCCTTCGGCAGAGCTGCCGGCGCATAGACCGGTAGCGCCGCCGGCTCCGCCGGTTCGGGCTCAGCCTCCGCTTCTGCCTCCACATCGCCAGAGGCTGACTCTGAGGACTCCCCCGCACCCAAGTCGCCAGGCTCTTCCACCTGTGGAGCGTCACCCTCTTCGAGCTCCATCAGCTCCTGAAGCCGAGCCAGCAGCTTGTCGACCTCTGCGTCCGGATTCAGCCACCAGTCTGTCGACCAGATGCGTTGGATGCGCCATCCCAGGCCTTCCAGCACATGTTGGCGCAGCCGGTCGCGATCCCGCGCCGTCGCGCCGGAGTGGTAGGACCGCCCGTCGCACTCGATGCCCACGAGGTAGCGCCCGGGCGCACGCGGGTCGACGACCGCCATGTCGATCCGGTAGCCGGAGCACCCGACCTGCGGATGCACTGTCCAGTTGCGGTCGCGAAGGACGCGGATGACGGCCGACTCGAACGGGCTGTCGGGTCCCAGGCCTGTTGGGGCGCTTTGGGCGGCAAGCGCGCGGGGGCCCTTCAGGGCGAACTCCAGATAGCGCTTCAGGTCGTGCACGCCCGCTGCACGGACGCGCGCCAGGTCAATCTGCTCGGGCATGAGCGAGCTGTAGATGACCACGCCCTCGCGCGCCCGGGAGATGGCCACGTTCAGCCGCCGATGGCCGCCTTCGCCGTTGAGCGGGCCGAAGTTCATCAGCATCTTCCCGGCGGCATCCTTGCCGTAGGTGATGGAGAAGAAGATGACGTCGCGCTCGTCGCCCTGCACGTTCTCTAGGTTCTTGATGAACAGAGGCTCATCCGTGCTGGCAGCAATGGCGCGGTCGAGCGTGGCGTTGGCGCTGCGCCGTGCATCGAGCAGCGTCTCGATGAGCACCTGCTGCGGCTGGTTGAAGGTGACTACGCCTAGCGTCAGGTGCCTCTTGGCGGGCGACAGGAAGTGCTGCTCGATGCCCTTGACGATGCCCTCGGCCTCGGCGCGGTTGGTTCGCGAGCCGCCACGGTCGTAGACGCCGTGCACGCGCTCGAAGCGAACTGCCACATCGTCCGTCACGGGCGAGGGGAACGTCACCAGCCGGGATTCGTAGTAGCTGACGTTGCTGAAGGTAATGAGGCTCTCGTGACGGCTGCGGTAGTGCCACTGCAGGCTCATCCGGTTCATGCCTGCGCCCAGGCACTCGTCCAGGATGCTCTCGAGGTCCTCGACGTGGTCGTCTCCGGCAGCATCGGAGTCTGAGGACTTGTTGAAGAAGTTCGTCGGTGGCAGTTGCTTCGGGTCGCCGACCACCACGAGCTGCTTGCCGCGGGCGATGGCGCCCACCGCATCCCACACGGGGATCTGCGAGGCTTCGTCGAAGACCACCAGGTCGAACTGGGCGAATCCGGCATCCAGGTACTGGGCGACCGAGAGCGGCGACATCAGCAGGCAGGGCTTGAGCTTGGGCAGGAGCGTCGGCAGCCCTTGAATCAGCTGACGGACAGGCAACTGCTTGCGCTGCTTCTGAAGCTCTCGTCGCAGGCGGCCGAGCTCGCTGTCGGCGCCCACGACGGCAGCGGCGGCGTTCGGGATACGCCCAGCCAACGTGGCGGCGATGTACTTCTCGGTGAGCTTCTGGAAGCGCTCGTCCGCCTGCCTGAACTCGCGAATCTTGCGTTCATGGTCGGCGCTGGAGAAGCTGCGCATGACCGGGTCGTTGTCGATGGTCTTCTTCAGCCACCAGCTCTGATAGCTGAACTCGAAGTGGGCCTCGACCTCTGGCAGCAGGATGTCACCCGCCTCCAGACTGCCAACCAAGCCCTGCAGCCCCTGCGTGATCGCAAGGTCGCGGACGTTTCGCCACAGACACCAGGGGTTGAGCTGGCGCTTCGCGCTCTGCCAACCAGCGAGCGCGCCCTGAATCCGCTCCAGAGCGCCGTCGGCATGCGGCGGCCCCGACAGCGACTCGGTGGGCGCTGCCAGCTCGACGACCTCATCGAGCTTCTGCCGGAACTCCCGCCAAGCGTCTCTGAAGGCAAGCAAGGCGCGGCCGACGGACGCATCCGGCGCCAGCAGGGCCAGGTTCTCTGACACCAAGGGCTGCAGCGCCGCGCGCAGCACGCCCAGCTTCTCAGGTTCACCGCCGCAGAGCCTTGTTGCCGCGGCATCAAACTTCGACGCCCACTGCTCGTGGCGCTCCAGGCCAGCCCAGTCGGTCTTCACGCCTGCATACGCCCCTTGGAGCAGGACCTCCGCCTCGGCGTGCATGGCGCGCAGGGTCTGGTCTTCCTCATTGACGTCGGCCAGGGGACCGAGCATGGCCTTGACCGCCTCGGCCGTCGGCCTCTTGCCGTCAGCACGCAGTCCTGCGAGCTTGCCCGTGAAGGCCCGGACGGCGAACCACGACTTCGGCCACCAGGCGTTGGTCGCCTGCGCCCATTCGGTCTGGAGGTTGACCGCGTTGAGCTTGGCGAGCTTGGGCGACCAACCTTCGCCGACGCGCTTCCAGTGTGCGTCTCGGGCCTGGCCATGTTTGGCCAAGGACAGCACCCTGGCCCTGATGCCTGGATCGTGCGCCTGGCGGGCAAGGCCCGGGGGCACCTTCGGGGCAGACAGCAGCGCATCGGCGAGTTCATCCAGCGCCGCGTAGCTCTCCAGCGCCAAGCCTTCGGCGTGGTGCGTAAGTGCCTTGCCGACCTGTTGAGCACGCTCCCTGAGCTGCCGGATAGCCGCCTCGAGCGCGGCACTGGCGCCCAGCAACTCGTCCTGCCAGCTAGGCATCCACTCTGTGCGGCCGACCTTGGCGAGCGGGTGGCCGCTGAGCGTCCCGAGCGCGCCAGCCAGGGTCGACATTCGTCGTGCCGTCTCGCGCAGCGCGTCGAGCTGCTCCCGGCTGTGCGTCAAGGCATCCGGCCAGGGCATCGGCGAGGGATCCTTGCCCGAGTTGTCGATGCAGCGGCCGATGGCATCAAACACCGTGAGCCCGTTCGGGTACTGGCGATGCAAGGCGTCGACGAGGGCGTTGAGCTCAGACCGGAGCTGCCCCAGCTTCTCGGCTTCACGCGCCCAGTCATCGGCGGCTCGCTGGCCTCCGATGTCGAGCGACTGCCCGAGCTGCTGGAGGACTTCGGTCTTCTTCGCCTTCGCGGAGTGCAGTTCCAGGCAGAACGGCCCGAGACCGATGCTCGCCAGTCGCCGGTGGACGACCTCGAGCGCGGCCATCTTCTCCGACACGAAGAGGACGGTCCGACCTTTGGCGAGCGCGTGCGCAACGAGGTTGGTGATGGTCTGGCTCTTGCCGGTGCCGGGCGGACCTTCCAGCACCAGGTCGCGGCCGTCGTCGACAGCGCAGATGGCACGCAACTGCGACGAATCCGACAGCATCGGCGCCAGGATGTCCTGCGGCCGGTGGGTCGAGTCCAGCTTGGCGTATCGCTCGTCGGCTGCCTCGTGGGCAAACGCCTCCCCGGGGTGCTCGATCAGGTGCTTGACGACGCGGTTGGCCTTGAGTTGCTCGGTCCGGTCCTGAAGGTCCTTCCACATCAGGTACTTCGTGAACGAGAAGATGGCGACGTGCGCTTGCTCGAGCACTTCCCACTTCGGAATCTCCCGGACGGCCAGTCGGAACGCCTGCAGCACGCGCTTGACGTCCACGCCCTTGTCGTCCGTGGGCAAGGTGTCCAGCCCAGCGATACGCATGTCGAAGTTGTTCTTCAACAGCTGCAACAGGGTCGGATTGACGATGGCTTCATCGTCGTGCCGGGCCAGCCGAAAGCCGCTGCGAACAGACTGGCGGGTGAGCGTCACCGGAACCAGAAGGATCGGGGCCAGGTGGGCGGACTCCGCCTTTTCGGCCTCCGTCCAGCGCAGCAACCCGATGGCGACGTAGAGGGTGTTGGCTCCACCTTCTTCAAGACCGGTTCGTGCTGCGCTGTGGATGGCCAGCAGCGTGCCGTCCAGCGCATCCTGGGGGACCCGTGCGATCAACTCCTTGTTGGCCAGCGCCTCGACCGCCATGTCGTCCAGCGGTGCCCGACCACTCCGGCTGGCGTGCACCTGGGCCATGCGCGGGTCGGCGCCCTCCATCAACGCAGGGAGCGGCTTGACGCGGAACTCGGCGCCCTCGGATAGGGCATCCTCCAATGCCGCCAAGTCCGGTGCGACCAGTTGCATGGTCGCCTTGGTCGGCTTGTAGTTCAGCAGCTTGTTGCGCAGCGTCAGGTCCAGCAGCTTGGACTTCCAGCTAACCAGGCGTCCCTCGGGCGTCTCGACGTTGCCGACCTCAACCGGCGCCAGGAATGCCGGGTCCAGGGGCGGGAGTACGGGTGTCGGCTCGATGGCCTCCGGCTCTTCGGTCACCTCCGGCTCCGCCCGCTTGACCAGCCCGACACGTGACGGCAGCGGCTTGATCTGCACTTCGCGGGCACGGTGGATGTCTACCGCGTAGCGGAACGAATCCTCCTCCAGGAGGTGAGCGTGGCCCTGCTCGGTGGCGATGCGAAGCGACGGGCGGCGGCTGTGGTGCTGCGCGACGCCCGTTGTTTCAAACACCAGGAACTCACCACTGGCCACGCGCTTGCGGACTGCCTGGACGTCGTCGGTCAGCGGGTCGGGGAACGAAGCTGAGTGCAACCAGACCCCGACCCAGGCGTGGGACTCCTTGAGGAGGACGACCGGGCGCAGGCCCGCCTGTTCCAAGCACGAGGCGAAGAGCATCGCCAGGTCCAGGCAGGTGCACACCCGCGCTTCGAGAATGCGGTCCGGCGTGCGAATCTTCTGCCCATCGCTGCCGAACGAGGCCGGCGGCTCCGTGTATTGCAGGCTCTCAGCGGCAATTGCGCTGTACAGCGCGGAAACCTGCTTCCAGACAGCGTCCCGGCTCTTGGACTGGTAGCCGTCCATGGACAGATCGGGGTGGCTCTTGCGCAGCAGCCGAGATGCTTTGCCGAGGAGCACATCGACCGCTGCGTTGTTCGGCATGCTGAATGCCGCCAACAACTCGGGCAACGCCCGGGTGCCCGCCCACTGGTCGTAGGCCAGAACCTGCACCGGCTGTTCGACGTGCGCCAGTTCGACCTTGCCTTCAAGCACCGTAACGCGAATCGACGCATGGACGGACTCTCCAAGGTCCGCGAAGTAGCTGTGGTCAGGCTTGAGGTCTATCGGGGAGATGTGTCGGCTCTCGCTGGGGGCCAGCCGGTCGAACTGGAGCTTGATGCCCTGGGCGAAGCCGGGCGAGCATGTAATCAGGACGATCACATGTTCGAGGGCCCGACCCGTATGGTTCGTCAGTCGCAGCGAGCGAAGAACGGGAACCGAGTTCTGGATGGACGCATAGCCCAACGTGGGGTCGGCATCGATCTCAACCGCAACGTCGCTGCGGTCCTCGACGGATGCCGCATCGATAGTCTGTGCCTGGCTAGCCTCCATCCAACCCTCCCTGAGATCAGCTCTTCTGCCACTCTTATCAAAGCTCGCGAGCCTAACGCGACGGCGATGGGCAGCCTAGCCCTCGACTGAAGGCACACCCGACACAAGACGACATGGTGGCGCGCACAGTGTCGAATCGAGTTCACTTCGGCCCTTCTATCGTTGAGCACCCGGCACTCGCAGTCCAGGGCAGGGGCTAGGAAGCCAACTCCGACCGTAACTCACCGGTCGCGACCGACCGCCCCTTGCTCTCAAAACTGGTTTAGAACCTATCGCTATACGAGCCATCCAAATACCGGTTGGCTCCAATGTCTCTCGAACTTGAATCCTCGCGAAAGTCGAGGCGAGATCTGTCTTGCAAGGAGGAACCATCTGATCAGCTCACGCCCGTACTTGCGTCGGTAGCGAATTCAGATTGCCTCGCGTATTTGTCAACGCTGGCAGACAAGTCAGTCGATTTGGCTCTGCTCGACCCGCCGTACGAAATTAGTAGACCAACAGGATTCAAGAACTGCAAAGCCGGTGTAGAGCGCTTTGCCATCTCGATGGACTTCGGGGCGTGGGACCACAGTTTCCCGGAGATGGCACAAGTTGTTGCTGAAGTGCACCGAGTGCTTCGCGTCGGCGGCACAGCGATCATCTTCTACGACATTTGGAAGATTTCACTTCTAGCGAAGTACTACGAGGCGGCCGGATTTAAGCAGCTACGATTCCTTGAGTGGGTAAAAACCAACCCAGTTCCGATCAACAGCAAGCGAAACTATCTAACCAACGCGCGCGAAATAGCCGTACTTGCCGTCAAGGGATCAAAGCCGACATTTAACTCCGAATACGACAACGGAATCTATCGCGCGCCAATCTGTCACGAAAAAGGCCGGTTTCATCCGACCCAGAAGCCGCTCTCCCTTATCTCTACTCTTGTAGAGAAGCACTCCCGACGCGGAGATACCGTTCTCGATTGCTTCATGGGCAGCGGAACCGCCGCAGTCGCGGCTGGACTGGCGGGGCGGCATTTCAAGGGGTGTGAGCTAGACGGAACTTACTTTTCCCAGGCGGTAAGCAGGATCAAGGAGACCGTCGCGGCCGTTCGGCCGCTCAAGTTGGAGGCGCAGTAAATGCCCTCCCGTCGGTCAAACGAACCCGGAACTGCCAGGAAGTTTCTGGACTACGCAAGACCAAACGAGACGGGTTGGACTGAAGTTATCCGCATCGATGATCTAAATCAGTACTACAACACGACGGAATTCACGACGATAAACGGCGGCGCTTGGTGTCGCAACGACGGACTGCTTCGCAACTTCAACGTCAGGCGCCTAAAAGGACGAGTTCAAAACGAGCAAGGAAAGACGGTCAACCGAATCGTCGCGATTCAACTCTGCGGATTCAAGGAATCAGTTGTCAATCGCGCGATTCGCGGCGATATTCGGAGTGAGATTGCGGCTCGCAAGTGTGCAATATTGATGTCCGGCGGCGACATTCAGGTCGACCATAAGATCGGGAACATCGAGAACGAGCCCCGCCTGTGGAATCCTGCGACACAGCTGGTCAGCGATTTCCAGGCTCTCTGTCGGGCTGCAAACGCCGCCAAGCGCGGCCATTGCAGAACCTGCCAAGATACTAGGCGGAGATTTGATGCTAGAGTGCTTGGTTATGCGGTTCCGGTTTGGCGTGGGTCGCAGCAATATGATGGAAACTGCGTGGGATGCTACTGGTATGATCCCGTCGAGTTTAATGCGCAGCTAACGCGCCATCTGCTGCCGGAACCGGTTGCAGTTCCCGACTCCGTCCCTGTCCCTGCGGTTGCGGACCAGACTGCACCGGCTGCAAGCGCCGAGTCCCCCTCCATGCAGACGGAGAGCTAGGCCCTACAGCCGCTGCGCAGGCTCGTCCGAGAGAGCGGCTCGGGGTGTCGGCTGGAGGCTGGCTCAATGAGCCCAACGACGGCGCGTTGCCTGCACACAACGCTCACATCAGATTCGCCAAAATGCGCGCCGGGACGTCTCCCCTTTCCGGCCAGCACGGGACTAAATGGCACCGAGGGCGCACGCGCCAGGCGCGGAAAAGCGGCTTATGCTGCGAGCGGCCGTCATTTTCGAGAAGTTTCATCGTTTCCCGGTAAATCTCTACTCGTGACAGGCACTTGCGGCGTTGAGTCTCCAAATGACCTCAACCCTGACGCATGGCACGTTGACTCACCTAACCAATGACGGCTCAAGCGGAGCGCCAACGGCAGGCCACCAGCGCCCGGCCTGAGGTACTCCGTCCATTTTCTCAGGCCGGGCGCCGGCGTCCTGCCGTTGTCGCCCGCTTAGCTCGAACGTTCGGCGTCATACAGGGCCCCGCACAGAGACGTTGCATGCCGTACGGCAATGCCGTACACTGCGGTCGATGCGCACGGTTGCCGAGACCCCGATCTTCGTCAAGTACGCGAACGACATCTGGTCAGCCGAGGAGCGCATCGAGTTCATCAACTGGATCGCCGCGAACCCTGAAGCTGGCGATCTGATCCCTGGCAGCGGCGGCTGTCGTAAGGTGCGCTGGTCCGCCAGCGGCCGCGGCAAGCGTGGCGGCGCAAGAGTCATCTACTTCCTGCACGCCGAGCACACGATCTGGTTGCTCATCGCGTACGCGAAGGCTCAGTACGACAACCTGCCTACCGCCTTCCTCGCCGAGTTGAAGAAGGAGATTGAAGATGCCCTCTGACATCGAGCGCTTTAAGAAGGACCTGCTCACCTCCGTCAATCAGATGCGCAAGGGGCAGGCGGCCCGCGTGACGAAGGTTGAGATCCCTGCGGCTGCGGAAGCCAGGGCGACTGTTGGCCTGTCGCAGCAGGATTTCGCCGAACTGCTGGGTGTGTCGGCGCGAACGCTACAGGACTGGGAGCAAGGGCGGCGCGAACCTACGGGTGCCGCAAAGACATTGCTCAAGGTTGCGATGGCGCACCCTGAGGTTCTGCGCGAACTGCAGGCATGACGCCGAACCCCTCGTTCAAGCACCGACGCCCCACGGCGGGCCAGCTTGGCCGCGCAACGCACCAGGTCATCGTCGCTCCGCGCGGCCAAGCCGGCCCGCCGCGGGTCGCGGCTTAACTCGAACGTTAGGCGGCGAATGGGCCCGTCTTGCTGCCAGCGTTTGGCGTGTGTAGACTCCCACACAAGGAGATGCACATGGCAACCAATCTTGCACTCGATCCCAAGCTTCTTGATCAAGTTCTCGAACTGAGCGGCGAGAACACGAAGAAGGCTGCGGTCACACTTGCCTTGAAGGAGTTCATCGCTCGGCGGGAGCAGCGGCGGCTTGCAGACCTGTTCGGCAAGCTTGAGTGGGATCCCTCCTACGACTACAAGGCGGAGCGCGAGCGCAAGTGACGCTGCTTGTCGATACCAGCGTCTGGTCGCTGGCGCTGCGCCGCGACAGTGCAGGCTCCCAGCCCGAGGTCCGCGCACTGCAGGAGGCACTTCTTGGCGCCGACACCGTCGTGACGACAGGGCTCGTTCTTCAGGAACTGCTGCAGGGATTCGCGGGAGCCAAGGCCGCAAGCGCGATCGTCGACCGGTTCCGTGCCCTCCCCTTGATCCAGCCCGATCGTCAGGATCACATAGCCGCTGCGGAGGTTCGAAACACCTGTCGAAGAGCTGGAGTTCAGGTCGGCACTATCGACGCGCTCCTGATTCAGCTGTGTGGGCGGCACGAACTGACCTTGCTGTCGACGGACAAGGACTTTCTTCATGCGTCGCGACATGTGCCTTTTGCGCTCTGGCAGCCGTAGATCGCCGCCTAACCCCTCGCTCGAGCCGACCCGCTACGGCAGCCACCGTCTGGCCGCTCCGGGCCAAGGCAGTCATCGTCCCTACGCAGCCAGCCGGCGCCTGCCGTAGCGGGCTGCTCAGCTCGAACGTTAGCCCGCGGGAACCACCCTTCGGTTTCATACCGCTCGCCCCGGCAGCGCCGCGACTCGCCCTCCCCCGCCGGACCACTTCGCCGCCGGTGTCTGCGCTCGTGGCACTCGCTCCGGTCGCGCAGTTGGCACTCGTGGCGCTGGGAGGTAGTCGGCTCCTGCCGTGCCAGCTCCGCCGCAGCAGGTCTCCTGTTCAACTTCTTGCGCTGGCACTTTCCGCAATGCCCGCTGCAGTCTGCCGCCGTGCCTTCGTTGTGCGGCGGGTGGGGGTTGTCCCGTCGTAGCCGTCGCGCGCTCCGGGCGGCAGAATCCAAGCA
>VFQQ010001900.1_pt1 | contig 26350 bp, 50 predicted proteins | sample 3512341 | NCBI WGS metagenome assembly VFQQ01 (sample SAMN10412373, study PRJNA504923) | tailings metagenome | isolation source: Relicate 2 Philex TSF1 revegetated site | place: Philippines: Tuba, Benguet | collected 2017-08-29
AGTGTGGTAAAGCAAGTGGGCAGGGCACGTGTGGGGCCCGCTTGCTCAGCAGGGCACGCGGCCATGGCAAGAATGATGGTAAGCAGGTGGTAGGCGGCCAAGTAAGTAGGCTTGGAAGGATCTCGGCATGATGAAGTCAGTCGGGCAGTTGATGAGGGGCACTAGGATGCGGGCAGGGGTAATTGGGCAAAAGAACCGGCTAGGAAGTGCGGCGGGAAGCTTTGGCTGGAGCGGTCACGTGTCTGGCCAGCTGTGAATGCCTTAGGTCAGGACAATTTGGGAAGAATGAAGGCTTCAGGCACAATCCATCAAATGAAACCGCCACGTTGTGCACTGGCGCAAAGGGCTGGTGCCGACTTTGGAAGTGCCCACTGGGCTCAACCCCGCGCATGCAGCATCAGGCCGGGGGACAGGCCCTTGTGCGGCAGCCCCTGGACACCCAGCTGCGCCATGTCCGAGAAGCTGCTGTGCTGGCTGTCTCGCCGGCTGGCGCTGCCACGCCCGCTGCTGGACCTGCAGGCAGGCAGGCAGGAGCTGGTGTGGGGTGCAGGCAGGCAGGAGCTGGTGTGGGGTGCACGGTGATGCCGGCATCACTTGGCCCTGTTCAGGCACAGCGTGGGCAGTGTGGTGGGCCCCACCGCAGCCCCCCAAACCTGGCCCCTTTCAATCCGTACCTGCTGGACCGCCGCTTAGCGACCTTGAGGAGTGCCTGGTCGGACCGCAGCGCTGCCGCACTCGCACCCAGCTCCATTGTGCCAATCACCGCACCGCCGCACAGCGCGGCAGCACCAGCGAGGGCCCACAGGGCGGTGTCAGATGCTGTGTTCGCCAGGTCAGCGGTGGTCTGAGTGCCCACCGCCGTGCACATGCAGTACGTGCTCTCGGTAAATGGGTAGTAGGCCAGGTTGAAGCAGGCGGCTGCAGGGATTCAGAGCGGGAGAGAACTGCAACGGGTTTCGAGGTTGTTCCACTTATGCGTGATGCCATGTGCTCTGGCATGGGCACCGGACCATCTGCCAAGAGAGCCCGCCTCACTGCTCCCTGCCTGCACTGTCCCATCTCCGTGCGCACCTGAGGGGCACAGCCCGCCCTGCTGCCGCACGGTGGGGATGGTCACCTCCGAGATGTTGTTGGAGAAGCCTTGCAGGGCGGTGGCCAGCGGCACGATTGCCTCCTCAACTGCGCACACCCCATGGCAAGCAGGTGTGGGTTTGGTAAACAAGACTTTGGGTATTGTTGAGAGGCACGCATGATATGTCCATGTTGGCCAGGAAGCGGACCCTTGCTGACTCACTCTTGCTGGAGGCGGAGGCTGGCTGGTCCAGTGCAGCCTCCACGGCGGCAGGGGCGGGTGCTGGAGCCATGTTCTTGATGGTCAGTGCCTCCTTCACCCCTGCAGATTGATGGTGGTGAGCAATGCTATCTCCTTTCACATTCGCATCTGTGTAGGACAGCTACGCCGCCGCCTAGGGACAGCAGCATGCCACCTGACCAAGCCACCTCCACAAGGCTCACTCTGGTTCTTAGGTGCATCTTTGGCTGCCGCCGCCGCCTTGGCCGCCGCCGCCTTGGCCGCTGCTGCCGCCGCTGTTGCGGATGCTGCCGCTGCCGTTGCTGACACTGCGTGGGCCTCGGTGGCAGCAGCCGCATCCACCGCCGCCTGCAGCGTGCCTGCAAACTCGCCAACTGCTTGCTTCAGCGAGGTGCCCATGTCGGACAGCTGGGCAATGTGGCCGGTGGCGGCGGTTGCACCCTGCACAGCAGCACGCGGGGCAAGCACATGTCAGTGCTTGTTGCATGTTGCAGCCCCATGCATGCATGAGGGGCTGCCCGACTTCCCCATGACCTGAAGCTGCAAGCTGCAACTAGCTGGGTTGCCAGCATCGCTTCTGCCTGCCTCTCCTGACTTGCGCTGGTTACCATGCCGGCTCATGCACAGCCCAGCCTGCCTGCCGCACCTCTTCCAGGTTGCGCATCTGCGCCGCCCAGGCCGACAGCAGCGCCACGTTGACCACGGCCCACAGCGCCAGCAGGAGCGTGATCACCAGGCCAAGGTAGGCAAGGAAGACCCAAAATTTGTACAGCAGGTCGCCAAAGGCGCCTGGGGAGCAGATGGTTGGGAAGAAGGCGGAGGAGAGATGATGCAGAGGGGCGCACTATAGTCAAGCAAAGGCATGCAGCAGGGTGACAACCTCACTAAATCCCTGCACAGTTGAAACTGCTTCCACTCACCTTTGCTGCTGCTGGTCCTTCCTGCCTTGCGCAGCCGCTGCACGAGGCGCACCGCTGCAACCACGACCAGCAGGGCGCAGCAGGCGCCCGCCACACCCGTCGTGACATAGATGCTGGATTTCCATGCCTGGAGTGACAGGGCGGAGCAGGGTGATGCCTGAGGCACACAGGGCATCCCTGGCGCACTAGGTGAAATGATTAAGCCCCGAAGAGCGCGAGGCACTCCAGGAGCCACGGTCTGAGGCGCACCACCCCTCAACCGCCAGTGGCCCACCCAGCATCCCACCTTGATGTAGGCTGGGAAGCCCTGCCCGCTCTCGGCGCTGCCCAGGTAGCCCAACAGATCCGCCGCGGCGCTGGAGGCTGCCGTGGCCTTGATCGTAAACATGGCCAGGCCCGCCACGAGCAGCCCGAGCGCAAGCAGCGCCACCCATGGCACGAACACCATCGCCCCGCCGCAGCGCCTGGTGGCAGGTGGAGCAGGGATGTGAGGCTGACAACGTGCCAGCGAACAGGCGGCATGGCAGGTGGCCAGCAGAGTAGCCTCCAGTGCTCTGCCACAAGTGCTGGGAATCCACACACATCAGGCAGACCAGCAAGTGTTAAATCAACCGAGCAGCAACCCACCTTGCACGCGCACGCAGCTTGGCGGCCATGTGGCTGCAGGGTCGGGGGTTGAGACAGGCCGTAGATCAACCCAACCGACGCACCACAGGCGGGGTGGGCTGAGCGGCAATAAGGCCCCATCCTGGGGTCTGGTGCCCTGGCAAGAGCACCGTGCTCCAAGCATCCAGCTGTTTGGGGCAACAGCAGGTGTTGGGCACCACCAGCTATAGGGCGTCACGGTCCACCACTTAGTGACGGGCATCCGGGACAAACCGCCCGCCGGCGCCACAACCAGGCATCCACGCACCTGCCCTTGCGCTGCGACGGCTGATCATCGCCCGCCCGGTCCAGCCTGGAGGCCGAGGCCTCCCGCCTCAGCGCCTCGGGCGTCGAGAGCTCTGCTGCCGATGCCTTGCCGCTGCTGCCCATGGCTTCTGTGCGAGTTATTGATATTCACCGCGACCGATCTAAGCGGTACGCCCTGCGCCAGCCAGCGACAGGCGAATTTCCGCGGCTTCACCAGCGCAGCAGGCAGCATGGACCGCAGCGAGGCCCTAGCGCTGGCGATCACGCTCCATTCCACTCACTCCAGCACTCTAGCAGCCGGAAAGCAGTGCAGCAGCCCCCAAGCGTCCGTGCCAGTGCTCACTGACGCCCAGCGGCCTCCTGCGCGTGTGCGGAGGGCTTGTTGCAGTGCAAATTGAAGAGTGCAGCTGCTTGGCACCGTAGCGCAGCTGCCGCTGCGAGGTGCAAGCACCACCGCCGCCGCCGCTGCCGCCGTCGCCGCCGGCAGCAGCTGCGACCCCACTCTCAACTGCATTGGTGCCTCCTTGCTCGCAGGCTTCAGCACACCTATCCCGCTGAGGCAGAGGGGGCGTGCAGCCCCAGGCAGCGTGCAGCCATGATTGAGGTGGTGCTGAACGACCGCCTGGGCAAGAAGGTGCATGGGCTGCCGAGAGGGAGCTGCGAGCCTGTGCTGCCGTGCCCAGCTGGTTGATGCAGCAACAGTGCCGGCTGCTGTAGGCTGTACAAGATGCACCACCAAACATGCCAGCTCCTTACTTACATGCTGCACAGGCGGCACAGCACAGCTGCTTCCATCCTGCCGGTCGACCCAGCGCCTGCCTGCGCTGCCGCCCCGCAGATCCGTGTCAAGTGCAACGAGGACGACACGATTGGGGACCTGAAGAAGATGGTGGCAGCCCAGACAGGCGGGTAGAGGAGCAGGTGGAGGCGGATTGAGGCACCAAAGGCTGCTCCAGCGGGCATTGCCGTCGCTGAACCGCAGGCCGCACACGAGCGCTGCGGTTGTGCCCAAAGACTGCGCGGCCTCTGCTACTGTGGCGGCCGATGTGCAATTTGCATTGCTGTGCCGCCCGTTCAACTGCTGCTGCCCCTCTCCGTGGTTGCTGCCTGCAGGCACACGGCCAGAGAAGATCCGCATCCAGAAGTGGTACACGGGTGCGCACGGCAACAGCAGGGGAGCAGCCAGGATGAGAGCAGACAGACAGTGCCGGCTGGGCTGCTGCCCTGCCAGTGCCATGCGCGCGTGCATGCCTGTCCAGTGGATTCTGGGTGGGCGGCTGCAGCAGCTACAGGCCCAGGCAGGCACGAAGGGTTGAATGAATGCCCGCACCAGCAAGAGTGGCACTCCTCCTCTGACGCTCCTCCCGCTGGCTGGACCCTGCCCCCCTGCAGTGTACAAGGACCACATCACCCTCAGCGACTATGAGATCCACGATGATAAGTGCCTGAGCAGAGGGTGCAGGGGCGGCCAGCAAAACAACCGTGGTTGCCCTGCCAGCACCTGTGCTTTGCAGCAGTGGTTGCCACCGCTCCGTGGTGTGCTGTTGATTTTAGCAGCCAGCTCTATTGGCGACTTCTGCTGCCACTGCTGCTGCTCAGGGAACTCGTTCCATTGCTGCCTCCTCCATCCCCTTGCACGCATGGGCCTGGAGCTCTACTACAACTGATTGGTGCACCACAGCACAGGCATGGCGGGGCAACAAACTGCCGACATACCAATGCCAAGCTGGCCTGTGCCACGCTGCATTATGCCATCCCCCTCCTCTAATCTTCTGAATGTGTTATTTGTTGAAATCAGCTCTGTGACTTAGACACTGGCTAGGCTGCAGCACATCTCAATCGTTTAAACTTGCAACAACTCGAGGAGGAGGGGGCAGGGGGAACTGGTGCATTCAAAGGGCGCGAATAATCAAAGCACTGCAGGAAGGACAGATAAAAAGGCGCGGCAGCAGGGAAGCCGAGGCTGCTGGCACGCGCCAAAATGCTGAGAGAAGCCAATGGATGCAAGGCAAGGAGGTAGCACAGCGGGTAGGGGGATTGTCTGGGTGTGCGCTAAGATGTATCGTACATTCGGGTTGAACACAAGTGGCAGCCAGGGCCAAGCTGCGCCAGGAAGGCTCCCGCCAGTCGCCTCAGGGGTCCATGGCGGTGTATGCATCCTCCTTGGGCGGCGGCGGCAGGGGCCTCATAGGGCCCGCCAGCCCCACCGACTCTACACGGCCGTAGGCGCGCTTGCCCAGCTCCAGCAGGAAGCGCTGGCCGGTGGCAGCCACGCCCGGCAGCAGCTGCGGCAGCATCGGCGCCAGCTCAGACGCCAGCTGCTGCGCCTGCTGCGGCGTCAGGGGCTGCTGCCCCGCCGCCTGCTGCCGCACCAGCCCCACCACGCCCCGGGCCGTGGCCAGCTGCTGCTGGTCATCGGGAGACAGCTCAACCAGGGCCGGCAGCCTGCAGTGGGGAGGAGGGTGAGGGGAGCACAGGGTGCGGTGGTCTGAGACCGGGTCGACCAGGCCCGCTACGTTTGCTCTCTTTGTCGCAGGCATGTTGAGGACACCCGCTGCTGCAACAACGCACACAAGCTGCGCCCACTGCCCTGCCAGGCCCACCTGTCCAGCAGCGCCAGCGCGGGCGGCAGCGGCGCTCCGGTGCCGCGCAGGCCGCTGGAGGCGACCGCGGCGCGTGCACCGCCGGCCTGCAGCAGCGGCCCCAGCAGCAGGGATGCCAGCTGGCGGGCGGCCGCGTCCACGGTGGACGCCGCCTCCTCCACCAGCAGCTCCTGCACGTAGGTGGGCCGCTCCGAAAACACCGCCGCCAGCACCTCCTTGGCGGTGGAGTCCAGCAGCGGCTGGGCCGGCGCAGGCACGCCGCTGGCGCCGGCGCCGGCGGCGCTGCCGCCGCGGGCTGCCAGCACTTGCTGCGCGGCGGCGTCCTGCCCACGCAGGCCCTCCACGTCGTAGGTGCTGATGCCCGCAAACAGCTTCTCCAGCCGCTCCAGCGAGATGTGGTCCTGCCCCGCAAACAGCAGCTGCTTGAGCGCGGCGCGCACACGCGGGTTGTCGTCGGTCAGCAGCCGCTTTGACAAGTAGGGAAAGCACTCCTTCACAATCGAGTACGATGGGTCCACTTGCAGCGCAATGCCCTGCAAGCGTTTCCGAATGCAGAAGTGGTGGTTACTGCCAAGCAGGGGACTTGGAGCGTGTGGGAGCGGTGCAGCGGTGGCCCACACGTGGAGGCAGGGCTGCATCACGTGATGCAGGCTGCAGCGCAGGTCACGGTGTGCAGCAAGAGCAGGCAGCAGTAGTATCTGCCAGTGCCACCAAATGTCCTGCATGCCAGCCACCGTGCCAACCTGCCCCTGCCCACCCCCGCCTCCGCACCTCGATGACGGAGAACGTCCTCAGGATGAGGGCAAAGTTGGGCGGGATGCGGAACTCAAACACCGTGGTGAGCTTCTCAATCTCCTCCAGCACCAGCGCAATGTTGACCTGAGCAGCAGGGGGGAATGGGATTGAGGGGGCTTCAATGTCACGCCATAAAGCTTGCCAATGCATGGAGCAGATAACAGGGGTGAGTCCGGGGCCACACAGTGCAGACCAATGACACTGCCCAGAGGCCCCAGCGCCTCTGCCTCACCTTCTTGGCGCCGCCGCCCGCCGACAGCTGCGTGAGGATGATGCCCAGGGGCTCCACCTGCGGCAGGACAGCGCGGCACGGCCGATGGATTGTCAGCACAAACTGACATTCCACCACACAACAAGCCAGAGGTGACAGCGCGGCAAGGAAGCTGGAGCAGCGCTGGCCCACCCCCAGCCCCGCCCTCCAGCCCTTGCCCACGCACCAGCGCCTCTCGGTCGCCCTGGATGCCCTCCAGGAAGCCCAGGGCCACCAGGTCGTCGGCCAGGGAGTCCCAGTCGCCCACTGACAGGTGCGCAATGTACTCCAGCAGCGACACGGCGTAGTCGTCGGGGATCTCCTGGATCAGGCCGTGGTCCAGCTGGGGAGGGGGCGGGGAGCAGGGGAGGGTGGGGTATGGTCAGAGGGGCGGCAGGGTGGGATGGCGGGCGGGCTGGAGCTGCAGTGCATGCGTTACGTGGGAAGAACCCGCATCGCACGCAGCAACAAAGCCTCCTCCAAACTGCACGGCAAGCCAGCGCCCAAGCTGCCTCAGCCTAGGCACCACGCTGGCCCAGCCCTGTGCACTCACAATGGCGATGCGGCCGTCGGTGGTCCTCATCAGGTTGCCGGGGTGCGGGTCGGCATGCAGCAGGCCCGTGTCGCACAGCTGGAGGGGCGGAGCAAGAAGAATGAGAGATGGACATTCGCAGGGGATACGAATGGTGTATCAAGAGTGGGGGAGGGGTGGGCAAAAGATGCAGCCAGAAAACTTATCAGCCAGTACATTGTGCTGTGCTTTCAGGGCACCTCCCCAGTTCTTTCAATGCCCCGCACCCCACCTGGTGCAGGTAGGCCGACAACAGCGTGTTGCACAGCTGGCGCACATCCGCAGCAGACGAGTCGGTGAGGCGCTCGCCCTCCACCCAGGACAGGACCAGCACATCGGAGGAGCTGCCCTCGGGGACGACGTCTGGTACCACCACACCGGGGATGCACTCCATGTCTGCAGCGCCGGGATGGGCAGGCGGACGGTGAGGTGAAGGCCCACAGCAGGTGAGGTGAAAGCACACAGGCAGCAGGGATGGCAAGATGGGCCGGCCAGTTGAGGGTTGTGGCAGCTGTCAGTGCGGCTGGCCTGTTCCACATTTTGCCAGCCCCAACAGCCGGGCTGCCACAGGGTTTGGAGCTCTCACCACGCTGGAACTGCACCGTGTTGCGTGCCTCCAGTTCGTAGTTCATTTCGTCCAGGAAGCGAGAGGCCCAGGCATCGATGATGGCCACCCAGTCGGAGCGCACCTGCAGGGCGGGAGCGGCGGCGGCGGGGCAGCATGTGCAGGCAGCTAGCCTTGCCTGGGTGATGCAGCGGTTCCCAGTCCGAGCACGCCACGGCAGCATTCAAGCCACAACAGCTGCAGCAGGCGAGGTGTGCCCTCCACCTTGCTGCCCTTCTAACAAAGCAGCTTGCCACCCTGACGCAGCACCCACCTCCGGCATGTTGCGCAGCTGCAAGGCCACGCCCCGCATGAGGTGCAGGTCCAGGCACACCGACTCCAGCACGCCTGGGCGCCGCACCTGTGGCGCAGTCACGGTGGTGCAGCACAGGGAGTTTTGGAGGGGTGCCAGGAAAGACTGCAAGCGCACTGGCGACCCGCAGGTGCCAGCCTGCTGGTGCCAAGCCCCTGCACCTTCCCAACCACGGTGCCAGGCAAGCCGCGCCAGCCACCCAACAGCAGCACGCTCCACTTCTACTCATGCAAAAGGATCCGCCGCCCCCACCCACCTTGATCGCCACCTCCTGCCCGCTGGAGCGCAGCGTGCCGCGGTAAACCTGCCCCAAACTGGCAGCAGCGACCGCTCGCTCCGACAGCCGGCTGAACACGGCGCCCACGGGCCGCCCTCCAAAGCTGCGCTCGATGCACGCGTACGCCTCGGCGTCAGGGAAGGGCGGCACGCGGTCTTGCAGCCGCTGGATGGCCAGCAGGTAGGCGGGGGGCAGCAGGTCCACCCGCGTGCTCAGGGCCTGCGCAACCTTGACGTAGGCGGGGCCCAGCCGCTCAATGGCCCCCATGGCCTGGTCCGCGCGCTGCTGCGCGTTGGCGTCCACGGTGCCTGCGGTGGGGTAGGCAGCCAGAGGAGGGTGAGCCACACAGGAGCGAGTGCCAAAGCCGGTGCGACATCCGCTGCACATGAACAACCGCTTCATCCCGGCAAGAGCTGCACACCATGCTGCACCAGCTGTACAAGCCCTGCGCTGCCCTGCCACCGCGCCCACCTGCGGCCATGTCAGCCAGCAGCGCGGCGCCGTAGGCAGCCGCCTCGGAGGCCACCTGAGCCACACGACGCGCCACCTCCACCGGCCGCCGCCGGTAGTAGGCAGCCACCGCCTCGGCGTCCCAACTGGACGGCAGCACATCAGGGCCGCCGCTGCTGCTTGCCCTGCTGCTGGGGCCTGTGCCGCCGCCACTGCCGCCGCTGCCGCCGCTGCCGGGCGGGCCATCTTCGTCGTCCGATCGAGGCACTGAGAGCGCCACCAGGGCTGCCACGCCAGAAGTCACGGCCGCCAGCGTCTGCAGGCTGTACCCACCAAACTGCGCTGCTGCCAGGCTGCTCATCTCCCCAGGCAGCTGGCTGGCCATGCTGGTGGCCACATCACCGGGGCCAGGCAGGCCCTGGAGCGCGGCTGCCGCCGCCTGTGCAGCCGCCGACACGCGCTGCAGCTGCGACGCCACCTGCTCTTGTGCCGCCGACAGGTCAGCTCCGCTGGCCTGGTCGGGCAGCGCTGAGAGCTGGGCCGCAGCATCCGACAGCGACCACTGCGCCTGCTGCAGCGTGTCGGCCAGGGCACCCAGGCCCGGCACCGCCGCCTGCTGCTCGCCCAGCGCTGCACGGGCCGCCTCCACCGCCTCGCCCAGCACCTTGCTGCCCCAGTGCGGCGCGGTGGCCCGCTGCTCCAGCAGCTCTACAGGGATAAAGACGGTGGCAGCAAACATGGTGAGAAGCACAGCAGGTGCAAGGCAGGTGGCGCCGCCGCTACCGCCTGCCGCTCGTCGCGGAGCAAGTGCCACCCACCCCGCTGGCGCCAGTGCCGCGCCGAATGCGCCTCACCAGCGGCATTATCCGTCAAGTTGGGCGCTTGCAAGGTGGGCAGGCCGGGCAGGGAGAGCTCTGGGAGCTGAACGCGAGACACAAGCTCAGCAGCGGGCAGGGGCGCCAATGGCAGCGCTGCTGGTGGCTCAGGAGCGCTGCCAAATGGCACTGGAGCTGCTTGTACGCGCTGGCGCCGAGGCGGGGCTCCGCGCCAAATGGGCTCTGCCGCCCTGCGGGCGCTGCAGGCCGCCCCAGACTGCATGGCGGTAAGTATGGATTGCTGGATTCTGCTGCCGGCCGTGGGAGGCGATCAGTTCCCCCGCATTAATTGCAAAATGAGGGAGCCCGCCCGAACGCCGTGCCTGGACCCTTCACTGCCCCTCCCTGGATCTGTTTCGGCTTGACCAGCGATCAGGGGCGTGTGCCAGCTGACCAGGGGGGGCCTCCGCAGCGAGGGCAGCAACTTGGCCCAAACATGAGCTCGGTCAGCGCGTTGGAGCACACTGCGATCGGCGCACTTGCCGGCGTGGTGGAGGTGTGCGTCATGCAGGTGCGCCGCGGCACGCGGGGCCCCAGCTGCCGCCGCCGCTCCGCCGCCGCCGCCAGCGCCCGGTCGGCCACTTGGGCGTGCAGCAGCCTGAACATGCCACCTGTCCTCCTCTTCATCACATGCAGCCAACCGTGGGCATCAAGAATGCGCTGCAAGAGGGGCGGCCCATCCCACGCACGGTGCCGGCGCTCTACCGCGGACTTGCGGTGGGTGGCGCATGCAGCCAGCTGCCCTGCTCGCCAGTTTCGCCAGCTGGCTGCTGCAGTCCCCGTGCACTTCTGCAGTTTTCCTGTGCTTGCGGGTTGCAGTGGCTTGCAGCGGCGAATGTGTTCTTCTCAACTCCACCGACCCCAGCCTCTCTGTGTGCATCCCTGTGCCACCTGCAGGTGTCGGCGGGCGCCATGCTGCCCATCACAGCGGTGCAGTTTGGCATGAACCGAGCACTGGAGCAGGGGTATCGCCGAGTCACGGGCGCCGAGAAGCTGACCACTGGCGGCACGGTGGCGGTGGCGCTGGGCGCTGGTGGTGCCTCCGCCTTCCTGGGCTGCCCCGCAGAGTGAGTGGGCGGCTGGGCATGCAGCTGGCCGGCTGCTCCACATGTGCAGCACGGCATGTGGAAATGAGGCATGACGGGTGGTTAACGTGCTGGCAGGCATGCTGTGCATCGGGCATGCTGGCCCAACTGCTCTGTAAGAGGCACGCCCATGCTAGGATTGGTTGTCAATGCTGCTACTCTCCTGCCCGCTGCCTGCCGCCAGGTATGTGATGATCCAGCAGCAGAAGTCGGGGCGAAGCTTGGCCACCGAGTTCCGCCACCTGCTCAGCACTTACGGCCCGCTCAAGGTGAGCCGCTGACCAGCAGTGGCCCGCCTCCATTCCAGCAATGCTCACGTGCCTGCTATGTGCAGACCAGGGCTGCATGCCGCGACCAACCCTCCGTTACCATCCTCAACATCAACTGTGCCGCAGCCTTTCAAGGGGCTGAGTGCCACGATACTGCGTGAGAGCCTGTACGCCACGGGCTACCTGGCCATCGCGCCCATCCTGCGGGAGGCGCTCTCGCAGCAGCCCGCGGTGCAGGTGTGCCGCCAGCGGGCCTGTGCTGCAGTGCCGGTTGGTTTGCCATGCAGGCGTGGGTGTTGTAATGCGAACTGGCGTGCCAGACTCTCCCGCATGGGGTGCCCACATCTCAACCCGCTCCAAGTCGCAGGACATACCGGGCGGTCCATACGTGCTGAGCGGCCTGATTGCGGGCCTGATTGCCACCGTGTCGTCGCAGCCGGCAGACACGATCAAGACGCGCATGCAGGTGGGGCGTCGTACGGCCTGGCCTGGCGCTTGAGAGCACGGCAGCGCTGCATGCATGCACACCAACATGCATGCAAGGCTCCTGCTGTCTGCTCTGCTGTCCTGCTGCACATACCAGTTCTGTTTGGTTGTCGGCTCGCTTGCATGTCGTTGTCGCACCATAAGGCAGAAGCATTTGTGTGCGGCCACCCATCTCCTGCGCCACGTCACGCCCCCCTCACCCTGCTCCCTGCCACCGGCCACCCTGCCCCACAGGCGTTCCCCGACAGCAAGGCGCACCCCGAGTACCGCTCCTTCATGTCCACCACACGGCACATCCTGGCCACAGAGGGCGCGGGCACCTTTTTGGCGGGGCTGGGGCCCCGTGCCTTCCGCGTCTGCTGCGCAGGTGGGCGGCTTGGGCGGCTGGGGTGCTGGAGAGGGCTGGGGTGCCAGCGTCAGGCAACAGCAGGGGAGTTTGGAGTGACTGGCGAGGTAGCATCCCTCTTAGCCGTGCTGCAGGATGCTGCAGCTGCAGAAAGCCGTCGTGCCTGAAATGCTACGCCTCCTGCTCTGCGCATTGCAGTGCCTCACCTCAACCAATGCCTTCACCCCTCCACTTGCCCCGCCCGTGCAGTTTTCATCCTCAACGGCACCCGCAACACCATCGTGGACGCGCTGCAAGCGCAGCGCACGCCGCACGTGGTGCCCGTCTGAGGCCGGCAGCGCCTCGCCTGACTGGCGGCACGCCGCCGCGCAATGCCACAATTGATCTATACTTCTGACATTTCTGCAGCCATCGATGAATGCACGCTCTGCAGCTGTACCTGTTCAGTTTACTGCTCCATGTCGCCATGCACAAAATACAAAGCCCCCGCGTATGCAACGCCCACTTGCACGTGCTTGAAAGCGTCAGACGGGGCAGCACAGCGGCTGGGGCAAGGGCAAGTAGCTGCCTGGCATGGGTCAGCGCTGCATTCGTGTCTGTGCAGTCTTGAGCACTCTCCGCACATCGATTGTCCGCTGCTGCTGCGTTGGTCAGGCAGGGCTTGCAAGTGCCCTGCACCTTGCCTTCTCAGCCTGCGGCCAACCGGCGCGGCGAGCGGCGTGTCAGCACCCGCCCAGCCTGCATTGGTGGATGGCTCACGGGGACCGCCCCGCGGCTGTGCAGCGCGCCCACTTCCCCCCTTCGCGTTGAACAGCGAGCGGCAGCGCTGTTGAAGGGGCCTGATCGCGAGCTGAAGACCGATCCGTGACACACCAGGTGTGCCAAGCCCTGCTCTAGAAACCCCAGCCCCCGAGCACTGCGGTCTCCGGCCCCTGCGCCTTGCAGCGTGTCTGCTGGCTCCCTATGACAAGCACCGCTGCATGATGGCCAATTGAGCCACCCGACAGCGCTCCTCCCTGCCTGCAGCGCAAGGCGGCTGGGCAATATGGCCGAGGAGCGCGAGAGCACGGCTGCCAACGCCTGGGTGGACAGCTACCTGGATGCCTGTGAGTGGGTCGTCGGCGCTGCCCGGGCCGAGGCACACAGGCAGCCACCCGCCGCCGCTGCCGCCAGTGCCGGCTGCACCGCAGCATCGCTGCGCCAGTGCTGCCCGCCCACACTGCACGAGCACCGACCTCCTGCTGCACTGCCACCCCACCCCCACAGTGCTGTCATATGGCCTGTCCAGCGAATATCTGAAGAGCACCAAGGAGGCAGAGGCCAAGAGCAAGGCGCCCGATGCCGACCGCAGCATTTACAGGTGCGGCAAGCACCGGGGCCAAGGTACTGCGCCACTTGCACTGCTGCCGATACTCACTCGCTGGTCTGCCGCCCCTGTTCGCCCTCTGCAGCCGCTACTATGTGCAGTCGCTGCTCAACATGGATGAGCATGCGCTGCACTCCGCATGGGCCAAGGTACGCGCAGCCTGCTGCTGGCTGCGGGTACCGCGTCAACTGCTTGGCCTGGAATACCCGCCGCTCTTGCCGTGCCCAGACCCCGTTCCTGCTTGATCGCGCTTGTACGACCGTGTCAACTCTCCAGGACCCAACCCTCCCTGTGCAGGCGTCGTCCGCCACTCGGGCGGGCGGCGAGAAGGATGCGCGGCTGCAGTACCTTTCGTGGCGCATCTGGTTCATGCGGCGCCGCCACGCTCTGGTCAAGGAGCAGCAGCGCGGCGCGGAGGAGGAGGCAGTCATGACGCCCACCAGCTACAGCGAGGTGCGCCTGGGGGCAGGGCAGCGGGAGGGGGGAGTGTGGGGCAGGCCTTGCAGGGGTCAGGATATGTGTTTGCGGGAAGGGCACGAGGCACTCTGCTGTGGCCTGCGTTTGGGAGCAGCTGCTTCTGGATGTGCAGCTGACCCATGAATGGCTGTTGCCTGCCATTCTCCTGGCTGCTGCTGCAAGCCGCAGGAGCGCACATGCAGACCTGCTGTCGCTGAGGTGCCCCTACTTTACTGCCCCGACTCCCCTGCTGCTCTTGACGTCTTTTGACGCCGGCTGCTGCCGCCCAGGGGCTTGCCGCTCACCTCGGTTGCCCCCCTGCCTGCCACTCCCCTCCACCCTGCCCAACAGAGCGAGGATGAGGAGGTGGAGGAGTACATGCGGGCGGGGTATGCGGCCGCCAAGTCGCCCGCTGAGCGGGAGCGCGGCTTGGAGCGGGAGCGGGCGCGGGAGCGCAGCCGGCGCGAGGCCTCGCCCTTTGGCAAGCAGCCGCTGGCGGCTGGAGACACCAGCCCCACGCGTGCCGCTCTGCCGCCCTCGCCGCTGGGCAGGGGAGCCGAGGGGCGGGCGGCAGCGGGCGAGGGAGCGGCGCCACCCGCCAAGCCGCGGCAGCTGCAGGTCAAGATTGGCGGCGCCGAGGTGGCGCCGACGGCTGACAAGCTGGACACAGGTGGGGCTGGGAGGGGCTGGTGGGTGAGTAGGTGCATGGGGGCAATTACACCAAGGAGTGATCACTGGTGAGGGTCAGTGGAGATGTTGCCGCTCAGCAAGGGCAGCATCTGCCACAAGCTCGACACTGCCATGCCTGCCCACCCTCTCCTGTCCAGTGTTTGAGGACTTTGGGACGCCGGAGCACACGCCGCGCGCGCCGCCGCTGGAGCACCGCTTCGACCGGCTGTACGTCATCCTCATCTCCCTGCACGGCCTGGTGCGCCGGCCCTGCCGCCTGCTCTGGGGTTGGGATGCGGTTGCGTTGGGATCCGGCGATGCTGCCCTGGCTTGCTGTATTCTGCCCTGCTGCTTTGACCCTGCTTCTGCCACCATTCGCCTGCTGACCTTTTGGCGTGTGTTGCATTGCGCTGCCCTGTATCGCACCACTGCAGGTGCGAGGCGAGCACATGGAGCTGGGGCGCGACAGCGACACAGGCGGCCAGGTGCGGGCCAGGGTTGGGTTGCCCTGCAGCTGGGGCAGGGGATCAAACTTTCCACTGGTTTTGAGCAGTTGCGTGTGGTTGACACGCGTTACTGACTAGGTTCCAGCATCAGCACGGGCGCCATGTGGTCAGGCAGCTTTATCAGCGCTCCCCTCCTCCCCTCCTCCCCTCCTCTTCCCACTCATCCAGGTCAAGTACGTTGTGGAGCTGGCCAAGGCGCTGTCGCTGCACCCCGCGGTGCACCGGGTGGAACTTCTCACCCGCCTCATCAGGTGGGGGGCGGGGCGGGGGGAGGGGAGAGGCTGCTAAATGATGGCTGGGCGATGGTGTGGGCTCCTGCCGTGTGGAGAGACTGCAGACGTGCAGCGAGGCTGCAGACAGGTCAAGAGGGCACGAGAGCCGCCCTGTCAGCTGAGCCGTCCCCACACCTCTTCTCCCAAAAACCACCTGCAGGGACCCGTCTGTGGACGCCTCGTACGGCCAGGAGGAGGAGTGCCTGGTGAAGGGCAGGGGGGAGCTGGGCGGCGCGTATATCGTGCGCCTGCCCTGCGGCCCCACGCACCAGGTGGGCAGGGGGCGGCTGAGGCGCAGTGGTGGGCTGCAGGCCCATTGTTGCAAGCCCTGCTCGTGTGCAACACTCCTGTGTTTACTGGGCAGAGCTGCTTACCGACCAATGAACAGCGCTGCCACCCGCTGACACCGCCCTGCAGTATGTGCGCAAGGAGCTGCTGTGGCCGTACGTGCGCGAGTTTGCGGATCGAGGTGCGCACATGCTTGACATGCAGTCGTGTGTGGAGGTGATCTTGCAATTGGCATGCGCAGGCAAGCACTTGAGTTCAGGTGGCCCTTGATCATCCTCCACTCTACTTATCCGGGTCTGCTTCAGCTATTCCCCCAAACTTCTGGCATCACCTGCCCATGCCTGTGCAGGCATCCAGCACGCCAACGCCATGCTGGCCGCCATGGCGGAGGCGGGCCGACGCTGCGAGCTGTACGCTGTGCACGGTGAGTGGGGCTGCATCCAGGTTGTGTGGCCAATGTGCTGCTGCTCAAACCAAGGAAACCTTTGGGCTGGCACGGTTTTGCTGTAGCCTGGCGCAGCGCCCACCCGCCTTGCCGACCGGCACCCATCTGCTGCCCAACCCCGTTTCCCTGGCCAGGCCACTACGCGGATGCGGGCGAGGTGGCGGTGCTCATGAGCTCCTCCCTGGACGTGCACATGGCAAGTGGCGGCGGGGCTGTGTACAATGTGCTGCAGTGCTGTGGGGGCCTTTTGTCATGCAAGACCAGCCCTTGGAGACATGCACAATCAGTTTGCCCGGCCCCCGTGGTGCAGGTGATGACGGGGCACAGCCTGGGGCGCAACAAGCTGGAGCACCTGCTGGCCTCGGGTGTGCGGGGAAGGAGGGGGCTTGGGCAGGCGGCTAAGGATGTTGGTGGCTGCCAGGTAGCCCAGCTGGCTGCGCAGGTTGTGTGCTTGCGAGCTCTCACCTCCCTGCACATTGCCATCTCCGTGTTTGCACACTCACCGGCCCAACTGCCCACCCCCTGCAGGCGCCATGACACGCGGCGAGATTGAGGAGGCGTACGCCATCAGCCGCCGCATCGAGGCGGAGGAGCGGTGCGGGCGGGAAGGGGGGGAGGGAGGGCATTGCTGAGTGCCGCACTTAGGTGCTTATGTGTATGCATGATGTCAATAGGCTTGCATGGCACTGCAAGACCAGCCACGCCTGGCACTTTTGTAGCCTGGAGCTCACCTGTGCTGCCTGCTGGTCACCCCCCGCTGCCACCGCTGCAGGTGCCTGGACAACGCGGTCATGGTGTTCACCAGCACACGCCAGGAGGTGGACGAGCAGTGGGGCCTGTGAGTGCGCCCACCAGCTGTGTGTGTGTGTGCAGCAGTGACGCGCTGCTGGAACGCATGATGCCTTCTGGGATGTGGTTGGGTCTAGCCTTGGCAGCTTTTGCCGGGCTGATGAGCAATTGGCCCAGCCCTCTCCAGTGCAAACGCTCGCCAGCGCTCGATCACAAGCCCATGGCTTGCGAATTATGCCTTTTTGCTGCCTGCCCTGCCCCCGCAGGTACGACGGCTACTCGCCGCAGCTGAGCCGCGTGCTGCGCTTCCACCGCTCCATGGGCCGCCACATGCCCAAGTGAGGGGGGCTGGGAGCCTGGGCCAGCACGGGCAGCCTGCCGTAATGATTCTGCGCCAGAATCAAGTGTTGTTCGCTCACTTGCCTGCCTTTCTTCACGTCTTTTCCTGCACTGCAGCATGAAGGTCATCCCTCCAGGTGAGCGGCTGGGTTATGGGCAAGGCGCTGCAAGGCCACTTGTTGCCTGGGCAGCTGTGGTGGCGGCAGCCCAGCTTGGGATGCTTGCAATTGCTCTCCACCTGAAAACTGCACCTCACAATTGCACCGCGTTTCGCGCACTGCCACACGCCGCCCTTCACCCCACCCCTCACCCCAGGCCTGGACTTCTCCAACCTCAAGGTGTCCATGCCCGAGGACCCCACGCTGCGGGAGTTTGAGCAGGCCCGCGCACTGCAGGTATGCGGCACATGCGCGGCGCCCTGGGGCGGGTGTGGTGGTTGCCTGCTGTGTGTTATGAGGCCACGGCTTGAGCCAGGCGTGGCTGGCTGTGGTTTTGAGCCTGCACACCCCTGCACACAAACTCTAGTGGCTGTTTGTCGATACTGCTCATCCACATTCGACCTGATGGACCCTATTACCCTCCACACCCATCCCAACAGGACATGCTGGAGCGCCCGCAGCCGCTGTCACCGCTGGCCGCCGGCGCAGCGCCCAGCGGCGGGCTGTCGGGCACATCCTCACCCCGACCTGGGGCGGCGCTGAGGGCAGAAACCAGTGAGGGAGCGCCCGCCTCACCGGCTGCGGGCGGCGGTGCCGCGGGGCCCGCCACCCCCAGCATCCCCGCTGCGGCTGCGGCGAGCTCAGGGCAGCAGTCGCCGCGCGGGGGCGGCAGCAGCGGCGGCGGTGGTGGAGAAGTGAGCAGCCGCCCGCCGCTGAAGGACCTGGTGCTGGACCCGGTCAATGGGCCGCCCATCTGGAGGGTGAGCCCCCACACTGCGGAGTGGCTGCTGCCATTGGCTGACAAAACTGTTCTGGAGTGGGGAGGGGCATCTGTTTTGTGACTGCCCAAGCTGGGCTGCAGGTCCGCATCCAGTGCCCGCACAGCAACCACCATGCTGGCCTCTGTTTGATGTCTCACTATTCTCCTGCCCTGCCTCCATCCCCCAACGCAGGAGATCACCCGCTTCCTGCGCAACCCCGGCAAGCCCGCAGTGCTGGCCATGTCGCGCCCCGATCCCAAGAAGAACATCACCACGCTGGTGCGCTGGGCCTGCTGCGCTGGGCCCGAAGCCGCGCATGCTCCTGTCCACGGAGTGTGGCAGCTGGTCAAAAGGGTTGCCACGCAGCCGGCTTTGTTTTGGCCTGCCCTTGCTGCAGTGAGACTCCTTAACATTCCAGATTGCCCTTGCGCTGTGCCGCAGGTGGATGCGTTTGGCCGCCACGCCATGCTGCGCGAGCTGGCCAACCTGGTGCTGGTCATGGTGGGTGGCTGACTGGGAGGAGGCGAGGGACAAGTCGGTTGAATTGAAGCTTAAGCTTGGTGGCCTGGCTGGCCAGCAGTGACGAGGGCAGTATATCTGCTGCTCCATCCCTGCCAGTCCACACTGCCCATCCCCACCAACTGGGCAACCGCAGGGCAACCGCGACAACATCGACAGCATGGCCAGCGGCACCCAGAAGGTGCTGACCCAGGTGCTGAAGCTGGTGGATGCCCACGACTTGGTGAGGAGGAGGGGGCCTGGGTTGGGGCGGGGCGCTCCTGGTGCTTTGTGGCTGCATCAATCATTGTGAAGACTGCTGCCCTGCCCTGCCGCGCTTGCCTGACACAGCTCAGCATCGTTCCTCACCGCTTGCCTCTCTTTCTGCTGCAGTACGGAAGCGTGGCGTATCCCAAGCACCACACCCAGAAGGACATCTCCGACATCTACCTGTTTGCGGCGGTGAGCTGGAGCTGACACGGGCCCCTCTCAGTTTGCTGGGCAGCTAGCGCTTCGCTGTTTGCCAGACGCTGCGCGCTGCGCAATCCCAGCGCCTCTCACACTTGCCTTGCAAAGAACGTTTGCCCCGCTATCTCCATGCCAACCCAGCCGCAACCTTGCCCCCGTTCAACTGCCTCCCCACACACAGGCCACGCGCGGCGTGTTTGTCAACATCGCGCTGCAGGAGCCGTTTGGGCTGACGGTCATCGAGGCGGCGGCGCATGGCGTGCCCACGGTGGCCACCAAGAACGGCGGGCCCGTGGTGCGCTGGGGGCACAGGGCGGCTGGCTGGCTGTCGGCGAACCATGCTGCTGGAGTTGCAAGGCTCTTACGAGATCAAGTCACCGTTGGGAGCGTTTACGGTTTGTTCCGCCCTGACTCTCCCTCCAAATCCATGCTGCCTCACCTGCCGCACCACACCCCCACCCGTGTGCAGGACATCATGGCCACGCTGCACCACGGCGTGGTGGTGGACCCCACAGACCCGGACGCAGTGGCCGCCGCGCTGCTGGGCATCCTGACCCACCCCCAGACCTGGGACGACATGAGCACCAGCGGCGTCAAGAACATCATGGTGGGCGGGGGGGGGAGGGGCAGGGGCAGGGGCAGGGGCTGGGGAAGGCTGGGTGGGCCGCAAAATGCTGGGGGTCGCACTGCACTACTCTTTACAGCTGCAGCAAGTACATCACACCCGTGCCTGTTTTACAAATCCTCGTCATCCCTCCCCCGCTGCCCCCCCCCAGGCCTACTCCTGGCCCTCCCACTGCAAGAAGTACCTGGACAGCATCGAGGCGGAGAAGCGGTCCATCAAGGTCACGAGGGTGAGCCGCCTGCCGCCTGCTGGCTGGCTCACTGGTGGGGTGGCTGGGCAGCTGGGTGGGCTCTTGGGCAGCAGGCGATGCTGGTAGCACGTTTTGCTCTGCCGGGCTTGCCGTGCAGCTGGAAATGCCCAAGAGGCAGCTGCTCCCTGCCGCCGCCTCACGCACCCACCCGCATCCCCATGCCCCCACTCCCCCCCACAGAAGCATGAGCGCACGCTGTCGGGGCTGCTGGGCAAGCGCCCCGCCCTGCCGGGCCTCACCGAGACGGCCAAGGAGGAGCACGACAGCCTGGCGGGGGGTGAGTGCGCATTCACTTGCGTTTGTTGGGTGGGGCATTGGAAGGCTTGCTGGCAAAGGAAGTCTGCAGCAGCAGCTCTGCATGGCTTGCTGACTGGGTTATGGTGCATTTTACGGTGCGATCCATGTCGCGTGACACTGCCGCAGGCCTGGCTCACGGCGGGTCGGAGCCGCTGTCGCGCTACTTCTCCACGCCGCAGCCGAGTGTCAAGGGGGAGGTGAGGCGGCAGGGGGCAAGGGCAGGGGGACGTTGGAAGGCGGCTGCCTGGTTTGGCCCGGCCTGCTTATTGGACACATTCGCATCACCAAAGCTGTCCCTAGTGGCATGGAGTGCTGTGTTGGGCCAGCTGGAGCATACCGCCATGCACTGTGCGCCGGACCAGCTGAGCATTTGCCACTGCCCACCCCATGTGCAGGTGGAGTTTGCCAGCTCAGCGGTGGCAGGCGGCCCCCTGGGGACCGGGCCTCAGAGCGTGCGCAAGACGGTGAGCGCTGCGCTGGCTGGCTGCACTTGCCATTGATGCATAAGATGTGGCCAGCCTACAGCTGTCAGGTTTTGCGCAGTGCATCGACGTAATGACGCTGCTGTGTGCTGTACAGGAATCGCATAACGCATCACAAACCATGCTGCCTCACTATTCCTCTTGCCCCCTTGCCTGCTGCAGGTCAGCGGCGTGAGCAATGATGACCTGGCCATCCTGCAGAGCCTGGAGGTGTCGGAGCTGGGCCGCGGCGGTGAGGCGCGAGCCTGACCTGTGGGGCCATGGCAGTGGTGCTGCAGCTTGTTAAAGGCTGGGGATTGTGCATGGAGCCGCAACCGCTGCTCCTGGTCTGTGCTAAGTGCTCTAAGGCCACCCCTCAGCACTTCCCCTCCCCTCTTGCAGGCGAGGCGCCGCCGCTGGCTGCCGGCCGCCGCCGCCTGCTGGTGCTGCCGCTGGACAGCGACTTTGTGCTGCCGCAGGCCACCGCCGCGCTGCGCGGGCTGCTGGACCGCCTGAAGAGCAGCGGCCAGCGGGAGGGGGTGGGCGTGGGCCTGCTGTCCATGCTGGGCTTCGACTCGTCGTGCGAGCACCTGGAGGTGGGCGGGGTGGTGGGGCTGGGCGTCAAGCCGGCTCTTCGCTGGTGTCTTGTTGTGGTTTGGAGGTCTGTGCTGTGCCAGGTGTAGATGGTGCAGTGTTGGGGCGAAGGCCGTCTGCACGTTTGCAAGCGAGCTGAAGTGTTGCCCTGCCCCTCCTGAAATGTTTGCCTGAGCGCTGCGCATTCCTGCCCATTTGCTCCCCGGCAGGCCGCGGGCATCGGCCGCGATGAGCTGGACTTCATGGTCTGCAACAGGTGGGGCCCTGTTGTCCGACTCCCAGGCTGTCCCCCTGGGCTGTTTTTGAACCGCTAGCAGTTTAGGCCCTGCGTGCAACGATGAGAGTGGTGAGACAGGCCCGCAGCAGCAACGACGGTTGTCCATCACATGTACGTTGCTGACCAGCTCGCTCGTGGTCCTTCCCATCTGTTGATGCAGCGGCGCGGACGTGTGGCTGCAGTGGCCGGGCGGGCGCTGGGACGCCGACGAGGCTTACGAGGGCCAGGTGCGGCTGGTGCAGAAGCCTGGCCTGCACATGTGCTGTTTGAGCTGCAGCACGGCTGTTGTATCAGTTCACAAGCCCAAGCTTACCACTGATTTGTAACCCGTTGCTTTGGAAACTTCCTCCCGCTTCCTACCTGCCGCAGATTGGGTTTGAGTGGGACCGCATCGTGCTGCACCGCATGCTGACCAAGATCATCAGCCAGCCGCAGGCGGACAACAAGGCGCGCCGCCTGCCGCGCCTCAAGGTGGGCACGTCCCTCGGAGTTCTGAATGATGGGCTGGCTTGTCTTGTCTAACAGCTTGGCACCAACCCCGAAAAGGCCAACTTCATGAGAGAATGAAACCATGCACTCATGAATGGTGAAGGCATGCACCGAACGAAACGGACAGGGAAATAGTTCAACCGGCTCGCAAAACAAAATCCATGCACGGCTCGCAACACAAAATCCATGCACGTTCGTATACAACGGGGGAAGAGGAAGGGGGGAAAACAGGGTTGGGCTGGTGGGCTGGCTAACTCAGATACCCGGGCAGGCTGGCAGGCAGTTGCGGCTGTGTGCCGCCAGTTACACAAGAGACGGATGAGCTGCCTGCTTGGCACTGCTGCTGCTCTGCATCCCACCTCACCCCCCCCCCACCCCCCCCCCCCCCCCCCTACCTCACAGGAGCTGCTGTACAACGTGCAGGAGCAGCCGGCGGCGGGGGTGCACCCGCGCCACATCTGCCTGGAGCTGGACCCCGAGACGCAGGTGGGTGGGGCTTGGGTGCTTCATCCTGCTGCTGCTGTCTTACTTATGGTGAACCCTTGTGCGGCCTGCACACCAACCCGTGCGCACTCCCCTCGCCGGCAGCACCTCCCTCCCACCTGCCGTGCAAGCCCCCACCCCATGCTCCCCTGCCCCCAGGCCATCCTGTCTGCGGGCATGGGCCCGCGCTCGCGCGCCACCCCCACCCCCGCCCGCAGCCTGGCCGTGGTGGACCGCCTGCGCCGCCGCCTGCGCTCCAAGGGCCTGCGCGCCTCCTTCAACCTGCAGATGGTGCGGGGCCAAGGGCAGGGGGCCGCTTGGCGTCTGCCTTGGGGATCAGCGGGGTACAGCCTATGCTGCAGCACAAGCAGTTGATTCTGGATGTGGAAGGCGCCGGAATGGAAGGCCCTGCCGTCCCACAATGCCTCCTCGTGCCACCCTCTCTCTCTACCGCAGGTGCCGCGCGAGCACGACTACCTGGCAGTGCTGCACATCACGCCGCTGCGCGCGTCGCGCCCACTGGCGCTGCGCTACCTGGCACAGCGCGTGGGGCGCCCGCTGGACAGCTGGGTGGTGCTGGCGCTGTCGCCCGAGGCGTCTGGGTCGGCGGATGGCGGCGACATGGTGGCGGGCTCCTATTGCTCAGACACGTCCGACCTGCTTGGGGGGCTGCAAAAGGTGCGGACCTAGTTGGGTCTATCGGCTAGGTTGGCTGGCTTGGGCTTGTCCCGCACGCGTGTTCAGCAAGGCCGCAGCGGCCGGCTGTCGCTGCTACCGCCTCCAGCTGCACCAGCTGCTGCCATTGAACCGTCTCAGGATGCCTTCAACCCAACATCTGCACACATTCCCCTCGTGCCCAGGTGTGCGTGGTGACGCCAGAGTTGGGCGAGGGCGGGCCCGCACTGCCCAGCAGCGGCAGCCTGGTGCGCAGCGGGCTGGGCGTGGCGCTGCAGCCGTTCCTGCAGGAGGGCACCGGCCGCCTGGTTGTGGCGCCCGCTGCCCAAGTCAGTGAAGCGGTGCTGCAGCTGGTGCAGCAGGAGGAGCAGGCGCAGCGGGCTGAGGCAAAAGCAGAGGCGTGACCGCGCGCCACAGCAGGATGCACGATTGTGAATGCAGCTGCTGCGGCACGGGGCCTTTTGCCCACACCAAGCCTGCCTGGCCCATGTTGTATAGTGTACATCATATCACATGCTACCGAACTCGATTCTGCACATTTAGTTATGTCCTGCGCACCCTCTCCTTGCTTTCGTTGCTGCCCAGCGCCCATGAACAACGGGCTGCCTGCCGCCGGCGGCCGCGCTGCGTGCGGCGAGCCGGCCCATTGGAAGGCCCGCATTTTGTAAGCTGCACATCAAAACCCGAAGCATTCAGTTCTGCTGATTGCAAACATGGCGCGCGGGAGCCTGGCATCCACGCTGACGCGCTGCTTCAGTCTGCAGCAGCGGCGTTGGGCCGCGAGCTTTGCCGCCGCGGCTGATGGTCGTCCCGAGACCTACCTTTTCATGGGACCCCCTGGTGAACAAGGCGGGCTGCGTGGGAGCACCCAACACCTGATGTGGCGGCGCAGGGTGCCATGCGGCGGCTGCAGCAGGCCAGGGCTTCACCGCATGTTGTCGAGGCATCCGGATGAAAATTGCAATGCTTGTCGGGCGGCAAGTTTGCGGTCGGCAGTTCAGCGGCGGCAGCGGCGGCGGCACCATCGGCAGCAAGCCTATGTGCTGATCTGCGTCCCTTGCCTGTCTCATGCGCAGGTGTGGGCAAGGGCACCTACTCTACCCGCGTTGGTGAGCAGGCTGCTGCCCAGGGCTTGAAGTGATGGCAGCTGACCCGTGCTGTGCCCCAGCAAAGTGCCTGCTGCCCAGCCATCTTTTCCATCATCACCAGTGCTGATGCCCTGCATCACTGTCTGCCCCTCGCTGCAGCCGACTACTTTGGGCTGGAGCACATTGCCTCGGGTGACCTGGTGCGGGATGAGATCAAGAGCGGCAGCGAACTGGGCAACCAGGTGCGGGCAGGCCGCTGGCGCCTGGGGCATCCTGCTGCAGCGACTGCAAGCCTTGGCCTGGTCAGGGCAGCATTGATGGTGCTGGCAGTGGAGGCATGCAGGGTTGCTTGACATGCCCACCCACGCATGCAGGGTTGCCTGGCATGCCCACCCACGCATGCCGGCTGCGTGCCTGTCTGTGCCTCGTGCGCAGATGAAGGAGATTGTGAACGCGGGCAACCTGCTGCCGGACTCGCTGATCCTGCGGGTCATCCGCGAGCACTTTATGAAGGCAAGCATGGCATGCTGTGTTGGCGTGGAGGGCGCCTTGCTGGGCGGCTGTTCACCTACTGCGTGGGTAGTGATCGGCTGCTTGCAGCATGGGCGTCCTACCGCCGCATCCAGCCTGCTGGTGCAAGCAAGAGCACCCTTCTTGAGCAGGAGCTGCTCCCACTCGTACCAGGCACTGCAAGGGTTCCTCCCGCAGCCAGGTGCTGCAACGGGCAGCCGCACATCTGAGCCCTGCCTGCACCCTGCATCGTTCCCCTGCCCGCAGTCGCACGCCGAGGGCACCGACCGCTTCCTGCTCGATGGCTTCCCGCGCACCGCGCAGCAGGCGGCGGCGCTGGACGCCATTGCCGACGTGAAGCTGGCCGTCAACCTGGGCCTGCGCGAGGAGGTGCGCTGGCTTTATGGCGGCCTGCTTCCGGCTGGGGCGGTGGCGGTTGGGAGTCTTGGTGTGTGGGGTTGGTCGGCTTTGGCGCCACATCCATGCACTAGTTGTCAGCATGGCCCCCGCTCTCGCCAGTTGCTGCGCTCAATGTGCACCTCAGTGCGTCCCCCACCCGCCTGCAGGTGCTGGTTGAGAAGTGCCTGGGCCGCCGGCTGTGCAAGAAGTGCGGCAAGAACTACAATATCGCCGACATCTACCTGCCTGCATCTGAGGACGGCCAGCCGGAGATTGTGATGCCGCCGCTCAACCCGCCGCCCGAGTGCATGGTGAGGCGGGGGGCTGTTTCCGTGCACAGGCACTGCGGCTGGTGCAGCCTGACGTGCTGTGTAGCCCCAGAAGCTGGCTTTGCAGAAGAGCAGGATTGCTTGCGGGTCTTGGAGCAGCTCCAACCTACAGCCAGTTCCAATTTGCTGCTCTGCCCTCTCCCTGGCTGCCCTCAGGAGCACATGGAGCAGCGCGCCGACGACACAGAGCCGGTGAGGCGCGCGCTGGGGCAAACCGCAGAGCCCGCTGTGCTGGGTCAACAAAAGGACTAGCATCCCTGCTCCCAGCCAAGGGCAGCCCTCCTGTGTGGCAGGCAGGCAGGCTCTCACCCACCCACCCACCCGTGCACCCTATGCGATCCCCATGCACAGGTCATTCGGCGGCGGCTGGATGTGTACAACGCAGCGGCCGCGCCGGTGGAGCAGTACTATGAGCAGCAGGGCAAGGTACGCAGAGGTGTGCATGAACTGACATGGGTTTGCATCATGCAACTGTGCTGGAGGGCTGCACGGCTACGGCGTATTTGCAAACCACCAGTTCCCCGGTGCCTGCCCCCCATCCGACCTGCAGCTGCTCAACTTTGAGATCACAGGCGGCATCCCGCAGACGCTGCCGCGCCTGCTGGACGTGCTGCGGCCACAGATGGACGTGAGCGGGCAGCAAGCGGAGAGCCAGAAGGCATGAGCGCTGCACTGACAGATGCCAGCTGGCAGCTGAGCCGCCGCAGCCTTTTGGCGCTCTGGAGACCTCTTCCCCTGTTCCTCTTGCCATGACCCAACTGACGTGGGGTTGTTCCCTGACCTAAAACAA
>VFQQ010001901.1_pt1 | contig 26344 bp, 32 predicted proteins | sample 3512341 | NCBI WGS metagenome assembly VFQQ01 (sample SAMN10412373, study PRJNA504923) | tailings metagenome | isolation source: Relicate 2 Philex TSF1 revegetated site | place: Philippines: Tuba, Benguet | collected 2017-08-29
CGATGCACCACATCTAGTGGGTGTAAATTGGTTCCAAATACATCCGCAAGACAAAGTGCAGTTGAACAAGTGGAACTACTCTAAGCTGCCATCATTGCAATTGATCGAGAGCAGGCGTAAAGCCCGGCTACCGTGTGGAAAAGGACAGATTCGAAATGAGCAAAGACGACGTAGCGATAGTTGGCGCCGGGGCCGGCGACAAATCGGACCTTCTTGAGTACGCGACCGGCATTGTCGCTGCGTATGTGGGCCGCAATCAGATCCTGCAGAGCGACCTGCCCGTGCTGATCAAGTCTGTCTATGAAGCCCTCGCCGGGCTGTCGCAGCCCTCAGGCGAGGCCGCCCTTCCCGCCGCGCTGAAACCCGCCGTGCCGGTGAAGAAGTCCGTCACCGACGACTACATCATCTGCCTGGAAGACGGCGCAAAGCTGAAGATGCTGAAGCGCTACCTCCGCACCCATTACGACATGTCGCCGGACGATTACCGCGCCAAGTGGGGCCTGCCGTCGGACTATCCGATGGTTGCGCCGAACTACGCGCAGGCCCGTTCGGAAATGGCTAAGCGCATCGGCCTTGGCAAGCTGACGCCGGCCGCCGGCCGTGGCCGCAAGAAGAAAGCCGCCTGATCCCAAGTAGCGGTCAGACGACAATGCCCCGCCCCTGACCGGGCGGGGTTTTTGTTTGCTGATCGTCTTGCCGTGCTTCCGGCTCCCGACCCATCAGACGGAGTAGCTTGGCGACGGCGAGTTTCTGAAGATCACCGGGAAAGGCGTTGGCGGGGCCGACGACCATGGCCTCCATGCCCGATGCGGCATCGATCGCGGTGGCGCGGACCGCGTTTCCCTGCCTCAGGAATTCGACATAGATCTCGCCGGCGACCGGCGCGCGCGTCCGCCCGGGAAGGCCGTCAGGCGGCACGCCGGATTTTCAGACGGCGCCAGCAACGATCCAGCGCCGAGACCAGCTCGGCCAGCTTCTCGTCGCTGTGCGTGGGGCTGGGCGTGAAGCGCAGGCGCTCCAGGCCGCGCGGCACGGTCGGATAATTGATCGGCTGAACATAGATGCCGTACTCGAACAGCAATTCGTCGGCGACGGCCTTGCACTGAACCGGATCGCCGACCAGCACCGGCACCATGTGCGAGACGGAGCTGTCCATCACGGGAAGGTTCGCATCGCGCAGCATCTGCTTCAGCTTCGCGGCCTTTTTGTGCAGCAGGTCGCGTTCGGCGGTCGACTGCTTCAGGTGACGCACGCTCGCCAGCGCACCGGCGACCAGCACCGGCGACAGCGACGTCGAGAAGATGAACCCGGGCGCGAAGGAGCGGACGCAATCGACAATGCGCGCGCTGGCGGCGATGTAGCCGCCCATCACGCCATAGGCCTTGGCCAGCGTACCTTCGACGATGTCGATGCGGTCCATGACGCCGTCGCGTTCGGCGACGCCGGCGCCGCGCGGGCCGTACATGCCGACCGCGTGGACTTCATCGAGATAGGTCAGTGCGCCGTATTTCTCCGCGATGTCGCAGAGGCCGGCGAGCGGCGCGATGTCGCCGTCCATCGAGTAGACGGATTCAAACGCGATCAGCTTGGGCGCGGCCGGATCGTCTTCACGGATCAGTTCTTCGAGGTGCGCGAGGTCATTGTGGCGGAAGACACGCTTCAGCGACCGGCCACGCTTGATGCCCTCGATCATGGAGGCGTGGTTCAGCTCATCGGAATAGGTGATGAGACCCGGCAGGATCGAGGCCAGCGTCGAGAGCGTTGCGTCGTTGGAGACATAGCCGCTGGTGAACAGCAGCGCGGCTTCCTTGCCGTGCAGGTCGGCGAGCTCGCGTTCCAGTTCGACGTGATAGTGCGTGGTGCCCGAGATGTTGCGGGTGCCGCCCGAGCCGGCGCCGACGTGATCGATGGCGGCGTGCATGGCCTCGGTCACGACGCTGCTCTGGCCCATGCCGAGATAGTCGTTCGAGCACCACACGGTGACGGAGCGTTTGCCCTGCGTCTCGCTGGCATGATGGACGGCGCGCGGGTAGGCGCCGCGCTGGCGTTCGATGTCGATGAACACGCGATAGCGCCCTTCGGCCTTCAGGCCGTCGATCGCGTCGTCGAAGATCTTGTCGTAGTCCATCGAAGCCCCTGCAACCGGCAAGGCTAATACCTAGTACAGGGCATGTGCTCCCCGCTTTGATCAGGGTCAAGCGGGGCGTGAAGAAACTCAAGCCAAACTATTGAGAACGCTTCGCAATAGCGCCGGACGGTCGGTCATAATCCCGTCAACGCCGAGCGCCGCCAGACGGCGCATTTCGGCCTCGTCGTCGATGGTCCACACATGAAGCTTGAGGCCGAGACGGTGGGCGGCGCGCACTGCGGCCGCATCGACCAACCGGACCGGCCCCTGCTTCACCGGGATCTGGATGCAGTTCGCCTTGAAGCGGCCGACGGGGATTCGCCGCTTGGCGAGCCAGAACCGCGCCACCTCGCGCGGACCCATTGAGGTGCAGACATCGGCTCCGAAGGCCGCCCGAACCCGTGCGATGCGGGCGTCGGAGAATGAACCGATGCAGACCCGATCCAATACCTTCATCCGACGCAGGAGATCGACCAGCGGCCCGACCGCATCGTCGTGCTTGGGGTCGATATTGACCCGCAGGTCCGGCCAGGCGGTCAGCAATTCCTCCAATAGCGGGATCGGCTCCGATCCGCCGATCTTCGCGCCGCGTATGTCGGCATAGTCCATCTCGGCGATCAGGCCCTTCGCGTCGGTCACGCGGTCCAGCCTGTCGTCGTGGAAGGCGAGAAGCACACCGTCGCGGGTCGCGTAGGCGTCGGTTTCGACATAGCGATAACCGAGGTCGACGGCGTAGGCGAACGCCTTCATGGTGTTCTCCGGCGCCTCGAGAGCGCCCCCCCGATGAGCGAACGCGATGATACCGTCGTGCTGGAGATAGGGATGGAGATGCATATGGCCGCTGATACCCGTCATGGCTGATCTTGTTCTGACCCTCGCCGTCGCACTTGGCGCTGCGATCATCCCGTTCGTGACGCTATGGCTGGTGAGCCTGAAGCTCAAGGACGCCAGCATCGTCGATGTCTATTGGGGGCCTGGCTTCATCGTGGTCTGCGCCGCGACATTCGCGGTCGGCGGGCAAGGAACGGCCGGGCTGGTTATCCTCGTCGCCGTCGCGCTGTGGGGCGCGCGGCTGGGGCTGCACATTGGCCTCAGGAAACTGAGCGAGGGCGAAGAAGACGGTCGCTATCAGGCGATGCGGCGCACCTGGAAGGGTAATTTCGCCTGGGAGAGCCTGAAATGGGTGTTCCTGCTGCAGGCGGTGATGCAATTCATCGTCGCCCTGCCCGTCTCCATCGGCGCGACGGCAGCCGGCGATGCGCATAACTGGCTGTTTCATATCGGGCTGATCGTCTTCCTCATCGGACTCACCGTCGAGGCCGTCGCCGATTGGCAGCTGACGCATTTCAAAAAGCGCCGCACCAGCCACGAGGACGTTTGTGACGTGGGGCTGTGGTCGTGGTCGCGCCATCCGAACTATTTCGGCGAAACGGTTCTGTGGTGGGGCCTTTACGGCATGGGCCTCGGCGCCGGCGCGCCGTGGTGGACCTTCATCGGCCCGGCGACCATCACCTTCCTGCTACTGCGCGTTTCGGGCGTCACGTTGCTGGAACAAGGCCTTAAAAAGCGAAAGCCCGCCTACGCAGAGTATGCGAGGCGGACCAGCGCTTTTATCCCATGGCCGCCGAGGCGGCCGTGATGGCTTAGAGGCGGAAGCGGATTTGGTCGGCCCAATAGCGCTCGAGGCGGCGCAGCGAGTCGTTCAGCGACACGAAGGTCGCGGCGTCGACACCGCCGACCTTGTCGACCGACAACGTGTGGCGATCGAACAGCGAGGCGCACAGGCGATGCACGATGCGGCCCTTTTCCGTCAGGCGGACGCGCACCGAGCGGCGGTCGACTTCCGAGCGGGCGTGATTGATGTAGCCCATGTCGACAAGCTTCTTGAGATTGTATGATACGTTCGAGCCGAGATAGTGGCCGCGCGAGCGAAGCTCGCCCGCCGTCATTTCGGCGTCGCCGATATTGAACAGCAGCAGCGCCTGGACCGAGTTCACGTCGCGGATGCGCACGCGCTCCAGCTCGTCCTTGATCACGTCGAGGAGCTGGCGATGAAGCCGCTCAATGCGGTTCAGCGTCTCCAGATACAAAGGCTTCAGCTGATCCGAAGCTTCCGTCGCCGCCGGAAGTTCCGGGGCATGAGGAAGACGCTGTTTCAGAGCTACGTTCATCGCGAATTTCCCGCGTTGTTCACCACCATCGAGCGTGAAGATACCGGTGCTCGCTTAAGCCACGGTCAAAGAACGCGGTGAACGCGGGTTAATCTTGATTTTCGCTAATCAACGAACGCCGCAGTTTCTGCGGGCGCAGGATTCATACTCCCGCCGCGCCATGCCGGCGTGTTTCTTAATTCAGCTTAATCTCGCGATTTTTCTGTTTCGAGTGATGAAAATTGCGCTGTTCGCGTTGACTGTGCGCAAGGCCGGATGCCGGCATCCGCGAAACCGTCAGTCGGCGGACCATTCTTTGGCAAGCGGCGCGAAATAGTCGTCGATCATCCAGGGCTTCACGTCTTCCAGCGTCGCCGGTTGCCATTGCGGCGCGCCGTCCTTGTCGATGATCGTGGCGCGCACGCCTTCGTAGAAATCGTGGCCGCGCTGAATACGTTCGGTCAGGCGGAACTCTATGGCCATACAGTCGCGGAACGACTTGGCGAGGCCGACTTGCATCTGCCGGAAGGCGATCTTCAGGCTGGTCGGCGATTTGGCGCGGATGGTCTTCGCGGTCGCCTGTGCCCATTCCGTAGAGTCAGCTTCAAGGTTCGCCAGCACCTGTTCCACGGACTCGCCGCCGAAATGGAGATCGACCTGACGCTGCAACTCCTCGATCGGGTCCAGCACCGGCTCGGCCCAGGGGCGCAGCGCATGCGTGGCGGCGCTTCCGCTGAGCGCTTCGACGATGGCGTCAAACTCGTCGAACCGCGCCACATGGGTCGCGAGGCCGAGATGACGCAGTTCTGCCGCCTTCAGCCGCGCGCCGGTCAGCGCAAGATAGAGGCCCATGCGGCCTTCGAGGCGCGGCAGGAAGAAGGTGCCGCCGACATCGGGGAAGAGACCGATCCCGGTTTCCGGCATGGCGAAGGCCGTGGTCTCGCAGACCACCCGCGCCGAGCCGTGGAACGAGACGCCGACGCCGCCGCCCATCACGAGGCCCTGGATCAGCGCGACGAAGGGCTTGGGGAATTCCTTGATGAGCGTGTTGAGGCGATACTCCTCCGCCCAGAAGTCGCTGGCATAAGGCGTGCGGTCGCGGCCACTCTCATAGAGCGCGCGCACGTCGCCGCCGGCACAGAATGCCCGTTCACCGGCGCTGCGGATGACGACGGTTTCGACGCGGTCGTCCACAGCCCACGCCTTCAACTGCGGCGTCATCGCGCGGACCATGTCAAGCGTCAGCGCATTCAGCGCCTTCGGACGGTTCAGCGTGATGATGCCGGCGCGGCCGCGCCGTTCGAACAGAACTTCAGCTTCACTCATGGTGCAGCGACATTCTCCAGGCGCAGCGTCAGCTGCTTGCGTACGCGGCGGTCGGAACTGTAGCCGCCGAACAGGGCGGCGGCATAGGCCAGCAGCATCAGCGCGCCGAACTTGGCATCGAGCGACATATCGAGGTTCGGAAACACCAGCGCAAAATTGGCCGTGACGAGCGCGTCCAGAAACATGCCCGGCAACACGAAGCTGACGGCCGCCAAGGCGCGGTTCTCCGGCAGCACGTTCAGTATGCCGAGATAAAGCACCATGAAGCCCCAGCAGAGCGGCGCTACGATGATGAAGAGGATGGCGTTCTCGATATCACCGACACCGAAAAAGTCCTGACCATAAAAGCGGAAGAGTAGCGTGGCGGCGAGCCAGACGATCAGACCGACAACGGAATGATAAATCATGGGTATTGCTCCTATTGCCGGCTCAGCTCGCGGGAGACGATCACCCGCATGATTTCGTTGGTACCTTCCAGGATCTGATGCACGCGCAGATCGCGCACATGCCGCTCCAGCGGAAAGTCCTTCAGATAGCCATAGCCGCCGTGAAGCTGCAGTGCGTCGTTGGCGATCTCAAAGCACGCATCGGTGGCGAAACGCTTGGCCATCGCGCACAGCATGGTGGCGCGCGGGTCGCGGGCATCCAGCTTCGCCGCCGCGTTGCGGATCATCAGGCGCGACGCCTCAAGATTGGTCGCCATGTCGGCGAGCTTGAACTGAAGCGCCTGGAATTCGCCGATGGCTTTGCCGAACGCCTTGCGCTCGGTGACGTATTGCTGGGCGGTCTCCAGCGCCGCGCGGGCTGTGCCGAGCGAACAGGCGCCGATATTCAGGCGGCCGCCGTCGAGACCCATCATTGCGTAGCGGAAGCCGTCGCCTTCCTTGCCGACCAGATTGGCGACCGGGACGCGGCAGTCCTCAAAGTTCACGGTGGCGGTCGGCTGACTGTTCCAGCCCATTTTGCGTTCCGGCTTGCCGAAGCTGAGGCCGAGCGTGCCGTTCTCGATGACGAGGCACGAGACACCCTTTGCGCCGTCATCGCTGGTCCGAACCATGCAGGTGTAGATGTCGGAGACGCCGGCGCCCGAGATGAACGCCTTGGAGCCGTTCAACACATAGTGGTCGCCATCGCGGACGGCGCGGGTGCGCATCGCCGCCGCGTCGGAGCCGGAGCCGGGCTCGGTGAGGGCATAAGACGCGATGTGCTCCATCGTCGTCAGCTTAGGCAGGAAGCGATGCCGCAGCTCGTCGGAGCCGAAGCGGTCAATCATCCACGACGCCATATTGTGGATGGTCAGGTACGCCGCCGTGGCGGTGCAGCCCCAGGACAGCTCTTCAAAGATGATCGCGGCGTCGAGACGGCTCAATTCCGAGCCGCCAACGTCGCCCTTGATGTAAACGGCGGCAAAGCCGAGCTGCGCCGCTTCGCGCAGCACATCCACCGGGAAGTGCCCGGTCTCGTCCCATTCCGCCGCCTTGGGCTTCAGGCTTGTCTCGGCAAAGCTGCGCGCCGCATCCTGAAAGGCCCGTTGGTCTTCGGTCAGCTCGAAATTCATCGCGAACTCCTGTTGCGAGCGTGATAATGGACGGCGCACCGTTCCGCCAGTTCCGCCGCAAAGAGCCCGCCTTGCCGCCCTCCTATCCCGCCACCCGTATGCGCCGCCCGCGCCAGTCCGACTGGTCGCGCCGCATGGTCCGCGAATCTCACCTGACGCCGAACGACCTGATCTGGCCGATCTTCGTGGCGGGCGGGAAGTTCCTGGAGGAACCGATCGCCTCCATGCCGGGGGTCAACCGGCTGTCGATCGACATGGTCGGGATGGCGGCGAAGGACGCGGCCCGGCTGGGCATCCCCTGCATCGCCCTCTTCCCCTATACGGCCCCGCATGACCGCTCGCCCGACGGACGCGAGGCGTTGAACCCGGACAATCTCGTTTGCCGCGCCATCGCCGAGATCAAGGCGAGCGCGCCGGGCATCGGCGTCCTCTGCGATGTCGCGCTCGATCCCTACACGACTCATGGCCATGACGGGTTGCTGGAAAACGGGCGAATCCTCAACGACGAGACGAACGCGATCCTCGTCCAGCAGGCGCTGGTTCAGGTGAAGGCCGGCTGCGACATCATCGCGCCATCCGACATGATGGATGGGCGCATCGGCGCGATCCGCACGGCGCTGGAGGCAGCGGGCCATCAGGATACGCTGATCATGTCGTACGCGGCGAAGTATGCGTCTGCCTTCTACGGCCCCTTCCGCGACGCCATCGGCACCAAGACGGCGCTGACCGGCGACAAGAAGACCTATCAGATGGATCCGGCGAACGCCGACGAGGCGCTGCGCGAGGTGGAACTCGACCTCGCCGAGGGCGCCGACATGGTGATGGTGAAACCGGGCCTGCCCTATCTCGATATCGTCACGCGCGTGAAGCAGCGTTTCGGGGCGCCGACCTTCGCCTATCAGGTGTCCGGCGAGTACGCGATGCTGAAGGGCGCCATCGACCGGGGCTGGCTGGATGGCGACCGTGCGATTCTCGAAAACCTGATGTCGTTCAAGCGCGCCGGGGCCGACGGGGTACTGACCTATTTCGCCCGGGAAGCCGCCAAATTACTGGCCTGACCCGCTTGCAATAGACCGTGCTTCGCCTCACGGTTGAGCGGGGCTAATCCCTGTTCAGGAGGCGATAATGTTCAAAGAATTCCGCGAATTCATCCTGCGCGGGAACGTGCTCGACCTTGCGGTCGGTATCATCATGGGCACCGCGTTCACGGCCATCGTGAACTCGCTGGTGAACGACATGATCATGCCGCCCATCGGCCTCGCCCTTGGCGGCGTGGATTTCTCCAATCTGTTCTTCCAGCTTTCGGGCCGCGAGACCCTCTATGCGGTACTTGCCGATGCCCAGAAGGCCGGTGTCGCGACGCTGAACTACGGTGTCTTCATCAATGCGCTGGTGAAGTTCGTCATCATCGCCTTCGCCGTGTTCCTGCTCGTGAAAGCCGCGAACCGCATGATCCCGAAGAAAGCCGAGGAGCCTGCCGGGCCGGCACCGACTCCGGAAGACATCGTCCTCCTCCGCGAGATCAGGGACTCGCTGAAAAAGTAAGACGACAGGGGCCGGCGGAAACGCCGGCCCTTATCCTTTCAGGCTTTCGACAAGTCCGCGCAGCAGCATTTCGCCGCGCGAGGGCACCACGCTCATGCCGTGGTCGCGCTGGCCGACATCGATCACGCCTTTCAGCAGCAGATCGACAAGACCATGCACGCCGCCCCACAGCGCCGGCCCCATGCCGGGGCGCCCGGAAATCTCACCGAAAAGATGCGACAGGCTCAGCGCCGCATTGCTCCGCTCGGCCGCCACCCAGTCCCCCTCGCCGCGCTCAAAGGCGAGATCGAACGCGCCGCGATTGGCGGCGGCGTATTGCAGATAGGCGTCAGCCGCGACCGCCAGACGCTCGCGCGGATCGGGTTCACGTTCGGCGGCCCGGCGCACGGCCTCACCGATCTCGGCGCAGACCTCGACCGCAAGCGCGTCCGCCAGCCGCTCGCGCGAGGGGAAATAGCGGTAGCAGGCGGCAGGCGAGAGACCGGCTGCCTTGGCGATATCGCGCAAGGAAACGCGCATGGCTGACGTCTCGGTCGCGGCCCGCCGTGCGGCGGCGAGAAGCCGCGCCCTGCCCTCGTCGATCTTGCTCATCTGGTGAGGCGGGCGATCAGGCTCGACGTATCCCAGCGCTTGCCGCCCATCGCCTCGATGTCGGCATAGAACTGATCCACTAGCGCCGTCAGCGGCAATTGCGATCCATTCCCCCGCGCCTCGTCCAGAGCGATGCCCAGGTCCTTGCGCATCCATTCGACCGCAAAGCCGAAGTCGAATTTGTCGGCCAGCATCGTCTTGTGCCGGTTCTCCATCTGCCAGGACTGCGCGGCCCCCTTGGAGATCACGTCGATCACCGCCTCGCCATCCAGCCCGGACGCCTTGGCGAAGGCCAGAGCCTCGGCGAGGCCCTGCACCACCCCGGCGATGCAGATCTGGTTGACCATCTTGGCCAGCTGCCCCGACCCCGCCGGACCAAGCAGCCGGCACATCTTGGCATAGGCCGCGATCACGCCCTCCACCTTGGCGAAGTCGGCCCTCTCCCCCCCGCACATGACGGTCAACTGCCCGTTCTCGGCCCCGGCCTGCCCGCCGCTGACCGGCGCGTCAACGAAGCCGATGCCACGCGCCGAGGCAGCCATATGGAGTTCACGGGCCAGTTTGGCGGAGGTCGTCGTGTGGTCCACCAGCACGCTGCCGGGCGTCATGGCGGCGAGGCAGCCCTCCGCCCCCTGCGTCACGTCACGGACGTCGGCATCGCGCCCGACGCACACGAACACGACATCAGCCCCCTTTGCGGCAGCCGCCGGCGTCGGCGCTTCAGACCCCGCATGCGTACCGACCCAGACGGTCGCCCGGGCCGGGTTACGGTTGTAGACCTTCACCTCGTGCCCTGCCCGCTTCAGGTGTCCGGCCATAGGAAAACCCATGACTCCCAAGCCGATAAATGCCGTTCTTACCATCAGATATCAGCCAAAGCGCGATAGACGCCCCGATAATAGAGAAGCGGCCGCCCCTCATGGGCGTGGGTGAACTCCTCCACCCGGCCGACGAAAATGACGTGGTCGCCGCCGTCATGGCGCGTCTCCACGCGGCAGACGAACCGGGCCAGCGCGCCCGATATCACCGGCACCCCGTGGGCCTCGTTCTCGAGCGCCTCTTCAGGGACGGCATGGGCGCCCTTCTTCGCCAGCTGGGTGGACAGATCTTTCATGCTGTCCGGCAGCACGTTGATGGCGAAGCGATCGACGATGTGGAACGCCTCCGCCCGGTCCGACGCACGGTCGAGGCTCCACAACACCAGCGGAGGGTTCAGCGACACCGACGCGAACGAGTTGATCGTCAAGCCTATCGGTCCCGTCTCGGTTGCGGCGGTGACGACGCACACGCCGGTCGCAAAATGTCCGAGGGCATTCCTGAGCTGTCGCCCGTCGATACTCATGATGGCTGCCGATCCATTTTAAGACCTGATTCACGACATCTTAAGGACGCCGCGACGAAGGTGCGAGAGGCGCGCGAAGCGCCCTTCGATCCAGTCGCGGGCGGCACTTCATGGCGGACGACGCCATTGTCATCAAGAAGATCAAGAAGGGCGGTGGCCACGGCCATCATGGCGGCGCCTGGAAAGTCGCTTATGCCGACTTCGTGACGGCGATGATGGCCTTCTTCCTGCTGATGTGGCTGATCAACACGACCAGCCCGGAGCAGAAGCGCGGCATCGCCGATTATTTCGCCCCGGCCTCGGTCAGCAAGACGACCAGCGGTTCCGGCGGCATTCTCGACGGCAGCAGCTTCGGCGAGAACGGTGGCAAGAGCGGTGGCGCCGTCGCCGTCGTCGTGAAGATGACGCCGGAAGACCAGAAATCGAAGACCGACACAGCCCCGCCGGCCGAGACGGTGGAAACCCGCCCGTCGGCCGAAGACATCGAAACGGCGGAAGAATCGGCCGCCGAGCAAAAGGAATTCGAGGCTGCGGAAATGTCGCTGCGCCAGGCGATGCAGGACATGCCGGACCTCGCCGAACTGTCGAAGCAGATCCTGATCGACATCACGCCCGAGGGCCTGCGCCTGCAGCTCATAGACCAGGAAGGCCGCCCGATGTTTGCCGCCGGCTCCGCCGAGCCGACCGACCGGGTGAAGCGCCTCCTCGTCGAGGTCGCCAAGGTCGTCCAGCGCCTGCCCAACCGCATCACGATTTCCGGCCACACCGACAGCGGCCAGTTCGAAGGCCCCAACGGCTATACCAACTGGGAACTCTCGGCGGACCGCGCCAACATCAGCCGCAAGCTGCTGATGCAGAACGGCGTCGTGCCGGACCGAATCTATCAGGTGTCGGGCAAGGCCGGTTCCGAGCCGCTGCTGCCGGAAGATCCCTACGCTTCCGCCAACCGCCGCATCACCATTGTGCTGCTGCGTGAGGCGCCGCCGCTGCCGCCGGGTGCGGGCCCCTGACAGACCTCCCGCAAGGGCTTGCCGCCGGCGTTTAAGCTGCCATCCTCATGAGTCTTGAGGCTTGAACAGGCGCGCTTTTGACCGAACAGCTCGGCACGAGGTTCCCGCAATTCTACCTGACGCCGCCGGCGCCTTGCCCCTATCTGCCTGATCGGACTGAGCGAAAGGTCTTCACCAAGCTCAGCGGGCCCCTGTCGCGCCAGATCCACGAAAGCCTCGCGCGGGTCGGCTTTCGCCGCAGCCAAAACATCGCGTACCGCCCGGCCTGCGATGGATGCAGTGCCTGCACCTCGGTGCGCGTGGTGGTCGACCGCTTCGAGCCCTCGCGCACCTTCCGTAAGACCATGGCGGCGAACGCCGACCTCTCGGTGAAGGCCGTCGATCCGCTGGCGCTGGAGGAGCACTACTACCTGCTCAAAGCCTATCTCGGCGCGCGACACGCGGGCGGCGGCATGGCCGGCATGGGCGTGCTCGATTTCGTCGCGATGGTCGAGGACACAACCATCGACACCCAGATCGTCGAATACCGCCTGCCCCCCGAACCCGGTGAGTCCATCGGGACGCTCGCAGCGTGCGCGCTCACCGATCTGATGAGCGACGGTCTTTCGATGGTCTACAGCTTCTTCGACCCGGCCCTGGATAACCGCAGCCTTGGTACCTTCATGGTGCTCGACCACATCGCGCGGGCGCGGAAGGCGGGCCTACCACATGTCTATCTCGGCTATCTCGTCGAGGACTGCCGCAAGATGGCCTATAAAGGCCGCTTCACGCCGCTCGAAGGCCATGGCCCCGACGGCTGGACTGAATTAAAGCCTCGCGGATGACCACTCCTGTTCGTCCGTCTGCGGCGCGGCTCGCAATTGCCGTTGTCCTGCCGCTCGCCATCTTCTCGGCCATCTACTATTCGACCGGCGGCAACATGGGCGGCGCGTCGGTGCGCCTCACTGTCGAAGGCCCTGGCGAAGTCGCCCCCGCTGCCGGGCCGATCCCCATCGATCTGAAAGTCAGCATCGAGAACCGTTCGGGCGCGGCGCTCACCTTGAGCGCGGCTGACCCATGCAAGGTCTTCCGCTGGGTGATCCAGAAGACGGACGACACCTCGGTGCAGTCGAAGGGCAATGCCTGCACGCCTGCCGAGACGAGCCGCACGCTCGGGTCGGGCGAAACACTGACGCACGCCGAGACGATCGTGGTGGATGGCCACCGGCTTGAAGCCGGCGAGACCTACAAGATCATCGTCCAGCTCTACGGGCAGGACGGCCTGGTGACGGTCGACGTCGGAAAGTAAGCGCCGGTCAGAATTCGCCGATCGGGGTGAAGCGATTGTTCTTCGGGAACCCCTTGGGCGCGAGCCGGCCTGCATGCGAGCGCGCGCCGCGCCAGTCCGAAAGTTCCGAGGCTGTCCAGACGCGGTTGTTGGAGTCCTTCAGGCCTTCCTTCAGCGTGAAGACCTTGGCGTCGACGAGACGGCCGTCTTTGTATTTTTGAAGCGTCAGACCCTTGCCGCGCGACATCTCGGGCAGTTCGGTCAGCGGGAAGATGACGACTTTCCGGTTCTCGCCGGAAACCGCAATCGTGTCGCCCTCCGCCGTGATGCAGACGCAGGCCTCCGCGCCGTCGGCGACGTTCAGCACTTGCTTGCCCTTGCGGGTCATCGCGATGACGTCGTCCTCCGGCACGATGAAGCCGTGGCCGCTGCTGGAGGCGACCAGCAGCTTGCGCCCCGGCTTGTGGACGAACAGCGCCACGATATCGGCGTCGTTCTCCAGATCGATCAGCAGGCGGATCGGCTCGCCCATGCCGCGCCCGCCCGGCAGCTTGTCGCCAGACAGCGTGTAGAAGCGGCCGTTTGTCGCGAAGGCGATGATCTTGTCGGTCGTCTCGGCGTGGAAGAAAAAGCGCCCGCGGTCGCCCTCCTTGAACTTCAGGTCTGTCGCCTTGTCGACATGGCCCTTCATCGCGCGGACCCACAGCTTGTCCGAGCAGATCACGGTGATCGGCTCGCGCTCGATGAAGTGCTCTTCGGGCAGATCGTCCAGAACCGGCGCGTCGGCGAACTGCGTGCGGCGCTTGCCCAGCGGCGTCTTCGCGCCGAACTTCGCCTGGATGTCGGCGATCTCCTCGCCGATGCGCTTCCACTGCAACTCGTCCGATTTCATCAGCTTGTTGAGCGCGGCGCCCTCATCCTTCAGCGCCTTGTGTTCGGCCTTGATCTCCATCTCCTCCAGCTTGCGCAGATTGCGCAGGCGCATGTTGAGGATGGCTTCGGCCTGAATGTCAGTCAGTTTGAAGGCGGCGATCAGCTTGGGCTTCGGCTCTTCTTCCTCGCGGATGATCTTGATGACCTTGTCGAGGTTCAGATAGGCCGCGAGATGCCCTTCCAGGATCTCCATGCGCCGCGCGATTTGCGCGAGGCGGTGGCGCGAGCGGCGGCCCAGAACGTCCTTGCGGTGATCGAGATAGGCCTGCAGCGCTTCCTTCAGGCTCATCACGCGCGGCGCGCCGGTGGCGTCGAGCACGTTGAAGTTCAGCGGAAAGCGGCTCTCCAGCTCGGTCTGGCGGAAGAGCTGCTCCATCAGCATGTCGGGATCGACCGTGCGGGATTTGGGCTCCAGCACGATGCGCAGGTCTTCCGCAGACTCGTCGCGGATGTCCTCCAGCAGCGGCAGCTTCTTTTCCTGCAATAGTCCCGCGACGCGCTCGATCAGCTTCGACTTCTGGACCTGGTACGGGATCTCGGTGACGACGATCTGGTACGAGCCGCGCGAGCCTTCTTCCTTCGTCCATTTGGCGCGGGTGCGGAACCCGCCGCGCCCGGTGCGGTAGGCTTCCTCGATCGCTTCGCGGGTCTCCACGATCACGCCACCGGTCGGGAAGTCCGGCCCCTTGATCCGCGCGAGGACCGAGCGGTCCATCACGTCCTTGCCCTTGATGAGGGCGTCGACCATGAACTCCAGCGCGTCGCAGATTTCACCGACATTGTGCGGCGGGATCGACGTCGCCATGCCGACCGCAATGCCGGCCGCGCCGTTCGCGATCAGGTTCGGGAAGGCCGCCGGCATCACGACCGGCTCTTCGTTCTCCTGATTGTAGGTCTGGCGGAAATCGACCGCGTCCTCGCCGATGCCTTCCAGCATCGCGGTCGCGACGGCGGTCAGGCGCGCTTCGGTGTAGCGATAGGCGGCGGCGTTATCGCCATCGATGGAGCCGAAATTCCCCTGCCCGTCGACGATTGGGTAGCGGACGGCGAAATCCTGCGCGAGGCGGACCATCGCGTCATAGATCGATTGGTCGCCATGCGGGTGGTACTTGCCGATCACCTCACCGACGACGCTCGCGCTCTTCTTGAAGGCGGAACCCGGCGAGAGGTTCAGTTGCCCCATGGCAAAGAGGATGCGGCGGTGAACCGGCTTCAGGCCATCGCGCACATCCGGCAACGCGCGCGACGTGATGGTCGACAGCGCATAGGCGAGGTAGCGCTCGCCCAGGGCCCGGGCCAGCGGTTCATCACGAATATCATCGACGGGAGGCGGCGGCGGAGCGGCAGTTCGGGCCATACGAATCAATCACTTGGCGGGACAGATAGCGGATAGCCGCCCCCTGCCCGCCCCGTCCAGCGGCTCCGACCTAGAGCCGAATTCCCGTGACAGCGGCGTAAGGCGTCAGCGCCTCCGTTGCGACTTGCCGATCCAGAGTTGCGAGTTTCTCCGCGTGCTTGGGGTCCGGCTGAAGCAAGGTAACATCCTGCGGCGCGTCGACCGGACGATCAGGATCGATGACGACTGTGACGCCGCCAATCTCGGCAATGGCCGTAAGGCCGGCTGACTTCTCAGGATCTGCCATAGCGCCAGTCTACCGCGATCCGCCGGTCAATTCACTCAGCCACTGACCGAAATGACGATCTTGCCGATATGGCGCGCAGCCTTCAGGTGCTCGAAAGCGGCCTTGGCCTCGACAAACGGGAAGACCTTGTCGATCACCGGCTTCAGCCGTCCGCCGGCCACCACGCGCGCGAGATCTTCAAGGCCCGCCCGGTCGCCGACGCCGATGGCGCGGACCGTCGCCCCGCTGCCTTTCAGCTGGAAATAGTCCATGCCGGCATTGTCGGAACTCAGGAACCCGACCAGCACGACTTCACCACCCCACCGGACCGCCGTGAGCGACTGATTGATGGTTCCCGCGCCGCCGACCTCGACCACGCAGTCCACCCCGAGGCCGCCGGTGATCTGCTTCTTCACATGCGAACCCCAGTCCGCAATCTCCGAGTAGTTCACGACATGGTCGGCGCCGAGCGCCTTCAGAACTTCACCCTTCCGGGCGCTCGAGGTGGTCCCGATGACCGTCGCACCCAGCAGCTTCGCCAATTGAACGGCAAAAACGGAGACGCCCCCGGTTCCGAGCGTCAGCACCGTCATGCCCGGCCGGATCGGCGGATTGCCCGACAGCGAGGTCCATGCCGTCAGTCCGGCGCAGGGCAGCGTGCTGGCGTCCCCGAACGACATGCCCGCCGGCACCGCGACCAGCGCCTCCTGCGAACAGAGCTTGTACTCGGCCAGCCAGCCATCCTGGTGGCTGCCGTAAACCTCGCCGCCCATCGTCCGGTGCGGCCGCCCGCCGAACCAGCGCGGATGGAAGGTGCTCATCACCCGGTCGCCCGGTTTCCAGGCGGTGACGCCCTCCCCCACTGCCAAAACTTCACCAGCCGCATCGCTGCACGGCACCAGCCCAGCCGTGACGGCGTGGACATAGTTCCCCAGCACCACCGACAGGTCGCGATAGTTCAGCGAGACGGCATGTATGCGGACCACAACTTCACTACGCTGCGGCACCGGCATCGGCTCGTCGTGAAGCGTTAGATCGTCAATGCCGGTGAGGCGGTCGAATCGATAGGTCTTCATGACTTTCGATTTAGAAGTGACTTGGCGACGAGGTCAACAAAGATGCCCCGGGCCGCGGGAATCTCACGGCGGTGCGGCGCCAGCACCGATTGGCTCAGGAAATGTCCGGTCAGCGCCAGCCCGTCGGCAATACCCGGTCCATCCGCCGAGCCAGCTTGCGTTCCCAACAAGAACGGCGGCAGCCGCAACATGCGGTCCACATAGGGCGCAGCCGCCTCCCGCGACACCGCCCGCCCGGTCCGCGGCGACACATGCGTCAAATCATCCGTGACACCCGTCGCCGCACAGCTCCCCAGATCGAGCCCGAAGCCGAGATCCTGGATCAGCCCCAGCTCCCACTTCACATAGACCGCCGCCCCCATCGCAAGCGATCCGCCGGTCAGCGCCTCGATCAGGACGCCCGTCGCCTCGAACACGTTGGGGTGCGGCTCGCGCTCCGGCAGCGAGGCGGAGGCCACGGACGCTGCAGCCGCCAGTCCGGCCAACGCACCCTGGCTGTCTAGCGCGAGAGCCGCGTAGGGCCGCGCCAGTTCCAGCGTGTAGTGGCCGAGCTGGTCCGCCAGCCGGGCGCGCCATTCAACGGTGACTAGATTGCCCGTCTGGATGTCGGCGCGGCGGCCCCGGGCCAGGCCGGCCTTCATCAGCCCCAGGTGGCGGCCGTGCCGTTCGGTGAGAATATCGAGGATCGCATCGGCCTCACCGAACCGGGCGGCGGACAGGACAAAACCCTGATCCTGCCAGTCCATCTCAGCCTACTGCTGAACTTGAGATCGGCGTCGTAATCATCTGATTTTACGCCTTAAAGTCGATCCCGATCTCGTCGTAAACGCCGCGCTCGTCGGCCCAACCCGACTTCACCTTCACGGTGAGGAAGAGGTGGATGGTGCGATCCAAGGCAGCGCCAATCTGCTTGCGGGAGGCCGCGCCGATGGCCTTCAGGGTCGCACCGGCCTTACCGATGACGATGGGCTTCTGGCCGTCGCGGTCGACCATGATGACCTGGTCGATCTTCACCGAGCCATCCTTGCGCTCCTCCCACCCCTCGGTGGTGACGTGGATGGCGTAAGGCAGCTCGTCGTGCAGGCGGAGATAGATCTGCTCGCGGGTAATCTCGGCGGCCAACATGCGCCCGGTGATGTCGGCCGTCTGGTCCTCGGGGAAGAACCACGGGCCGGGCTCCGCCTTCGCCGCCAGCCAGGTGCGCAGGCGGTCGACGCCGCTGCCCTTCGTCGCCGAGATCATGAAGGTCTCGTCGAACGCGAATGCGGCGTTCAGCTTGCCCGAAAGGCCCAGAAGCCGCTCGCGCTTCAGCGCATCGACCTTGTTGAGCACGAGCGTCGCCTTGCGCCCCTGCGCCTTCAGGCCCTCGATGATCCGATCCGTATCCTGGGCGCCCAGTCCTGTTGGCTTGGCGTCGAGATCGGCCGCATCGACGACAACAATCACCGCATCGGCATCCTCGGCCCCGGCCCAGGCGGCGCCGACCATGGCGCGGTCCAGGCGGCGCTTCGGCGCGAAGATGCCAGGCGTGTCGACCAGAACGATCTGCGCGTCGCCTTCGATCATGACGCCGCGCACGCGCATGCGCGTCGTCTGAACCTTGTGGGTGACGATGGTGATCTTGGCGCCGACCAGCCGGTTCACCAGCGTCGATTTGCCGGCATTGGGCGCGCCGATGATCGCGACGACGGCGGAACGGGTGGCAGGCTTGGTCACTTGGCGCCTTTCAGTTTGGCCAGCAGGGCTGCGGCCGCATTGCGTTCCGCCTCGCGCTTGGATGCGCCTTCCCCACGGGCAGCGCCAGCCCCTTCGACCACGACCTCCACGATAAAATGCGGCGCGTGGGCGGGGCCGGAACTGTCGATGGTTGTGTAGGAGGGCAGCACCCTGCCCAGGTCCTCGCGGGCCTGCGCCCATTGCTGGAGTTCCGACTTGATGTCGGTCGCGACATTCACGCTGGCGTCGAACTCCTCGGCCCATTCCTTGAGGATGAAGCGTGAGGCCGCCTCCAGCCCGCCATCGAGATACAGCGCGGCGATCACGGCCTCGCAGGCATTGCCGACGAGGCTGATGCGGGCGGTACCGGTGCGCATCCGCTCACCGGGCGCCAGCTTCAGATGGGGAATGAGGCCGATCGCCTCGCCGATCTTGGCGCAGGTCTCCTTGCGGACCAGTGCGTTCAGCCGGATCGCCAGTTCGCCTTCTGCGGCGCCGGGAAAGCGAGAGATCAACTCGCCCGCCACCACGAGGCCCAACACCCGGTCGCCCAGAAACTCGAGCCGCTCATTTGAGCGTGCGCCGGCCGCGCTGGCATGGGTGAGCGCGAGGTTCAGAAGGTCCTTGCTGGCGAAGCGATGGCCCAGCCGCTCCTGAAGCGGAGCGGTGGTCATTCGAGGCTCCGGAAAATCCGTTCCCAACGCACTGCTCCGGGCCATTTCCAGATTTCGAAGAAACCAGCAGAGCCGTCCGATGAAAAGAAGATCGCGTCTGCGCGGCCGACAAGATTCTCGTAAGGCACTGTCCCGACATCGTCCGACCGGCTGTCGGTGGAGTTGTCGCGGTTGTCGCCCATCATGAAATAGTGGCCCTCGGGCACCACATACTCGCGTGTATTGTCGCCGGCACTCGCCTCGTACATGTCGATGATATCGTGCGTGCGCCCGCCGGGCAGTGTCTCGCGATAGCGCCGGGCCTCGGTCTTCGCGCCGAAGGGACCGTCGACCTCGACTACGCCGACAAGGGTCTGCGTCGCGGCTTCGCCGTTGATGTAGAGCACGCCGCCATGGACGCGGATGCGGTCGCCCGGCAGGCCGACGACGCGCTTGATGTAGTCCGTCGCGTTGTCGCGCGGCAGCTTGAAGACTGCGATGTCGCCGCGCTGAGGCTCCGCCCCGAAGATGCGGCCGGAGAAGATCGGTGGGCCGAGCGGGAAGGAATAGCGGCTGTAACCGTAGGCGAACTTGTTGACCCAGACATAGTCGCCGACGACCAGCGTATCGACCATCGAGCCGGTCGGGATGTTGAACGGCTGCCACAGGAATGTGCGGACGCCGATCACCAGCAACAGCGCATAGATCAGCGTCCGGGCGACTTCGGTGATCAGCCGGGGTTGGCGGCGCAGCGTGACGGAGTTTTCCAGGGTCATGGTCTCAGGCGGGCGCGCGCCGCCCGATGGCGCACTCTACCAGAAATCCTTAATCAATTGCCTGAAACAGGCGGTCCCAGCGGATGGCGAACGGCCAGTTCCAGACCTCGTACCAGTCGGCCTTGGACGAATCCCAGGACGGGAAAATCCGGTCGGCGCGACCCACGAGGTTTTCGTAGGGCACATACCCGACCCCGCTGGAGGTCGGCCAACGGCTGTCGACCGAATTGTCGCGGTTGTCACCCATCATGAAGTAGTGGCCGGGCGGCACGACGTACTCAGCCGTGTTGTCGGGGTCGATACCCATTGAAGGGCGGCCACCCGGCTCCTGCAGGACGTAGTGCGACACGCCGTTCGGCAGCGTCTCGCGGTATTTCAGAACCGTCTTGGTCGTGCGGCCGCTTTCGGTCGGCACTTCGATCTCACCGATCAGTTCAGTCTTCGCCGCCGTCCCGTTGATGTAGAGGATGCCCTCCTTCACCTGGATGCGATCACCCGGCAGGCCGACAAGGCGCTTGATGTAGTCGGTGGAATTGTCGCGCGGCAGCTTGAAGACGATGACATCGCCGAGCTCCGGTTCAGATCCCCAGATACGGCCGTCGAAAATATCGGGGCTGAACGGGATCGAGTGTTTGGAATAGCCGTAGGAGAACTTCGTCACCCAGACGAAGTCGCCGACCAGCAGCGTATCCACCATCGAGGCGGAGGGGATCCGGAACGGCTGGAACAACAGCGAGTACACGCCGACGACCAGTGCCAACGGATAGACAAAGGTCGAGACGATTTCGTGGAACCAGCCGCGCTTCTTGCGCTGCTTTTTGGCGGGAACGGCGTCGGTCAAGCGCTTTCAGATCCTGATTTCGCGGCGCGGTCGCCTGCTGGCGCCCAAGAAACCCGGCCCGGGTGACGGGTCAAGGGGCGGTTGCCGGAACGGCGACGATCATCACGAAGGCTTGCGCCAGCGGATACTCGTCCGTGAGGGTAATGTGGATGTCGGCCTTCATGCCGGGCGGGGTCATTTCGGCCAGCCGTGCGGCCGCGCCGCCGGTCAGGGCCAGCGTCGGCCGACCGGACGGCGCGTTCACCACGCCGATATCCTTGGCATAGACGCCCCGGCGGAACCCGGTTCCGAGGGCCTTCGAGGCGGCCTCCTTGGCTGCGAACCGCTTGGCATAGCTCCCGGCGCGCTGTGCCCGCCGTTCCGACCGGCGCTTTTCTATTTCGGTAAAGGTCCGCTCGATAAAGCGCTCACCGAACCGCTCCAGCGTCTTTTCGATCCGGCGGATGTCGCAAAGGTCGCTGCCGATCCCCAGGATCATGCGCGCGCCTCGTCCATCAAGGTCCGCATCCGCCGCACCGCGCTTTCCAGACCGGTGAAGATCGCCTCACCAATCAGGAAGTGGCCGATATTCAGTTCACGGATTTCCCGTATCGCGGCCACCGGCTTCACATTGTCAAAGGTGAGGCCGTGGCCTGCATGGATTTCGAGGCCGAGTTCGGCGCCGACACGCGCAGCCTCGCGCAGGCGATCGAGGATACGTGCGGTCTTGTCAGCGTCGCCGTCGATGAAGGCATGGGCATAGGCGCCTGTGTGCAATTCCACGACGGGCGCGCCCAGCGACACGGCGGCGCGAAGCTGGCCCGGATCAGGCTCAATGAAGAGCGAGACGCGAATGCCGGCGTCGTGCAGTTTCCGCACCATCGGCGCCAGATGATTGTGCTGGCCGGCGGCATCCAGGCCACCTTCCGTCGTCCGCTCCTCGCGCCGCTCCGGCACGATGCAGGCGGCATGGGGGTAATGATGCAGCGCGATCGTCAGCATCTCGTCCGTTGCAGCCATCTCGAAATTCAGCGGCAGCGCGATCTTGTCGACGAGGGCCGCGATGTCGGCATCCGTGATGTGGCGGCGATCCTCGCGGAGGTGCGCTGTGATGCCATCGGCCCCCGCCGCAGCCGCGATCTCGGCCGCCAGAACGGGATCGGGATGTGCGCCGCCACGCGCGTTCCGGATGGTCGCGACGTGGTCGATATTGACGCCGAGGCGAAGGGTCATTTCAGGCCGCGGCTGCCCGGCTTGATGGCAGGCGTGCCCGCCAAATGCGGCGGCAGCTTGTCGGCTTCCCATGCCGGCACTTTCAGGCTCGCGAGGGCGATCAGCTTGACGCCCAGCTTCGCCTTGCCGCCCGAACGGTCGATCAGGCACGCCTCGGCCGCGATCTTCGCGCCGGTAGCTTTGACCGCCTCGATGCATTCGCGCGACGAGAGGCCCGTGGTCACGATGTCCTCGACGATGAGAACGCGCATCGATTTGTCGAGATGGAAGCCACGACGCAGCGCGAACTGACCGCCCTCGCGCTCGACATACATGGCTGGCAGGCCCATGGCGCGGCCCATCTCGTAGCCCGGAATGATGCCGCCGACGGCCGGGGAGACAATGGCATCGATGCGGCCCGTAACTTCCGCTTTCACCTTGGCCGCAAGAGCGCGCGCCAGTTTCGCCGTCCGCTTCGCATCCTGAAAGACCAGCGCCTTCTGCAGGAAGGTGTCGCTGTGCAGGCCGCTGGAGAGGATGAAATGGCCCTTCAGCAGGGCGCCGGCTTTCTCGAACTCTTTGAGGACTTGGGCGGGCGTCATGTCGGACTCGCGGGGCTGAATGGCGGTGCGCGCTTTTACGGCAGCGGAGGCGCGTCGGCTAGCCGCGCACGCGCTCCACCAGTCCCACAACGGGCGAGGCGCGCAGGGCCGTCATGATGTTCGTGACGTGCTTCACGTCGCGGACCTCGATATCGACCGCGAACCGGAAGAAAGTCGAACTCCGCTCGGCGATCTTGAGATTGGCGATGTTGCCGCCTGCCTTGGCGATGATCGTACACAGCGTCGCGAGGGCGCCGGACTCGTTCTTGATATCGACATCCAGCCGGGCGGTCGATTCGGGGGCGTCCGCCGCGAAGCTTTCCCAACCCAGATCGATCCAGCGTTCGGGCTGATCCTGCGCCTCGGCCAGACGGTCGCAGTCGATCGTATGGACGACGACGCCCTGCCCCGGCTCCATCAGGCCGACAATGCGGTCGCCCGGCAGCGGGTGGCAGCACTCGCCAAGATGATAGGCGACGCCCGCCGTCAGACCACGGATCGGGATCAAGCCCGGACCGTGCCCGTTGGCGCTCAGTCGTGCGCGGCGCGAGCCGTCGGCGACCGATTCCGGATAGACGGCGTGGATCACATCCTTCAACGCGACCTGGCCCTGGCCGATGGCCGCGAACAAATCGTCGCCTGTCTTGAACTTCAGACGCTTGATCGCCTCTTCGACCGCTTTGTCGGTCAGCTCCTGATCGACCTGCAGGAATGCCTTCTCGGCGATGCGGCGCCCGATTTTCACGATCTCGGCGCGATGCACCGAACGAACATAGCGGCGGATCGCCGAACGGGCTTTGCCGGTGACGACCATCGTCTCCCAGGCCGGCTGAGGCGTCTGGCTCTTGGAGCGAACGATTTCGACCTCGTCGCCGTTCTGCAGCTGGGTGCGGAGCGGCGCTGCGCGACCATTGATGCGCGCGCCAACCGTCTGGTTGCCGACATCGGTGTGAACCGCATAGGCGAAATCGACGGGCGTGGCACCCTTCGGCAACGCGATCAGCGCGCCTTTCGGCGTGAAGCAGAACACCTGGTCCTGGAACAGCTCGAGCCGCGTGTTCTCGATGACGTCTTCCAGCGTCTCACCTTCGCGCGCCATCTCGCCGAGCCGCTGCAGGAAGTCATAGGCGGCATGCGCTTCCTCGCCCTCGACGCCGACCTTGTCCTTGTAGGACCAGTGCGCCGCGACGCCGCGCTCGGCGATGTCGTTCATCTGCACGGTGCGGATCTGCACCTCGATGCGGGCGTTGTCGGGGCCAACGATCGTGGTGTGCAGCGACTGATAGCCGTTCGGCTTTTTAAGCGAGATATAGTCCTTGAAGCGGCCCGGCACGGTGCGCCAGGTCATGTGCAGAACGCCAAGCGCCTTGTAGCAATCCGCGACCGACCCGACGACGACGCGGAAGCCCATGATGTCCGAGAGCTGCTCGAACGAGATGCTCTTCTCCTGCATCTTTCGCCAGATCGAATAGGGTCGCTTCTGCCGCCCACGCACCCAGGCCTCGACGTTGTTCTGCGTGAGGACACGTTTGATTTCGTCTGTGATGCGCTGAACCCGCCCGCCGCTCTGCGCGGTCAGGAAGTCCTGGCGCTTCACGATCGAGTCGCGAGCGTCCGGGTTCAACTCACGGAACGCCAGGTCTTCGAGCTCTTCACGCAGCTCATGCATGCCGATGCGACCGGCGAGCGGCGCATAGAGATCCATCGTCTCCTGCGCGATGCGCTGACGCTTCTCGGGCTTGGGGATGTGGTTGAGCGTCCGCATGTTGTGCAGGCGATCGGCCAGCTTCACGAGCAGAACGCGCACATCGTCTGAAATGGCGAGGACGAACTTGCGGAAATTTTCCGCGTCTTTCGTGCGTTCGGACTGGAGCTCCAGCTTGGAGAGCTTGGTGACGCCGTCGACGAGCGCCGCGATCTCCTTGCCGAAGATGCGATCGATATCCTCGTAGGTGGTCTCGGTGTCCTCGATCGTATCGTGCAGCAGCGCGGTCACGACCGTCGGCGTGTCGAGCTTCAGCTCGGTGCAGATGCCGGCGACTTCGAGAGGGTGCGAAAAGTAAGGATCGCCAGAGGCCCGCTTCTGCGAGCCATGCGCCTTCATCGAGAAGACATAGGCGCGGTTGAGCAAGGTTTCGTCCGCGTCCGGTTCGTAAGCGTGGACGCGTTCGACAAGCTCGTATTGACGCATCATGGCGTCAGGCCCCGCTCAACACTGCGGGGCCGGCAGACATACGCGAGGCCTTACATGCCCTCGTCGTAGGCTTCATCTTCCGGCTCCGGCTCGCGCTCGGGGGCCTGCTGCGTCACGGCCTTGAAGAAGTCTTCCTCGGACATCTGCACGTCCTCGGGCTTGTCTTCGACTTCGGCCACGGTGACGGCGGCAGCAACCGGCACGTCTTCCATTTCCTGGTGGCGCTGCAGGCTGCGCGTCATCTCGTTACGGAGCTGATCGACAGTCACAGTCTGCTCTGCGATCTCGCGCAGGGCGACAACCGGGTTCTTGTCGTTATCGCGCTCGACGGTCATCTGAACGCCGGCCGAAAGGGCACGGGCGCGCTGGGCCGAAAGCAGGACCAGCTCGAAACGGTTCGGAATCTTGTCGACGCAATCTTCGACGGTGACGCGCGCCATCGCCGCACTCCTCAAGATCTGACGGGGAAACACGCCTGATACAGATGTGAGGTTCAGGCCGCAACCCCTTATGGGGTGTTAATTTGGGCAGGAAAGGCCCGATTTCCAAGAGCTTCCGCGATTTTCAACAGCTCGCGCCCCTCGCGCCCGCTCGCCGGATCGCGCCAGCCAGGCGCGACATCCAGCAAGGGGGCCAGCACGAAAGCCCGTTCGGCGGCCCTCGGATGGGGCAATACCGGGCCGCCCGGAGGTGATTCCGTCCGGCCGTCATAGTCGATCAGGTCTAGATCCAGCGGCCGGGGGGCGTTCGGAACCCGCCTTTCCCGCCCGAAATCGGCCTCTACGGCATGAAGCGCCGCCATCAGATCGGGCGGCGACAGAGTGGTTCGAACCAAAGCGACCGCATTCGTAAAAGGAGGATCGTTCGGGTCGGGCCAGGCCGGCGAGGTGAACATCCGCGACAGGTCCACGGTCGTCACACCACGCACCTCAAGCGCCTCAAGCGCCACGAGAAAGGTGACCGGCGGCGGCCCGACATGTGATTTCTCGTTGGCGCCGAGCGCGATCAGGATCATGCGAATGTTATCGCGCGTTTCCGGTCGCGGGCCTATGCTCTGACCATATTCGATCGGGCGCCCTATTCAGCGCCACCTGGAGTTGCACATGTTCTACCAGAACGAGCGCCTGGCGCTCTTCGTCGACGGCGCGAACCTGCACGGCGCCTCGAAGTCGCTTGGCTTTGACATCGACTACAAACGCCTGCTGGCCGAGTTCGCCAAGCGCGGGCGGCTGATCCGGGCGTTCTACTACACGACGCTGATGGAGAACGACGACTACTCGCCGCTGCGACCGCTCATCGACTGGCTCGACTATAACGGCTTCACCATGGTGACGAAGCCGAGCCGCGAATACACCGACGCGCAAGGCCGCCGCCGCTTCAAGGGCTCCATCGACATCGAACTCGCGGTCGATGCGATGGAGATCGCCGATCATGCCGATCACATCGTCATCTTCTCAGGCGATGGCGACTTCCGCCGACTGGCCGAGGCGCTGCAGCGGCGCGGTAAGCGCGTCAGCGTCGTCTCGACGTTGAAGTCGCAGCCGCCGATGATCTCGGACGATTTGCGCCGTCAGGCCGACCACTTCATCGAATTGCAGACCTTGCAGCACCTGATCCAGCGCGATCCGGCTGCCCGAGCGCAGGCCGATGAACGGCGCGAGCATCGCCGCGAACAGCGCACACCCGCACAGCCTGCCGCAGGCGCGTCCGATTCGGCTCTGGACGATCTGCTCTAGTGCCCGCCGTCCCGCCCGAGGCGCCGCGCGACTGCCCGCTCTGCCGGCGCCTTGCCGCCTTTCGCAAGGCCAACAAAGTGGCGCTGC
>VFQQ010001903.1_pt1 | contig 26336 bp, 47 predicted proteins | sample 3512341 | NCBI WGS metagenome assembly VFQQ01 (sample SAMN10412373, study PRJNA504923) | tailings metagenome | isolation source: Relicate 2 Philex TSF1 revegetated site | place: Philippines: Tuba, Benguet | collected 2017-08-29
CCTCCCTCCCTCCCACCCACGCCACCCGCCCGCAGCTGGTTCGACCTGGACCTGTCCACCAAGCCGTACCGCTCGCTGCGGTACCACCAGTACGCCGTGCGAGGCACCGCCTTCCACCGCTCCTACCCGCTCTTCGCCTCTGCCTCGGACGACGCCACCGTGCACATCTTCCACGGCATGGTTTACTCAGACCTCATGACCAACCCACTGATCGTGCCGGGTGGGTGGGCAGCGGGGATGGCGGGGCAGGCTGAGCTTGCTCGCTCGCTGCTGGGGTGCTGGAAGACAGCGGCTGCTGACCAGGCCCAGCCGGCTGAGCTCCTGACGATTGGGCTGTGGGAGCGAGCCCAGTGCATGCTTCTTCCCTCTCCTCATCCCTGCCTGCCGCTGTGCACCTCGCCTCACACGTTTCCCGCCCTGCCCTCTCTCGCTTCATCGCTGCAGTCAAGATTCTGCGGGGCCACGAGATGGTCGACTTCCAGGGCTGCCTGGATGTGGCGTTCCACCCCACCCAGCCCTGGGCCTTCACCGCCGGCGCAGACGCCACCATCAACCTGTACGTCAACCCTTGAGAGCGTTCAACGCCGGCACGGCTGCAGGTGTCACTATTGGCGACGGGCGTGCGACTGCGCTTGGCACTTGCGCACGCTTGCAGTTGTGCGCAACATGTTGTAAAATGCACACCCTACAGCGCCGCTACGGACAGGGGGCAAGGGGGCAACGATGGCGGAATTCGCAACTGAGTTTGAAACTGGTCGGACAAAGAGAGTTGCAGAAAGGCCTGATGTGTTTGCGGGCTCATAACTCAGGCAGTGTACGTGGCAGGGAGGCATCAGAAGAGGGTAATGCGGCACGAGCGCAAACTGCGACAAGCTGGTGGGCAGGGTGGAGTGCAGGCGGTACTGTGGCTTTGCTTGTATATTACGAACCAGACACGGTTCGGGCAGCAAGCTGCGCTTGAATGTAAACCAGTGGTTGGCGGATGAGCAGTTCTAACAGAGCAGAGCAGAGCTCAGCTGTTGATCAGTGTCCGAAAGGAAAGGAAGGTGGATGGGGCAAGGGGTCGAATGGGTCACATTTCAATTCAGTCTGCCATGTGTGACATCTGCTGGGCAGGCTGCTGGCAGCATTGCTCCGCACTGCTCCGTACTGCACCTGGTGCACCTGGTCCAGCGCTGAGCCAAAGCAGGCAGTTGAGGGGTGGCAGCGCTTACAGCAGCAGCGCCAGCGCAGCGCCAGCCAGCACAAAGGTGACTGCTGCCTCCTGGCCGCGGGCGACGGTGCCAGCGCTAGCGGGCGTGGCAGTGGGCCCGGGCGCAGGCGTGGGCGCAGCGGATGCGCCGCCCTCGCCCGCCGGCTTGGCTGCCAGCTTGTAGGTGAGCTTGTTGAGGGTGCTGTACGACAGTGGAGGGGTGGCGAGAGGTAGGGGTGCGTCGTTGTGGTCGGGGGATGGCTCAGCGCCGCCAGAAAGCCAGCGTCCCACTCAAATCCGGTCTCGGGCGGGGGCAGCCCAGCCGCCTGCCGAGCCGCTGAGCCGCTGCGCTGCCGAGCTGCCAGCAAGAAGCAGCAGCAGCCCATGCTCCCCAAGAGAGCTCCACGAACTCACTTCCCTGCCAACCCAGCCCGCTCACTTGTCGGTCTGGTAGAAGTACTTGCTCCCCCAAACCCCACTCCACAACTACAGTCAGTGGTCACTCACTTGGCCGTCCAATAAAAATATTCGTTTCCGAAGCCTGGGGCGGAGGGCAGGCCCCTGGCGGCGCCCAGGTCGGGCGTCTCCGCCAGCAGCCGGCCGCTGGCGGCGTCCCGGAACTGCAGGTACTCCTCGGTGTAGGTCTGCGCTCAGATTTGAGCGCAGTGGCAGAGAGCGGTGCAGGAGTTTTTAGGTGGTCAGGCGGGTTGCGCAGCTGGTCCCAGCGGCTGGCAGGGGCACCGCGCAAGTGCTGGCCCGGCCCGCCCTCTGAGGAGTCGCAGCAGCCGCCACTGGTGGCGCCACGCGGCACAGCAGCAGCCACCACCGGCAAGCACGGCAGCATCAATCAACCCTCGGGCATCCAAAGTGTCGGGGCGCACCGTGAGCTCCTCCATGGTTGGCAGCGCCGGCAGGCCCGGCACGTTGGTGCCCACCAGCATGCGGTCCTTGGAGCCGCCCAGCAGCTGCATGAAGTTGGCAGTGCGCTGCGGCTCCTCCCACGCCTTCTCAAAGCCCTCGGCGCTCAGGCGGTAGCCAGCCACGCGGCCCGCCACAAAGTCAACTGCAGGATGAAGGGGCGGGCAGGTGGGGAGGCCAACAGGCAGTTGTGGTCAGTGTGGATGCCCTGCTGGTCCTTGTGGCTCCCCGCCACGAAGTCTTCTGACGGCAGGAGGGTAGGCGGGCGGGCAGGCGGGAGCGGGCAGGCAACTGTGGTCATTCTGCTGTGGATGTGGATGTCCTGCTGGTCTTTCGGGCTGTCTCACACTCGGCGCACACGCGGCGGCATGGCCCACCACTGCTTCGGGCACTCACAGGGGTAGACCATCATGTTCTCGGGGTCAGCAGAGATGGCGGATACGCCCCAGCTGACAATCGTCCTTGCCTCAATGTTTTCAGCGATGCTGCCGTTGAGCTCGCGCAGAGTGGCTGCAACAGGGCAGCGGCAGGGTTGCGCCACCATAGCGGGGGCGAGGTATGTGGGCGGGGCAGGGGATGGGAGGGGGCACGGCACCGCGCCGGCCGGCGGCGCTGGTGCGCTTGCAAGAGATTGGCAGCCAGCATGGCAGGGGCAGGCGCTCACCCTCGAAGGGGGTGATGGAGTGGGTGATAGAGGCATCCTTCTGGCTGCAGCACGGCGGAGCAGCACGCATGAGCAGGCGGCAGGTCTGCGGTCGTGGCGCTGCAAGCAAGCGCAGCAGACATCTGCAGCGGCGGCGGCCTGTGCAGCCGCTCCCTGCGTGCCGAAGATGGCTGCAACCAGTACATACGTGCGGCGTAAGAAAGCCCCCAGTAGCATGCGTGGCGTGCAAGAGCCCCCAGTAGCATGCGCACTGCCGGCGTACGCGCAGCATGGAAGGGAGGGCAACACCTGATTGCGGTCATGAACATGGGGGTCAGGCTCTGCAGGCCGTTTGTCATTGTGACCACCCAGTCGCCTGCAAGGAGGCAGCAAGGCAGGCAGACAGGCAGCAAAGCGGGGCGGGTGAAGCGCGGCAGGAGGCCAGCTTTCACACGGGCGGGTGGGCGGGCCGCAGCTGCCGCGCAACTGGTGCCAGCTCAGCGCTGCCAACCCTGCCCCGCCAACACGCAGCAGCGCACAGGGGGCGATGCCCCACAGGCAGCGCACCGATCATGGCCAGGGAGGAGGCGGGGGTGGACAGCTTGTTGAGCTTGTACTCGCCCTGCCAGCTGTCGTCCTGCACCACCTCGCCGTCGCGGTACACCCAGCGCAGCGCGCTGCCGCCGGTACCGGTCAAATAGATGTACTCATTCCCGTCGTAGATGCCGGAGCTGATGCGGCCGCCAAATGCGCCCGGCAGCTCCAGCACCTGCGGCGAGGCGGGGCAATGAGGTGGCAATCACAGCGAGCGGCGGCAGGCGGTGCATAGCGGGTGGACAGGAGGCAGCGTGCCGCCACTTCCAGGGTCCGCCCACCTCCCGTTCCCGTCGGGGAATGCAGTGCCAGCCAGCAGCCAGCCCACCTGCTTGACCTCCAGGCTGTCGCCGTCCACCAGCACCATGGTAGAGTTGCCCTCGTACAACGGGCACGCGGTGAAGGCAGCAAAGCCCTGCGGGAGCAAACAGGGGAGTATAGAGGATGGGAGGCAGGCAGGCTGTGTGCAAGCGCGTACGCCTGACCCTCGCCCGATCGCGGCTCCATCTGGCGGGTCCTGCAACGCGGCAGCTGCTTCAGCCTGCCGGGCCGCCAGGCGCAGGTGATCGCCGCACCTGCACGGTGCAGCCGGGGCTGCGCGACACCGACTTGGCCACGATGGTGCCGTCGGACAGGATGTTGAAGCTGCGGAAACGAGGGCAGCATGGTGGTTTAGGTCAGTGTGCGTGGCGGCGGGTAGCAGGCATGGTCTGCCGGCCCCAACCGGCTACAAGGCCATGCCATGCCAACAGACTCAGCACATGTTAGGTGTGACGCACAGCACAGCACAGCACAGCACAGCACAGCACAGCACAGCACAGCTCAGCACAGCTCAGCACAGCGCAGCGCAGCTGGTATCCCTACCCCACCCACCCACCCCACCCGTTGAACGCGCTGTCGCTGGGGGCCGCCAGCAGCACCGACAGGTCCACAGACTGCGGGCCAGACAAAGGCATGCGTCAGGCTGATGGGAGCCCAGGCACAGCCCGGGCAGCACCCCACGCTTGGCAGACGGGGTGGAGGGGCAGCGGCCAGCCCATGCGTGCACCGCCTCGCGCTCTTCTTCCAACCAGGCCAGCCGCAACACCTCGGCGGCCCACACGGCCCGCCGCCCGGGTGTCTTGCTGCCTGCCCGCCTCCCTCGGCCTCCCTATCAAGCGCGCTCACCTGCAGCACCTCGCCGGTGCTGGCATCCAGGGCTGCCAGGTGGTAGCCATACACCACCACCAGGCGCCCCTGGCTGTCCAGCGCCATCACGCCAGGGTAGTTCCACTCGTCCACCTCGGTCGTGTTGATGAGCTGAGCCAAGCAGGCAGGGCGTGGCAGGGCAGGGCAGGGCAGACGGGACAGGCGACGGCATGGTGAGCAAGTAGGTGGGTGCAGCGCAGCGTCAGATGTGCCCGAAGCCAGGCCTTGAACGCAGGGCCGCCGGGCGCCCGCCGCAGCCCACCTGGGTGCTCCAGGTCTGCTGGATGCCGCCCCCACTGGTGTTGAACCCGTAGATCACGGCGCCTGTGGGGCAGATGCGGGGGTGATGTGGCCACAAGTTGGGCGGGTGAGGTGTGCTTGGAGTGTGCAGTGCGGGCCGCTGCTCGGTCGCAGCCTTTGAGCTGCCGGCCCGCAGCTCACTAAGCAGGGGTGGGAGAACCAAACCACAATGATCCCTTTCAAACACCTCCCTCCCCGCCCCCTCTGGTCATCACCCTCCCACCGTCGATCGGCTCATCGCCATTGATCACGCCCGCCAGAAGGAAGATCTCGCCAGGCTGGCGGGTGACGCCATTGCTGCGCTCGCGGGGCGGCAACGGGCACAACGCGCGCGGTGGGTGGGCGGCGTGAACCCTGCAGGCGCCGGCGGCATGGCGTTGCTCCCGCCTGCCCCCGCCTCCCCTCGACTGCCACCTGCCCAACACTAGTGCACAGCACAGTACTGCTCAGGGCAGTACTGTGCTCCACTGAGCGGCTCCCGGCCGCCCTCTCCGGGCTCACTAGATGCCGGGGATGCCGCCAAACGAGGCCACCTCGAAATCAGTGCCCTCCTCGATGCGGCAGGTGAAGGGGAAGACGCGCGTGCGCTTGCCCAGAAACGCCTCGCTGGGCGTGATGGTCAGGCCTGCGGTGTTGCAAGCACGGTCGGCAGCGGGGCGTTGACGTCGCATCCAATGGCGCCCATGCTGCACCCAGGGGCTGGCTGCTTGAGTGCACTCAGCCGGACCGCAGGCAGTGCCTGCACAGGCCCCTGGGCTTGCTCCCCACCGGCCGCAACAATGTCGCACCTTGACCTTCGACGGCAGCCTTCCCCACGGCGCTGTCTTTCAGGACGGGCTCCTGCCGCCAGCAGGCCTGGCCCTGGGCGCTCGCGCTCCCCGTGCACAGCAGGGCCGCCAGGAGCAGGGAGCCCGTCAAGGCAGATAGACCTGCGGGGTGCAGGGGGTGCAAGAGGAGGGCTGGGTGGAGGGCAGTTGCTAGCAGCGGCGTGAGCGGCGGCGGCGGCGGCGGGGCGTGAGCGGCCACAGCTCGCGCGGGGCCCGCGCGCCCTCTGCTCTTCGCACGGCGCACCCGAGGTCATGTTTGGGGGGGGGAGGGGGGGGGGGGGGGGGGTGAACCTGCCGCAGGGCGCAGGAACCTTTTGGAGGGCGGGAAGACGCAGGTGAGCGGCACAGGCAGCCCCTCGGCCCAATGAGCGCGCGGCTGCGATCGGAGCTTAAGAAACGAGCACGTAGAAGGTAGGGTGATGAGAAGTCGCCCTGAGAAAAAAGTGCCTATCCAGGTGGCCAGATTCACTTTTGGCGGCAAGTTCAAATCTCCCGCCTCCAGCCGCCTTTCTCCATTCAACCCAAATCAGCCTGCTGATCTGCGCTCTGGATTGCAGTGAGCAGTGGGCTGATGATGCATTCATGGTATGGTAGACTGGGCCGGCAGTGCGCAAGAGCTGGGTAGGCGTGGAGACGGCAGAAAAGGTGGAAGTGGGCAGGAGACAGTGGAGCAGGGCGGACTGAGATGCGGAAGAGAAAGGAGTACCAACCAGGTGGCGAACTGGGATAGTGCGGCCGGAAGAGTTTCAGCAGGGCATCCACTTTGCAGTTGTGCACAGCGTTGCTAGCATGTTCAACAAGTTGTAACATGCACACCCTGCGGCGCAGCTGGGGACCGGGGGCATGGAGGCAACGATGGCGGAATTCGCAACCAAGTTTGAAACCGGTCAGGCAGAGATAGTTGCAGAAAGCCCTGATGTGCTTGCGGGCTCATAACTCAGCAGTGTATGTGGGAGGAAGGCACCAGGAGAGGGGGGTAATGCGGCACGAGCGCAAACTGCGACAAGCTGGTGGGCAGGGTGGAGTGCAGGCGGTCTTGTCGCTCTTGTGGCTTTGCAACAACCCCAGAAACCGCCTCTTCTTGAGCATCTGGTGCTCCAGGCAGCGGACAAGCAACTCTGGCGGCAGGGAGTCGGCGGTGGCAGCTGGCTGCTGCGAGCTGGGCATCGTCGCGCTACGAACAGACTTAATAAAACACGCTGGGGTGCGAGATGGGCGAGCGTGCAACTTTTGGGGCCCTGCAGTGAATGCGGCCCATGCACAGCAGCCGGGTGCGCAAGGAAACGCGCTGCTCATGCTCAATGCACCCCGCAGTTTCTCAGCATTTCCTGGCAGCGCCGCGCGACGCGGCAAGCGAGCCATGGCAGAGGGCGGCACTGAGCCCGAGCCCACGAGCAGCCAGCCCGACCCGGAGGTGCAGCAACTTGAGCGTCTAGCGGACCAGATACATGCTGAAGCAGCAGAAGCCGAGCAGCGTGCACAAGACGACGGCACTGCCGCCGCCGCCGCCGCGGCCGAGCAGCAGTTGCCAGCCGCAGAGCCCCAAACTGGGCAGCCGCCTGCAGGCTCTCGGGCGACCGCGCCTGCCTATGACAGCGGCAAGCTCGTGCACCAATGCTGGGAGGAGGCAGTCGACCTGAACAGCGGGCACCGCTACTGGTTCAACCGAGCCACGGTGCGGCCTGATTGGTTTGCAGCTTATTAATCGTCGCCTGTTGTCCCTGGCTGCTGGCCTTCCGTATTCTAGCACCGCTGCAATGCCACCACTCATTCCAACCATGCCATGCCCACTGCAGGGCGTGAGCCAGTGGCACCCACCCGCTGGCTGGGCCGCAGCAGCACCCGGCAGTGCGCCCGCCCCTACTGCTGGCGAGGCCGGCGCTGCCCAACCGCCCACCGTGCAACAGCAGCAGCAACAGCAGCAGGCGCCTCCCGCCTCCACGGCCTACACCCCTGGCTACTACTACCGGGATGTGGGTGGCCAGATGCAGGGCCCCTTCACGCTGGAGCAGCTGCGTGGCTGGCGCGGCTCCCTGCCCATGGACCTTCCAGTCCTGCAGCTGACCGAGCCACAGCCAGCGGACCAGCAGGCGGCCAGCGGCGACGCTGCACCAGGGCAGGGCGAGAGCCAGGAGCAGGAGCAGCAAAGCGGCAGCCGCTGGGTGCAGCTGGAGCTGGCGCGGCTGCTGGGAGACGACGAGCTCCTGGGGCGCTGGCGGCTGGAGCACCCCGAGCAGGTGCGCTGCTGCCTGATTTTGCTTGGATCTGAACCACCTGAGGCCTTGGCAGCAGTTGCAGGGCAGTGCCCAATGACATTTTGCACACACACTTTGCACCCAGCAGTGCTGCTGGACGCAGCTCGCAGCCGTTGCCAACAGCCCATATGTCGTTGCCAACTGCACCACCGCCCCACCCCTTGCGCCCTGCTCGCAGGCGGCCTGGCCCGGCTCCGCCCCGCCCGCTGATTGGTACGAGCTTGAGCGCCAGCGAGGCACTGCCCAGTCCCTGGCTGACGCAGTGCTCTGCGGCCTGCCTGCCCATGACGAGACGGTGGCTGTGGCACGTGTGGCGGCCGCCTCGGGCAAGAGCTTGCACGAGGTGCTGGAGTGGAACCGCCAGGTGGACTACACGGCCACAGCCTACCACGTCGCGGCGCGGGGACGCATCCAGGCCCCCGGCGGCCCGGTGGGTGCAGGGCGGTTGTGTGGGTGGCATGTGCTGAAGGATGGGTTGAGGTGGGGTGTGGCTGGACTTTGTTGGCTCGCTGAACCCTCTTTTTGGGCAGTTGCTTACAACCCAACTCAAAGCAGGCTGGGAGGTCAGGTGCTGCAGCAGCCTGGCTGACTGCTGCTGCCGTTCCCGCCGTTGCTCGCCGGCCGCAGGAGTCGCTGTACTCGGACCTGGCCTCGTACGCCAACCCCTGGGAGGTGGAGCAGCAGCTGGCGGCGGCGGCAGAGAAGCGCAAGCGCGCGCTGACCGGAGCGGAGCTGCGGGCAGTGCGGGAGCGCAAGAAGGAGCTCAAGCGCCAGAAGCAGACGGCCTGGCTGCTCAGCTAGCGGGCGGCAGGGGCATGTCGCAGCCCCAGCGGGCATGTTGCAGCCCGCCCGCCTGGCCTGCTGGCTGCCCTCAGCGCCGCTGGCTGGCAGCAGCAGCGGCGGCAGCCTTGAGCGCCAGCCGGTCGTCCACCAGGGCGACAGCGGTGAGTGCGGTGCTGGCTGCACGCCCCGCCTTGGGGTTGTAGCCCAGGCGCCGCCGGGTGTGCGGCGGCACTGCGCAGCAGGCAGCGGGGCAGCAAATCCCGTGTAACGTATTATGATTGCATGTATCGGCCTGAACTCATTTGACTTGAACAACTGACCATTCACCCACAAATGCACAGTGAGACCACCTGTGAAAGCTCACCCTTGGCGCCCAGCGCGTAGGAGATGAAGAACATGCTGCATGGATTGAATGGTGCAGGGCAAGGTGGTTGGCAGGCACTCATGCAAACGCATGGGAGGGCAACTGCAGACAGCCCTTGCCAATTACCTCTTCTCCAGCGCCGCAAAGCGCGCCTCCATCTCCTGCAGAACAGGTGGCAGGGTGCGGGTCAGCCCTGCCAGGCACTGCAATTGCACCACTTGATGTGGAACCATGGCATGGCGCCCAGCCCCGTCTCTCACCGCGCGCAGGTCGGCAATGCTGTCCTGGGTGCAGTCTGCCATCTCCTGCAGTCCAGACAGCGTGCAGGATGCCTCGGCTTGCAGCAGCAGTAGGTGCTGCGGTTGGAGGGTGCAGGTGGGAGGGAAGGTCAGAAAAACCATGGTGGCAGATGCAGGTTTGAATCTGCCTCAATGGAAGGAAACTCGCCTCACCCTCAACTGCCCAGCACCCACCTTCAGCATGGCGTGCGTGATGGCATCATAGCGCGGCTGCGGCTCCTCGGCGGCTGGCGGCACGTTTTCAGCGCCCTCTGCCGCCTGCGCCTCATCGCCGCCGTCCAGCGCGGCGGTGTTGCTGGACTCCTCCTCCTCTTCCCGCTGCTGCAGCACAGCCGGCTCTGCTGCCGCCTCCTCGCAGCACCCATCAGACTCATCTGCCGCGGCATCAGCCGAATCATCTGCCGCTGCTGGTGCCGCCATCGAGTGGCCCGGCTCCCCCACTGCTGGCGCAGCCTGCTCATCCGCTGCCTGCTCGTCTTCTGGCTCCTGCGCCTCTGCTGTGTCCTCCTGGCCCTCTTCAGCTGGCTGCTGCTCCGGCTGCTCCTCCTCGTCCTCCCACAGACCGTCGTCCTCCTCCCACTCGCTCTGCGGCGGGTTGGGTGAGTTGGGTGCAGAGGCATGAAGGCGGGATGGGTGGGATCATGCACTGCTGCTTGAAATGAAGCAGGACTCTCAAGCTCAGTAACAAGCCCCCACATTGAGTGCTGCTGGCCCATTCACCAGCCCCGCGCACCTCGCCCTCGCTGCTCTCGTAGGCGGCGGCGGCCTCGGCCGTCTGCCGCCGCCGCTCCGCCGCCGGCAGGGGCGACTGCTGGGCGAACACCGTGCTGAGGCGCAGGGTGGGGGCCCGGCTCAGCAGGAAGGAGAGGCGGGCAGGGCGCCGCATCGCTGGGCAAACGACTGCGCCGGCGCGGGTGCGCAGTTGGGGCCGGGGCACGCCGGCGGGAGGCTGCAGGAGGCTCCAGGAAGGCGTGACAAGCTTGTGCAACAAACAAGATGGCGCCGCGGCCGCCGCCACCGCCTCTCGTCCGCCGCCGCCGCTGCATTGGGCCGCATGGCGCAGCCGCTGTCCAATTGTTTTCAATTAACAAGGCCTCCATCAATCTAACGGCAACAGCAGTATATGCGTCTGACTGAAACAAGCAACCTTGTCGCCCACCCCTGCTGCCCTGCCCGCCCGCCTCCCGACCGCGCCCAGGTCCACGGTCATGCTCGTGCTACACAACACAACACTCACGGCTGCCATGGGCAGCCCAACCGAGGCGCCAATGATTTGCTATGCAGTCAATCTATAGGGCGGCGCGTTGCGCTGACAGCATCTGCCCCTGTGTTGGCAAGGAGCCGGCCTCCTGCATGCATCGGACGGGTGGCAGCAGCTGCCGTGCTGCTCCACGTCATGCAGGCATTTGAACATGGGCTGCCGGCTCCACATGCTGTATCCAAATACATTGCTAGCCTACAATCTTTATTTAGGATCAAACATCCCCTCAGTCGCCATTGCCCACCTTCATTCGGGAGCGGTTCGCCTGCCGCCTGTGGCGCCCCCGCCAGCGGGGCGGCGTCGCAGCCGATGGACTCTCCGCATTGCCTCTGCCGCCCTGATCGCGCATACCACCGACGTCTTGACGCCCATCCACGGCTCGTGCCTGCAGCCGAGGGCCGCAATTGGGCGGGGGTTCGTACCCCTGGCGCCCGGTCGCTGGCCGGCCTCCTGGCTAGTCCGATCGCAGCTGGCTCGGCTCAATTGATCGCTGTCCCCCGCACTGAAGCCGACGGGCAGGTCAACATGGCAGACGGAACCCCAAACGCCCCGAGCCTGCGTTATGCGCAGCTGTTCCGCTACGCCACGCTCAAGGAGCGCGGCATCGTGACTGTGGGATGCATCGCTGCGGCGGCAACGGGTGGGTGGGGCCTGCCGCCGCCGCCGCTTGGGCGTCGGTTTGACTGCCGCCTGCCACGGCCGACAAGTGAAGGCACTAATGTCCCTCTATTATCATGCTGCAGGCGCGGCCACGCCCGTGTTTGCCTTCATGTTTGGCAGGTGAGCCCAGCGCCTTCTTCGCCGGCCTGCCGCCTGCTGCACCGGTGCCTGCTGCCCGCCCACATGATCCCCCTGTTGCACTGCTGTGCCTCCATCAAACCTGCAGGCTGCTCAACGCCTTCTTTGCTGCCAACCTGGTGGAGGAGATTAACCGTTTTGTGTTCATCATCCTGGGCATCGCGGGCTCTGCCTTCATCTCAGGTGGGGCAGCAGTATGCCGACTGAGCTTGCGACATGGTGCCATCTGCGTACTGCAACCTGGCATGCACGCAGTGACTCATACCTTACAGTTGCTATGCACTTATGCTTCATAAACTGCAGGCACGCTGCAGTTTGCCTGCCTCATCTGGGCGGGTGCGGCACAGGCCAACCGCGTGCGCGGCCTGTACCTCGCCTCGCTGCTCTCCCAGGTCCGTGCTGGGCGGACGGGCTGGGATGAAGAGGTGCACCAGTCACCAATCGTTCCAGTGCCTGTTGAGACAGGGATGAGCTCATTCCTTACAGCATGCCCAGCCAGCTATGCAGCGCTCCCTTGCAGCCCCCACACCCAGCTCCTCCCCTGCTCGTCCGCTTTCTCTTCCCTTAGGACATGCCTTTCTTCGACACCCGCGCCTCCACCGCCGACCTGCTGCACACGCTGCGTGAGGACACTCACACCTACCAGGCACGCCTGCTGCACATCATCACACACCTGCTGCAAGGCTGCGCTCACAGGCATGCTGCGCCCAATCCCTGCAAGCCATTTGCAAGGGCTTTGGCTCATTTCAAAGTGTTTGCTGTTCGTGCAGGAGGCCATCTCGGACAAGCTGGGCAGCTTCGTGCAGGGCCTGGCCTGCTTCGTGGGTGGCATGGTAAGCCGGGTGCTGCACTTGGTTGCTGCAGCCCTGCACGGATCCCCTAGTGCAGCCAGCATACTGCTGATCCTGTACCGCTGCAAAGCAGTCCTGCTGCCCATCACTCCCTACGCATTGCAGATTGTGGCGTTCATTCGGGGCTGGGACCTCAGCCTGGTGGTGCTGGCCGCTATCCCCGCGCTCATCCTCGCCGGCGGCGTGTGCGGCGTGTTCACCGCCAAGCTCCAGGTGGGCGGGGAGCATGCCTGCAGAGCACGCAGTGCTGAGTTTGTTGTGGAGTGGGTCCTTGGAGCTTTTGGGGAGCTGCACTTCACCCATGCGCCACACATGGCAAGAACTCTGTGCTTGGCACCTGTCCTGCATGCATATCTCAAACTGGCTTACCCACAAACCCGCGCTGTGCACCCTTGTATGCAAAGGCCAAGGCCAGCCGTGCATACGGGCGGGCGGGCGCCATCGCTGGGGAGGCGGTGTCCAACATGCGCACGGTGGCGGCCTTCGGGCGGGAGGAGGCAGTGCTGCGCTCGTATGCCTCCGCACTGGCGGCACCCACCAAGGTGACCGCAAGGATGGCCGTGGCTTGGGTGGCTGTGGCTTGGCGCTGTGGCTGTGGGGTGGAATTGCAGGGTCAGCGCAGTGGCGCAGGCGTGCTTGTTGCTGCCTGGACTGCGCATTGACCTTTGTGTCTCACATCCTGCCTCCCACCCACCCCACATCCACAGATGGGCGAGTGGCAGGGCCTGCTGGCGGGCTTCACTCTGGGCGCAACTCACTTTGTGTTCTTTGGCGCCTATGCCCTGGCCCTGTGGTACGGCAGCCAGCGCGTGGCGGATGGTGTGTCGGACGGCGGCAAGGTGAGGCTGGGGCCTGCTTTGGGGTTGGCGCAGCGATCAACACATACCACACCCAGAATGTGTGCACAGTTGCAAGCACGGATACACGTGCAGTTGCTTGTCGGCGGGTCACGCACTGCCCAGCTCCCGCCAACCGGCTGCGCAGGTGGTGTCGGTCATCCTGTCCTGTGTGCTGGGCGGCTTCGCACTGGGGCAGGTGGGCTGCACTGGGGTTAGGGTGCGCGCTGCTGGCTCAGGTCACATGAGGCCGTGACAAACAAACAACTTGACACCAGGGCATGAGCTGTCCTCACTTGCTGGAAGCCAGCAGGCTGATAACTAGCCGACCTTCCCTTCTGGCTCCCGCATGTATGCAGGCCATGCCGCACCTGGCCACATTCCAGCAGGGCTGCGTAGCAGCCGCCAGCCTGTTTGGTGTGATCGAGCGCCCCTCCGCACAAGCCCCCTCCAGCGGTGCTGCTCCAAATAGCGCCCTCGTGCTGGCTGAGGCGGCCCTGCCGCCCCCAGAGGTCTGCCGTGGCGATGTCGAGCTCGCAGATCTGCACTTTGCCTACCCTGCCCGCCCGCAGCGCCCGGTGTTCAGCGGCCTCAACCTGGTGTTCCCGGCAGGTGGGCAGAGCAGGGCATGGGGCTGGGTCGTCTACATGTCCCTCTCCTTGGTTCTATCACGGGCCGGGCTGCCTGCCATCATGCCCTTCCCTCCCGTAGCCACCGTCCCCTCAAACCCTCTCCACTCTCCTCCTCCATTGCGTTCTGCAGGCAAGTCGTCCGCCCTGGTGGGCGAGAGCGGGTCGGGCAAATCCACCGTCATCCAGCTGCTACTGCGCCTGTACGACCCCTCCGCCGGAGCGGTGCTGCTGGATGGCCGGGACGTGCGCAGCCTGCCGCTGGTGAGGCGCTCTGGTTGGCGGGGGTGGTGCAGTGCAATGTGCACCACACACATATGTTGCTGCACGGAGGCAGCATGCTTGCAAACACATGCTGAAGCAGCCACCTGCGTTACTTGGTGACCCATTGCAACCTGCACCCCTCTTTCGCTGCAGGACTGGCTGCGCTCGCGTGTGGGCCTGGTGGCGCAGACGCCCACGCTGTTTGCCTCTTCCATCTTCGCCAACATCGCGCTGGTGGGCTGGGGGAGAGTGGTGGCTGTGCAGCGACGGGCACGCTCCCTGCACCCCCCTAGCTGTGCTCCAAGTGCTGGCTGGCGCTGTTTAGGCTAGCCTCTCCAGCTTCGAACAAACTGCTCCATGCTCACCCTACTGCTGCCTGCAGGACAGCGGCGCGACCATGGAGCAGGTGGTGCAGGCGGCCATTGCCGCCAACGCCCACGGCTTCATTTCCAAGTTGCCCAATGGGTGGGTGGGGAACCAGCACCAATAGCGCGCATGCTGCTGTATCTGCATGGACGCTGAGCACATTGCTGGATCAGCTTCAAATGGCAAGCATCTGCACCAGAACACCACCCACGCTGCACCTCCGCCCAATCCCACAGGTATGACACAATCGTGGGCGAGAAGGGCAGCAACCTGAGCGGCGGGCAGAAGCAGCGCATCGCCATTGCGCGCGCCATCCTGCGCAACCCACAGGCACGCCGGGAGGTGCCATGCGATGCCTTGTTCGCCCGCAGTGTGCATGCACGATGTTGTGGCCGGCTCGCACGTGCAACCTTGCTCCAGACCCAGCTGTACCTGACCTTCACGCAACTCCAAGCCTGCTGCGCGGCACTGTACCATCCTCCCTGCAACGCAGGTGCTGCTGCTGGATGAGGCCACCTCCGCGCTGGACAGCAGCGGAGAGAAGGCGGTGCAGGCTGCTCTGGAGGCGCTTATGCCGGGGCGCACATGCGTGGCAGTGGCCCACCGCCTGTCCACTGTAGTGGCGGCCGATGCGATCCACGTTTTGAAGCAAGGTGCCGTGGTGGAGAGCGGCACGCATAAGCAGCTGCTGGAGCTTGGTGGGGTGTATGCCAGCATGGCGGCCAAGCAGTCCATGCGGTTCGGAGACGAGGATGAGCAGGATGAGCAGGAGGGTGGCGGCAAGGCCGATGGCTCAGCTTTGGGAGGTGTCAGGGGCAAGGGCACGCTGCGCAAGCTGCGCGAGTCGGTGCTGCGCCGCGGCTCGGTGCGCCTGTCGGTCATCCCCCAGGTGGGCTGGCTGTTGCTGTGGCAAGCTTGCAAGGGCAGCAATGTGCCGGTGGTTGTCGACTGCATTGCACATTGACGCATAGCAGCAATGCTGATTGTATCGGCATTCCCTGTCGTGGGTGCATCTGTTTGCGTTTTTACAACCCATGCACTGCCTTCTCTTTCTGCAGGCCCTGGTGGACAAGCTGTCCAAAAAGAAGGAGGGGGAGAATGCAACAGCCGACAACCCAGCCGGCTTCCGCCGCCTGGCCACGCTCAACCGCCCCGAGTGGCCTGTCGGCGCGCTGGGCCTGCTGTGCACACTGGCCGTGGGCCTGCAGGTGGGTGGCTGTTAAGCGCAGGTGGGCGGGGCGGGATGAACACCTTGTGCGGCACGCCTTTGGGGAAGGGACAGCAGCAGCTGACTGCTGGATGGTGGCAAGGCACTGCCTTACCAAGTATCGTTGCGCCTCCCACAGCTGCACCATGCTCTCATCTCCCACCTGCACTGCCACAGATGCCTGGCTTCTCCCTTGCCCTATCTGAGGTGGTCTCCGACCTCTGGCTGCTCGACCCAGACGCAGTCAGGTAGCTCACCCGCATTTTAAAGCTGGGTTGTGCAGCAGCAGCCGTGGATGCCGAGACGCTGCATGTGTGCAGCACATGCTACATAGGGCATGCGCGGCAGCAGCTGAAGCCCAAACCTTGGAGCTCTGTGTACATGATTTTGCACGCCTGCTGCGCTGCAGGTCTGCGGGCGTCAAGTGGGCGCTCGTGTTCACCGGCATTGGCGCCGGCGCCTTCCTGCTGGAGACTATTGAGGTTGGTGTCACGGCCTTGCTGTGGGGAAGAGGCAACTCGGATTGGGGCTGCCACACCAGCACACCAAGTGGCAGTTTAGGGGCCCTTCTCTTGCTGATGCAGCCCCGCCTCAGCAAGCCTGCCCATGCCCACTGCCGCACGCCCCGCATGCTTGCAGGGCTGGTGCTTCGGTGTGATGGGGCAGCGCCTGGCTACGCGCATCCGAGTGCTCATCCTGCGCGCCCTGCTGCGCCAGGTCAGCGCCGCTGGGCGGCTGGTCGTGCGTTGAGTAGTAGGAGCAGGAAGGGCCCTGGCCAGCCCCACTTTCATTGTGAACGGCCTGCCCATGATTGCTGGGCAAAGCGGGCCCAGCCCTGGTGGCATGGTGTCAGCTTGCAGCTGGCAAGTCACCCCCTCAACCACCTTCTTGCAGTCCCTGCCTCCTCATCTCATCTCTTCCCTCTCCCACCAACCCACCGCAGGACATCTCCTTCTTCGACGCTCCCGAGAACAGCAGCGGCGCCCTGCTGTCCGCGCTGGCCTCGGATGCCGCCAGCGTGCGCGGCGCGGTGGGCGACCGAGTGGGCCACATGCTCACCCTGCTCTCCTGTGTGGTCGGCTCCTACGCCATTGCCTTCAAGAGCAGGTGTGTGGTGTGGAGGCTTTGCTTGATGTAGGTGGAGCGTGAGGGTTGCTGCCAGGCGGTCGGGCCGCTGGATTAAACAGATTTAGCAAATATGGGCAGGGAGCGCCTCGGTGCAGCCCCGCAAGCACCTCGGCGACTCACCCACTCCCAAACCAACCCCTGCGTCACCGCAGCTGGTCAATGACGCTGGTCATCACCAGCATCCTGCCCATCCTCATCGCGTCCCAGGCCGTCCTGACCAAACTGAACTTTGGTGCGGCAGCAGTTTGGCGTGTGGGTGCGAGCTGTAGAAGCTAGAAGGGAGCATTCTCGAACACCCAGCTTCCCATAACACCTTCCATCGGGTGTTTACTCACCAGCTTGCACCACCCTACCCACTATGCCGGTCCGCAGGCGCGCAGCAGAGCGACCGCTCCGCGCTGACGCACGCCGATGCCGTGGCCTCAGAGGCGGTGACCTCGATCAAGACAGTGGCAGCATTCAACATGCAGGCAAGCTGGGTTTCACAATTATTCTCACATGGCAGCTGCCTTCGACTGCATCACCGCCTGCTGCTGCTGCTGCCGGCCCCGCTGCCGCCGTATATAACCACTCTCTCTGCCCTTGGGTCCGCTCCTGCTCGCAGCCCGCCTACGTGCGCCTGTACCACGAACGCCTGCAGAAGGCGGGTCCGGGACGCACCGCCCTCATCTCTGGCCTCGGTTTCGGCTGCAGGTGCGGGCCAGTGCTGGTTTTGCGGGGCGAGGCAGGTGGTGCGCTTGATCAGGGTGCCTGCCGGCCTTCTATCACTTCCCTGACCTGCACCGCTTGCGCATGCGACGCTTTCCTCTCTCACGGCCTAATGCCTGCTCCCCGCTGTCCTGTCCGTTTTGCTCATCATTGGTGCAGCCAGTTCATCCTCATGGGCATCTCCTCGCTGTCCTTCTGGTTCGGAGGCACCCAGATCCGGGCGGGGCACATCGACTTCAAGCAGGTGCGCAGGGCTGGGCCAGTGCTTTTGCGCACGGCAATTTGCGTACGGCTGCCGTGGTGGTGCTCCAGCAGGGCCAAGTCTGCTACCCTTGCACCCGATTCCATGCGCGGCAATTCCATCTCCCTGCTTGCAGATGCTCACCGCCTTCTTCGCCATCTTCTACGCCTCCTTCGGCATAGCCCAGGCAAGCTGCCTGATGGAGACTGGGACTGCGTGGCCAGCCTTGCTGTGCTTCAGTGCCTTCGCGGAGCGCCCCGTGTTGCACCTGCCTCCCAACGCCCTCCACCTTGCAAGCCCACAATGCCCTCCACCTGCCTGCTCCCCTCCCCGCCCCCCACAGGCCCAGACCGCCTTCCCAGACCTCGCAAAGGCCGCAGGCGCCTGCCAGCGCGTGTTCCGCATCCTGGACTCCCGTCCATCCACCGGCCACACCGTTGCCCTGCCAGACCCCTCCGCCGACCCCGAAGCCGCCACAGGTGGCCCCAAGCGCGGAAAGGCCAGCGCCGGCGTTGTGCCGCAGCAGGCGGGCGACGGCGGTGCCCTGGCGGCAGGCGGGGCGGGCGCAGAGGTGGAGATTGAGGGGCGGGTGGAGCTGCGGCGCGTGGCGTTTGCCTACCCCACCCGCCCCCAGCGCCTCGTGCTCAAGGAGTTCAATCTGGCTGTGCCGGCCGGCACCTCGTGCGCGCTGGTGAGGCGGCGGCTTGACATGGCTTTCAATGCTTTCGCATGCCTGGTGTGCTGTTTGATACACTGCGTTGCGAATGTGCAAGTGTGCAGTGCTAACGTGCCACACCAGCATACAAGCAGGCAGCGTGCGGGCCTCCTCTGACCCACTGGCAGCATCCCCATCTCTCTGTTCACCCTGCCCTGCCCTGCAGGTGGGGGAGAGCGGGCACGGCAAGTCCACCATCATCGGCCTTCTGGAGCGATTCTACGAGCCGCTGGACGGAGCGGTGCGCATCTTTGCACTGGGCTGCTCAGCTCTGCTGCTGCTCATTGTGTCGCATGGCTTGGCTGCTTGCCTGAGTGATGGCGAGGTGCTCCTCCCACCACCTGGCGATCGGACCGTCTGGCGATCGGACCGTCCTCCCCGGACCGTCTGGCGATCGGACCGTCCTCCCCCCCCACTCCGTCCTCTCAGGTGCTGGTGGACGGCATCAACGCTCGGTCCATCGGCCTGCGCTGCCTGCGCCGCCAGCTGGCACTGGTGGGCCAGGAGCCTGTCATGTTCAGGTGCGGGCGGTCGTTGGGGGGAGTAGAGGGGCTGGCTCGTGGCCTGCGTATGATCTTGCGACCCATCAAACAGCCTTTTCTAGTTCCAGCTGCTGCTCATGCATCCGTTCTTCACCCTTCCTTTTCCTGTCATCTCGCCCATTGCAGCGGCACCATCATGGACAATATCACCTTTGGCAGCGGCGCCAGCAGGGAACAGGTGCTGGAGGCAGCCCGCGCAGCGCAGGTGGGGTGCTCTGATGATGCACACATGCTTGGTTGGTTCTGCTGACTGTGCACTGTGCAATGGAGGTGGGAGCGGATCTTGCAGACGCATTTGGGCGCTGGTTCGAGGGCAGCAGCACTGGATGGGTTCAACACAAGGCACTGCTTCCCGCAACGTCTCCTCTCCACAGGCCCTGGACTTCATTGAGCGGCTGCCCGAGGGTCTGGCCACCCGGCTGGGAGACGGCGGATCGCAGCTGTCGGGCGGACAGATGCAGCGGCTGGCCATTGCGCGTGCCATCCTGCGCCAGCCCAGGGTGAGGGCGGGCGGGGCCTGTACGTCAATGGTCTATAAATCCCAGAGCATGGCTGGTGCATGTTACGCACCGAGCGTGCGCAGCAGGTGGGGAGCGAGGCCATGTACCTGGCAACAGCATCCGTGGCTGCCCACCGCCCACCACATCTGCACCCACTTGTGCACGGCCTTTGGCGCCAACCTGCCCGGCTTGTTCACAAGGCGAACTTGAGCTAAACAAGGCTGGCACACGCCCTGCCCTCCCACCCTCCCTGCCCCGCCAGATTCTGCTGCTGGATGAGCCCACCTCGGCGCTGGACAGCGAGAGCGAGAAGGCGGTGCAGGCGGCGCTGGACCGCGTTATGGTGAGAGCCCAGGCTGGACGCGTAAACATCACAAGTGGTGTGCCTTGTGGAGCAGGGACAGAGGCTGGTGCTTCTGCTGCCGCTTGTAAGAGCGCCATCTGCAGTGTCTGCTGGCGCACCCAACCCACCCGCCCACTCCCCTCCTCTCCCTACCCCAACCATGCACACCCGCAGGTGGGGCGCACCACTCTGGTGGTGGCCCACCGCCTGTCGACCATTACCGCCTGCACCTCCATCGCCGCCGTGTACCGCGGCCGCGTGCTGGAGCAGGGCAGCCATGCGGAGCTGCTGGAGCGCAACGGATACTACACTCACCTGTGGGAGGCCTCCAAGGGATGACACGGTCTGTGGACGCCCGACGCCCCCTGAGGTGTCCAGGATGGATGGAGGGCAGGCAAAGCAGGTGGCCAACAAGAGCTTGCTGAGTCTCCCTGAGGCCGGGCGCCTTCACACTCGCAGCAGCAAGCTTCAGCCAGCGTCCCGCCAAAATATTTACAAGTGGCGACTGTGCATGGTACAACAACGGCAGGCGGCGGGCGCAGCTTGCGGCCCAGCAACTAGTCAAAACTCAAGGCAGCGAGGGAGCTCTTGGTACAGCGCAGGGTACACAGCTTGCAAAATACAGCGGCCACATGGCCGTCCTTCATTATTTGCGTTGCGCGGCACAATTTGCCTCGACTACTATAAAACACCATACGCTCCTCCAAGATGAAAGTTGTTTTGCTCGATTGTGTCCTGTAAGCACAAGCATGCAGCCCTCCTCATCTGCTCAGCGGGCTGTTGGCCAGTGCTGGTGGTAGCAGGGCGCTCACGCAACCATGGGCTCAGCGTCGCTGCCGCTTCCTGCCTCTGCCTCTGCCCCTCCCTCTGCCTTGGCCGACTCGGTTGCCTCCTCCTCCTCCTCTTCATCGTCCTCAATTTCAGCACCGCTGACCACGGTCCACTCTGCCTCGCTGTCTGCCGCTGCCTCCTCCTCTGCACCATCTGCCTGACCCTCTGCCACACTGTCCGCCGTGCCTGCCGCCGCACGCGGGCTGGCCTCAAGCGGCGATTCTGCGTCCTCCTGCACCGCCACTTCAGCTGCTTCCATGGCTGCCTCACCGCCATCCTCCTCCTCTGCACCCTCTGGAGTGCCAGCTGCTTCTGCCCTCAGCGCAGCAAGCAGCGCCTCTGCTCCCTCCACATGCTGCGCTGCACAGGCGTAGGCAGCCGCCGCCTCCGCCGCAGACATGCTGCCGCCAGCGCTCAGCCACGACTCAGCCATCAGCGGCGGGGCGCTGCATGCGCTGCTGGACCTGCTGCCTGCCTCAATGCTGCTGCCCTGCAGGTCAGCCAGGGCTGCCACGGTGGCGGCAGCCGGCGCACTGCTGCCGGCTTGGCCCAGGCTATCGGTTGGGTCAGCCGGCTGCTCAGCTTCCGCCAGCAGCTCAGCGCCCCAGCCTCCCAGCATCTGGTCGGGAGCGGAGCAGAGTGCAACAGTTTCGGGCACTTGACATGCAGCAGTAGCAACTCAAGCAGCGGCTCATGGCACAGCTGGCATATAGCACTGCATCCCACACGCTCTGCATCAAGCTGCTCTCCAGCCTCCGCCCACATTCACAGCCACCCCCGCTGCTGCCCCTCACCTCCTCCGCCTGCCCCTGCAGCTCCTGCACCTCGTCCAGCAGGCGCGCCACGGCAGCACAGCGCGCCTCGGCCACCTGCAGGGCGGCGGCACGCTCCGCCTCGCCTGCGGCAAGGGGTGCGGGTGGGTGGCAGGGCGTGGGTGGGAGCAGGACAGGCTGGGGATGGCAGGGGGCGGGCAGGGGGCGGGCGGACAAAGCAGGCATGGCGCTCAGTACCTCAGAGGCCATGCGGCCCTCAGAGCTTTCAAGGCCCGTCCATCCAGTGGCATGGACACACGAGCAGATGTTCAAACCCTGAACCACCTTCTCAACCACGCACCCGAGTGCGCCACTTCCAGCGCCTCGTGCATGCAGGCGCGGTAGCGGTCGGCATACGCCTGCAGCTCCCGCCGCGCCTCCGCCAGCCGGCCGGCCAGGTAGGATCCCACGTAGGCCCGCACCGAACGCACTGCAAGACGGAGCAGGGGGCACAGGGCACAGGGCTTAGGGCGCAAGGGACATGTAGGTAAGGTGTGAGGGCATGAGGGGCAGGCAAGGCGCAGGCACAGCACGCCTGGCAAGCACTGTGGCACGGTGCAGGGACAGGGTGGAGCCGGCAGCCCATCGCGGGTTTGCAGCATGCCAGTGAAATCCATTCTGAGCGCCACCAGATGCAACCCGGGCGCCAGCACAGCCAGCACAAAGGCCAGGCACCCCTTCCCCCACCTGAGTTGTTGATGGTCGTCTGCACCATGTCAGTGAAGTAGACGCGGACGTTGGCCAGGTCGGCTGAGTAGCGGTTGTGCTCCACCTCCACCAGCTGCCGCCGCGTTTGGGTCACTGGCTCCCAGCTGAGGTGGGAATGACGAGGAAGGATGCGGGAGTGGGGCATGCAATAGGCGCGCATATGGGTCAGAGGCGCCCAGCTGGGGCGGGTGATGCAGGCATGTGGGAAGGATGTGGGGAGCGGGATGGGAGGCAGAGCTGCAACCAGCCCGCGCCAGGCTGTCGGTGTTGACGAGGCCGGGAACGATGACCAGTGCTTGCGGCTGCGCAAGCTACACATCTCACCAAGCTTTCTCACAGCCCCCAGCCCTGTCTGCTCACTACTCAAACTTGTCGCACAGCCCCTGGTGGCAGCGCTTGACAAACACGGTGTGGTCCTGGGCCACAATCTCGTGCTCCCGCTCCACCCGCCGCTGAATGCCTGCGCGCAGCAAAAGCAGCGAGGTTGTGGTGACAAAGCATTACGGGCATAGCACCGGTCCATGCAGCGCAGAGTTGCGTAGCTGTGCTGCAGGCGAGGTGGGAGGGGCTTTGCCATGCGGCTCACAAACTGCACACCTGAACCAATGCTTTACCAGCCTTGAAGGCACAACAACACAGCTCGCCTGTGGCAAACAGCGCCTGCAGGTCAGCGTGGAACTGTTCAGCGGTGGGCGGCGCCAGCTTGATGTCTGCAGGCTCCAGCCGGCAGCACAGCTGCAAGTGGGCAGGGACGGGCATCCAAGCCGATGGGTTGTGTGGCGAGCAGGAACTTCAAATGCGCGACACGTGCTCTCGCTGCAACAGGCAACTAGCTTTGTTGGAAGTTGGAAGAGCAAGGCAGTGCCTACTGTGCCGGGCAACAAACGCAAATGCGCAGGTGCATAGCAGGGCTCACCGCCTCGGAGACCTCGCCCTCAATTTCCACGCACAGCTCTGCCATGCGCTCATTGATGGCAGTGAACAGCTGCCTGCTGGGCAGGAAAGGGCCGGAGATGGATGTTCACGGGAGCCCAGCCTGGTGCACAGCAGGCTCAGCAGCGGGCAGCATGCTCAGCATGGCTATATTGGGGCGGGCTGTCTCACCGCGCCCGGACGTTGGTTGCCGACTCCAGGGAGGCCCAGAAGGCGCACACCTCCTCCTCAATCTGAGAGTGCATTCAGGAAGAGGGACGGACGGATGGATAAGAGTGCAAAACTGTGCTGGCTGGCTACCATCGCTGCTGCGAGACAGCCCAGATCCGTACAGCATGCGCCCACGACATGAAAGGGCGCCAGCGAGCAGCCCAGGCTGCACAAAAAGGTAGGAAGACTCTTGTTAGCAGACCGCCCCCACTGCCCCACCTGCAGGTAGATGGTGGAGTGCAGCTCGCACAGCCGCATCTGCAGCTCCTCCTCGCTGCTCTCCTCAGCGGCACTGCTGTGTGCTCCATTGCTCCGCTCGCCGCCGCCCCGGCCCACCCGCAGGATGGAGCGGACCAGGGACCAAGCGGCAGGCCAGCGGCCCTGGGGGGCGGCCAGCGGCGGCCGCTCGGGGGTCAGCACCTGGGCGAGGAGTGGGATGGGGGTTGCTGTGGATGACATGGGATTAAAGGGTGGGCGGGCAGGCTGCCCACAATCACACTTGCTTGTGCTTATCCAGATACGTCCATACAGCGCATGCCCTCACACAGTGCCCTGGTCCAACTGAAATCCCGAGCATGCTGCAGCCAGCCTGCTGGCCCACCTGCCCAATCTGGTCCTCCAGCTTGCTCTGCAGCCGGCCCAGGCGTGCCCGCACCTGCACAGCGTACAAAATCAGGGGTCCTCTGGGCAGGGCAGAGCAGTGGTGCAGGTGGGTGCCGCTGTGGGCACGGCCAATCCAAGGATCCAAGTCGGGCAGGCATTGTACCGCGGAATGCACGGTCCCTTCCGACCAGCGCAGCCGCCACCCTTCCATCCTGCTCAATCTGCCGTTGCTTGGTAGCTACACACTGTTCATGAATGACCCAGCTCTCTCCCCATAGCACGTCTTCCCAACCCACCTCGTCGACCACCAGCGCCTCAATTTGCGAAACCTCCTGCTGCACCGAGCCAAAGGCGGCCAGCGTGTCGGCCAGGCGGCCCGACAGAGACTCCGCCTACGGACAAAGGGGAGGTGTGCCAGGGGTGGGGCGCATGACTAGACAGAGCCAGGAAGGGGAGCAGCATGTCAATGGGCCAAGCTGCCAAGGAGGGCAGGTGAGAGTGGCGGGATGGCCAGGTCACTTTGCCTCCAGCCTCACCTGAGCGGCCAGCGCCGTCACGCCCTGGTGCAGCGAGGCCGCCGAGGCGCTGCACAGGTTGTGCACCTGTGGGGCGAAAAGGGGCGCATGAGGTGCCAGGAGGCAGTCGCCAGCGGCGGCATGGCTGTCCCAATGATGGTGCACCCAGGCGGTCGCGCCTCTCCGGCCATACACAACAATAACTTGGCGAGGGGGTGAAATGCCCTCTTTTACTGTAACAGGCACCCCACGTTGTGCCCACCTGCGCCAGCAGCGCCTCCAGGCTGTCCGCGGTGGACAGCAGGTGCAGCACGGCAGCCCTGCTGGCGCAGAAGCCCAGCAGGCCCGCCTCCAGGGCAGGCAGGCCCGAGGCAGCCTCCATCTCCAGGGCGGTTTCCCTGGTGAAAGCAGGCGGCAGGGTCAGACTAGTGCTACTGTTGGCCCATGATGCAGCGCAGCACGCGTGGGCTTGCGGGGGGGCGTGGTAGGACAATGCTGAGTCAGGCATGTTTGCAGCCCACCTGATGAGGTGTGCATCCGTGACGCACTTCCACCGCTTGCCAAAGGCCAGCCTGCAAAGGAAGCAGGCGGGAGTATCACCCGTCATACCAGCACAAAGGTGCTCCTCACCAGGCGCGTTGGCCCGCCAGGCACAGTGCCTGCACTGCCCCATGCGCAGCAGCAGCGGCATCCTACTTTCCCTGTGCATCAGCTGCCCAGCCAAAAGTTCACCTGGGCCCTATGCCGCCCCCACTGCTCACTTGCGAAAGGCGTCCAGAGCCTCCGGGCCCGCTCCGCCGGGCCGCAGCACGAGGCGGGAGAAGAGGGCGTCGCGGGCCGACACCAGAAAGATCTGAGTTGAGCAAGAGGGTGGGGAAGACGGGGAGGGAGGGTAGTTGTGAGATGTGTCAAGGTGGGGGCGGACATGCGTGCGAGGCCTGAGCAGAGCACTGTGACACCAGCACAGCAGCAGCAGGTCGTGCAGGGCAGTGCAAGCAGTACAGCAGCGCTAGCACGCATCCGATTGTGATGGTGCGCTCCCCTGTACCAATGCAACTGCGGCAATTGTGCCACCTTAATCCTAGGCTTGTCCGCCGCACCTGGTCTGGGTCGAGGTGAAATCCGGGCACCCCCAGCTGGTGCGACACCAGCTCCGCCACATAGGCGCGCGTCTCCTCCTCCCCCAGCCCCTCGCAGCTCTCCGCCTGCACAGCGGGCACAGCGTGGTCCAAGGTGAGTGGAGACTGCGGGGGCAAGCCTGTAGCGCTACCTGGCTGCTAAGAGGCAGGGAGGCAGACAGGCAGGCTGCGCGAAGCGCAATGTTGGGCAGCCCGCTCTCCCCTTCTCCCCTTCCCCCCTCCGTCTGCCCCTGCCAACTGACCATGTCAATCTTGTTGACTGCGAAAAACAGGCGGTGCGCCAGGCGGCGGATGAGGGCAGGGTTGAGCTCGCGCAGCCGGCGCAGCATGGCCGCCTCCTCGCTGCATGGCAGCGGCAGGGGATAGGACAGGAGGGGTCTGGTTTTGATTGGGGTGGTAGGGTGCGCTATATTGCAAAAGAGCTGAAAGTGTGGCATGCGGCAAGGCGGAGCTACATGTTGGCAAAAACACCTGCACGCCTGGTCCTCTCAAGATGCCCTTGCAGCGAGCCAGGATCGGACGATCGGCGCAGCGCGGCGCAACTCAGAACAAGCAGACCAGTCCAGCATGGCAGGCAGACGCACCAGGTCTTCAGCTTTGTATAGTCCAGCACGTGCACCACCGCATCCGCGCCCTCCAGCAGGCGATCCACCTGGCAGCCAGAGGAGAGGCAGCAGAAGTTATGCTAGCGGGGCGGCTGAGGCGGTGTTGCGATGCAGGCAGGTAGAGCGGTGGCGGGGCCGTGAAAGCTTATAGAACTAAAGAGCCCAGCCACACGAAGACTCCCAGCCCTCACCTTGTATCGCAGCTGCTCCTGTCCATCCTCGTTGGGC
>VFQQ010001905.1_pt1 | contig 26272 bp, 21 predicted proteins | sample 3512341 | NCBI WGS metagenome assembly VFQQ01 (sample SAMN10412373, study PRJNA504923) | tailings metagenome | isolation source: Relicate 2 Philex TSF1 revegetated site | place: Philippines: Tuba, Benguet | collected 2017-08-29
CCGCGTCACGGACAACACCGTGATCGGCACGAACGGAGACGGCATCAGCGACGCGAACGAGCGGAACATCTTCGCCCACTCGGTCTACGCGCGCGACATCGAGTTTTACACCTCGGCCGTCAACGTGGTCATCGCCGGAAATTATTTTGGCGTGGGCGTGGATGGAACCACCACGCAACCTCCGCTCTTCAGCGCGACGCCGGACCTCGTATCTCTGCCCGGCACCGGCAGCGCGCGGATTGGTTCGAACGGCGACGGCATCAGCGACGAACTGGAAGCGAACGTGATTGTGGGCGTGCCCGGCGATGACTTGATCGCCGCCGGAGCGAATGTGCCTGTGGTCGTGCGGCGCAACCGGATCGTCAACAGCGCCTTCTCCGGTTTCCCCTTTGCCGATGGTGCGAGCGGCCGGGCTTACGAAACCTACTATGCCACCGTACTGGCCGATCCCGCCACCGGCACCGCGCCGGTCATCACGGCCATCACCGACGGCATCATGACGGGAACTTTGCCCGCTCCGAAAACGGCGGACTTTCCGCGGCATGTGGTCGATGTGTACGTCATCGACGAAGCCTCCACTGCGTTGGGGCTGACGCTGCCGGGCACCTACGCCGGATCATTCGTCGAAGGCTCGGCACAGGACACCGATCCCTCGCCCAACACCTTTCGTTTCAGCTTGATCGGTCTGCCCATCCGGCCCGGAGCGAACGTGGCCATCGCCGTGACGTACACAAAGTCCGCCACCGGCACCCAGGTGGCCGAGTCGATTACGGGCCCGCTCTCCAACGCCGTGCTGGCCAGCATCCCCGAGTTCACGCCGGGCAGCATTGAGTCCGTCGGGTTGCGGCGGATCGCCGCCGACCGGGTGGTCATCAATCCGGGGCTGGACCGGCTGGGCAATTGGGAACCCAACGCGAGCGTGTTGGGCAACGAGGTTTTTCTGATCGAGGGCAACACTTTCGCCGAAGGCACGACCGACAAGCAGCGTTACGTGGTGGCGTTGCAACACGTCGATGGGCGGCCCGGCGTGCTGGGCGAGGGATTCTTCTCGGATGACGGCCAGCCTTACAAGGGGCAGGTCAATGGCTCCCGCCAGAACGGCAACCCTGGCCGGGTGGCGGGCGACAAACGGCCCGGCGCGAAAAACTTCATGGTAGGAGGAGAGGCCTCGCCTCATGTCCTGCCGGGATTCAACTCGGACAACCGTTGGAACCTGGGCTTCGACCGTGTGGGGACTTCCCTAGCCGAAGATCCGAACATCGGACGCTACGCGGTCGTCCAGACGTTCTCGCTCGACCCGGCGACGCTGAAACAATCGGCCTTGAGCAAAGCCCTGGACGCGGTCAATGGACGGCTCACCTCGGGCACCTCCGCCATCGTGGCGGAAATCGGACGCTTCGGCGGGGATGTCGCGGCGCTCGACAACGGCAACTTCGTGGTGGTGGTCGATGACCGCTCGAACCGCCACGCGCCGGACCGCGCCGCCACGGCGGTCATCCTCGCGCCCGACGGCTCGGTGGTGAAGGAGACGTTTCTCATCGGTGTCGGACAAATCTGGTCCAACCTCGCCGCTTATCGCGGCGGGTTTGCCGTGCGGTTGAACGGAGAAATTCATTTCTTCGACAACGCGGGCGCCTTCCAGGGCAAGACGGACCAGAACACCTCTGGCGACAGCTTTGACCGAGGCCGCGGCGACGGCACCCGCATCGCGGCGCACATCCACAGCCCGTACGTGTTCCTCGCCGGCAAGATCACCACCGCCTCCACAGTCAAGGCGGCGGCCTGGGATTCACGCGACCGGACCTTCGTGGCTTCGGTCGATGTCAGTGAACCCGCGTTTCCCGGCACGCCGGATCGCGTCAACCTCGCGGTTGATGCCTTGGATCGCATTGTGGTTGCATGGGAATCGCTGCCGGCCGAATACGAAGTCAATCAAGTTGCGGTTCGCGTGCTGGCCCTGAACAGCACGGCCAAAACCATAGTGCCCGTTACGGCCAGCTTCTTTCCCTTCATCAATGTGGCGAAGACAGGCGGCATTCATACGTTCCGCATGAGCGTGGCCATGACCACCCGCGAAATATGCGTGGCCGCCAAGGGCGAGATCAATCTGCAGAACCAACCCGGCCAGGGAGCCAATTCGCCCAGCGAAGTAAACTTCTACACGGTCTTCTCCCACCCCGATCCCCAGGCAGACCCGACCGCGCCGGTCGGCGGCGGTGGTGGCGGCGACATTGTGGTCGCGGCCGCCCGCAGCGGAGCCAACGTCGCGTTGAGTTGGACGGGGGGAACAGCTCCCTTTCGGGTGCAGAAGCGCGCCGCCTTGGACACGGAAGCTTGGGCGGACGTGTTGACGACCAACGAACGCACTGCGTCACTGCTGATCACGGACAATGCCGGCTTCTTCCGCGTGGCAAAGTAAAAAGCGACCCTGTTCTCGCGCCACCCGGCGGTTGCTTCGACAATCGCCGGGTGGTTTTTGTTGCCGGTCGATGGTGCTTTCTCGTTGGCGAGAGAATTCTCCGAATGGAATTTCGCGTCTCGCTTTGAACCCCTGAACCCGGGTGCCCTTCAATAGAACGTGGTCCAGTTGCCCGACTGCTGCCATTGCAGTTTTTTGTAGCCTCGCGTTTCCACATGGCCGTCGGCAAAGGCCAGGTTGACGTTTTGCGGTCGATCCTTGATCGGGTGGCCCGCGCGGGCTTGGGCAATGTTGGTCGTGCGCGTGCCCGAAGCCAGGCAGAGGTCGGTGATGACGGGTTGAAACGCGGCGACCGGATCTTCCAGGCGGGTTGGCCAGCCGTCGCGCGTGCGGGAAACCGTTCCGGGGGTCGTGGGCGTGGGAAACATGGAGTTGTCATCCAGCGGCCGCGGCACCCACCAGCAGTGCCAGATGATGGCAAAGTTGCCGTACTGGCGGGTGAAATAACGGTTCAAGTCCTCGATGGTTCGCAGTGTCTGGCCCGGACGCTGGGAGGCGAACCACTGTTGCGCGGCGGCGAAGTCCGCCGGCCGGGTGGGGCAGTACCACATGGGCACCGTCAGGCCGTAGGGCTCCAGCTTGGGAGCCATGTCGAGCGAGACATCCCACGGATTGAGGCCCGTGCGCGGCATGCGGAACGCGGGCAGGCGTCCCTTGGGATCATCCGCCGCGTAGAGGTTCACCGCGATGCCCCACTGGCGGTAGTTGGAGGTGCAGTTCGTGACCTTGGCCTGGAACTTCGCGCGGGCGAGCGCGGGCAACAACATGCCGGCCAGAATGGCGATGATGGCGATGACGACGAGCAGTTCGATCAAAGTAAAGGCCGCAGGAGATTTGGGCGCTTTCATAGGGTTGACTTCATCTACGCCCCGTTCCGCCATTCGTAAAGGCAATTTCCCCTCTCCTTTGCGGGGCTGGTATTTTCTCCGTCTTCCTTTGCTTGTCCCCGCGCAGGCGATGGCCATCGCGCATCCAGTACCAAACGGAGCCATAGCCGATCCACACATAGCCCAGCAATTCGAGACCCTCCTGCAGCGAGGCTTTGAACAACCGGCCTGAATCCATTTCCAACAGCCCTGTCCAAAACCGGCCGCTGCCGAAGACCCGGCTGAACACCAGCACCACCAGCAACCCGAAGACGATGTGATAGTAGGATTTTTGCCCGATGAAGCCGGCCATGGGTTTCAGCACCGATTTCCGGCACGCCGTTCCCACGTAACCGATCGCCGCGATGGCCACCAACAACGCCGGCCAGAGCCAGAATCCGCGCCTGATCAAGTCGAACAGCCCGTCCAGTTCCCGGATGAGCATGCAGGTGAACAAACCCGACACCAGCAGCTCGAATCCACGCGTGTCGAGATTCTTGAGGGCGCGATAGCCAAACAACGCCGCTGCCAAACCCAGCACCGCCGCCTGGGTCATTTCCGTCAACGACACTTCCACCATCGAGTCGTGGAACACACGAACATCGATCATCACGAACAACGGCGGCAAGAGCGCCAAGCCCGAAAGGATCAAGAATTCTCCGGCCGCGTTGACGATTTTTCTTCGGACAGGGTTCAATCAGGTGACAATGGCGAAACGTCAAAAATTTTCGAGTGGAACTGAGAAGATTTTGTATCGCAATCCCGCTGCTTGGGCCGTGTTGGTGAAGCAAAAAGGATTCATCACGGAATACCTGGGAACGTGGATGGGGTTCGATCCTCCCGACCAGGTTTGGTACCGAACGCCTGCCTTGGCTTTGGGTCGCAGACCTCCGGCATGGGCGGGCCTCCGCATGTCTCGTTGCAACTTTCTAACAAATCCTTTGACCCTCACGCAGCGTCAGCCTCGACCGTGCTGTCAACCGCAGGCATCATCGTGATGCCTGCGGGGTGAAAGACGATGGTTTACACAGTCAAAAAACTGGCCGCGATGTCGGGCGTCAGTGTGCGCACGCTTCATTGGTATGATGAGGTGGGGTTGCTGAAACCCGCCTTCCACGGCGCTAACGGGTATCGCTATTACGAGGAGGAGCAACTCCTGGCACTCCAGCAAATCCGGTTTTACCGGGAGCTGGGGTTCGAGCTGCAACAAATCAAACGCATCCTGGGACGGAGCGACTTCAACACGGTGGCGGCACTGGAGGCGCACCGCGAGGAGCTGCGCAAGAACCTGGCCCGAACCCGGCAGTTGATTGTGACCATTGACAGGACCATCCAACACTTGAAAGGAAGGAAGAAAATGAAGAACGAAGAGGTCTTTATGGGCTTCAGCCCGGAAGAGCAGGCCAAACATGAAACGTATCTCATTCAGCGTTTCGGCGGGGAGATGAAGGTGAGCATCACCGGGTCAAAACGAAGGGTGAAGCACTGGACGAAGGCAGATTGGGAAAAGTCCGGCGCGGCCTTCGCGAGGATTTGCGCGGACATGGTTGCACTGATGAAACGTGGATTGGATAGCCAATCGCGCGAAGCGCAACAGGTCATTCGCCGTCACCATGAATGGCTCCGGCAATTCTGGACTCCGACGCGGGAGTCCTATGTCGGGTTCAGCCATCTGGTCGCAGATTCCGAACTCCGCAAGGCGTTTGAAGTCCATCACGCGGAACTGCCCGATTTCATGTCGGCGGCGATCCGGGTGTTCGCCGAAAACGAGCTTGCATAAGCCGGGGAGTCTGCGGGCTTGAGCCGACTTCGCGATTTGATAATGGCCCCAAGCATCCCCCAAGCCCGATCGTCCGGAGGTTGCTTGACCTGGGAGGGAGGAAACGGTTTGCTAGCCCCACCTCAAATGAGCGTTGACAAAGGCACCCTCGATCAATTGCGGATCGACCGGAGTTCAGCCCCGCCGCCTTCCTCCAAGCGTTGGATCGTGTGGCTTCTGTTGCTCCTCGTGATCCTTGGAGGAGCGGGCTGCTGGTGGTTGCGCGCTCCCAAAGCGGTCGCGGTGCGCACGGCGGCGGCCCGGCAGGTATCGACGGGTGGCAAACAGACGTTGCTCAATGGTTCGGGTTACGTGACCGCGCGGCGTGACGCCACCGTGTCCTCGAAAGTCACCGGCAAGGTGATTGAGGTAATGGTCGAGGAAGGGATGAAAGTCGAGGCCGGCCAGGTGTTGGCCCGGCTGGACGCCTCGAACATTGAAGCCAATTTCAAACTGGCCGAGGCGCAACTGGCGGCGGCCCGCAGCGGGTTGAATGAAATCCAGGTTCGCCTGGACGAGGCCCGTCGTGAACTGGCGCGGGTTTCCCGACTCGCCACTGAAAGGATCGCCACCCAGACGGAGTTGGATCGCGCCGAAGCCGAAGTGAAGTCGCTCCAAGCCCGCTTGGACCAGCAAGCCAGCCAGGTGGAGGTGGCGGCACGGCAGCTTGACCTGGGCCGCCAGCAATTGGACGACATGACGGTGCGCGCTCCATTCGGCGGCATTGTCACGGCCAAAAACGCCCAGCCGGGCGAAATGATTTCTCCGATGTCCGCCGGCGGCTTCACCCGCACCGGCATCTGCACCATCGTCGATATGACTTCCCTGGAGATCGAGGTGGACGTGAACGAAAGCTTCATCAACCGGGTCGAGGCGGGACAGCCGGTGCTGGCCACGCTGGACGCCTATCCCGACTGGAAAATTCCCGCCCGGGTCATCGCCATCATCCCCACGGCCGACCGGCAAAAGGCCACGGTCAAGGTGCGCGTTGGTTTCGAGGCGCTTGATCCGCGCATTCTGCCCGACATGGGCGTGAAGGTGGCGTTCCAAAGCGCGGAGGAATCCACCACGGGCTCGACGTCGGTGTTGGTCCCGAAATCCGCCGTGCGCCAAGGCAACGGAAGCAAGGTCGTCTGGATCGTGCGGGATGGAAAACTGGAGCGCCGGGCCGTATCGATCTTGGAAGGTTCGGGTGATGAAGTCACCGTGCTTGCGGGATTGAGCGGCACCGAACGGATCGTCATTCAAGGACCGAATGAATTGATTGAAGGCACTCCGATTAAAGAATCCAAACCATGAACAAATCCTTGGTCTCAATTCGCGGCATGGAGAAGACATTCCGGCGCGGCAGTGAGGACATCCATGTCCTTGCCGGGCTGGATCTGGAAGTCGCCAAGGGTGAGTTTCTCGCGTTGATGGGACCGTCCGGTTCCGGCAAATCCACGCTCTTGAATCTCATGGGCGGACTGGACCGCCCGACCGGCGGCAGTGTCGAGATTGATGGCGTACGCGTGGACCAGTTGGGCGACCAGGCGCTGGCGGCCTGGCGGGCGCGCCATGTGGGGTTCGTCTTTCAATTCTACAATCTGCTCCCCGTGCTCAACGCCGAACGCAACGTCGAACTGCCCCTGCTGCTGACGCATCTCGGCAAGGCGCAGCGGCGCAAACATGTGGAAACGGCGTTGAACGTCGTCAGCCTCTCTCATCGCGCCAAACATTATCCCCGCACGCTTTCCGGCGGCGAGCAACAGCGGGTGGGCATCGCGCGGGCCATCGTGACAGATCCGACGCTGCTGCTCTGCGACGAGCCGACGGGCGATCTCGACCGGAAATCGGGCGACGAGATTCTTTCGCTCTTGCAGGCGCTGAACCGGGATCACGGCAAGACGATCATTATGGTGACGCACGATCCGCACGCCTCGGCCCGGGCCGGCCGCACGGTGCATCTGGACAAGGGGCAGCTTTCGACCGAGCAGCCCGCATGAAATTTCTCTACCTCGTCTGGAGCAATCTGAAGCGCAAAAAATTGCGCACCACGCTGACGGTGCTGTCCATCCTCGTCGCGTTCGTGCTCTTCGGGCTTTTGAGCGCGCTGAAGCTGGCCCTGGGAGGCGGCGTCAACCTGGCCGACGCCAACCGCCTGATGGTCCGCCACCGGGTTTCGTTCATTCAACTGCTTCCCCAGTCGTATTACGCGCGCCTGGCGCGCATCCCGGGGGTCACGGCCGTGTCCCATCAAACCTGGTTCGGCGGCGTGTATCAGGATCCCAAGAATATTTTTGCCACGTTCCCGGTCGATCCCGAGGCGTTCCTGAACATGACGCCGGAGATCGTGCTGGCTCCGGAGGAAAAAGAGGCGTGGTTGAAGACCCGCACCGGAGCGATCGTCGGTCGCAAACTCGCCCAACGGTATGGATGGAAGGTCGGCGACCGCATTCCGCTGACCTCGCCCATTTGGCAAAACAAGTCGGGAGGTGCGTGGGAATTCGACATCGTCGGCATCTACGACGGGGCCAAACCGACGGCCGACACTTCCGGATTCATTTTTCGCTACGATTATTTTGACGAGGCTCGGGCCGGGGCCGCCGGACAGGTGGGATGGTACCAGGTGCGGGTGGAGGATCCGCAGCGGGCCACGGAAATCGCCGCCGCCATCGACGCGGAATTCGCCAATTCTCCCGCCGAAACGAAGGCGGAGACCGAGGCGGCCATGTTCCAGGGTTTCGCCCAGCAGATCGGGGACATCGCCACCATCGTCTCGGCGATCATGGCCGCCGTGTTTTTCACCATCCTGCTCGTGGCGGGCAACACGATGGCCCAATCCGTGCGCGAGCGCACGCAGGAGCTGGGAGTGCTCAAGGCCATGGGTTTCTCGAACCCGCTCGTGCTGGCCGTGGTGCTGGGCGAATCCCTCGTCATCACTTCGCTCGGCGGTCTGGCCGGCCTGGCCCTCGGCTGGTTGATGGTGACCGGGATCGGACAATTCAGCGCGATCAGCCAGTTTTTCCCGATCTTCTTCATGCCGGCGCGGGACATGGTCTGGGGAGCCGTCTTGGCGGTGGCGCTGGGTTTTGTCGCGGGCATCGTCCCCGCCGTGCAGGCGATGCGGTTGCGCCTGGCCGACGCCTTGCGGCGCGAAGGGTGAAAGCACGAGCGCAGCGAACGAATTATTCTCAAGCGTATGAGCAACTGGTTCTCCCAAATCGCCTCGGTGACTTGGTTCGGACTTTGCACCATTCCCCAGCGCAAAGGCTCCTCGGCCGCCGCCGCCTTTGGCATTGCCGGCGTGGTGCTGGTCTTCGTGGGCATCCTTTCAATCGCCCAGGGCTTTCGCAGCGCGGTGACCTCGACCGGGCGCGACGACATCGCCATCGTGTTGCGGGACGGAGCGAACAATGAAATGTCCAGCGGGCTGGGTCGCGACGCGGTGCGCGTCATCAAGGACGCGCCGGGTGTCGCGCGCGGCCCCGGGGGAGCGCTGGCTTCGGCGGAATTGTTTGTCATCATCAACATCCCCAAACGCAGCACCGGCACGGACGCGAATGTGCCCTTGCGCGGTGTCGAGCCGGCCGCGCCCGAGGTGCGGGGGAATGTCCGGATCGTCGAGGGACGGATGTTCGAGCGTGGCCGCAACGAATTGATTGCCGGGATTTCGGCCGCGCGTGAATTCGCCGATCTCGAAGTCGGGAAAACGATCAAGATGGGCAAGAGCGAATGGAATGTGGTCGGCCTCTTTTCGGCCGGGGGCGGCGTGGGGGAATCGGAACTCTGGACTGATTCGACCGTGCTGCAGGAAGCGTATCAGCGCGGCGATTCGTATCAATCGGTGTACGTCAAACTGGAATCTCCCGAACGGTTCCAGGAGTTCAAGGATTCCCTGACCGCAAATCCACAGGTCAAGGTGAAGGTCGTCCCCCAGGCTGAGTTCTATGCGGACCAATCTTCGATGACGACCACGTTCATCACCGGGCTGGGCAGCGTGATCGCCGGGATGATGGCCCTCGGTGCCCTGCTCGGGGCGTTGAACACCATGTACAACGCCGTGGCCGCGCGCGGGCGGGAGATCGCCACCCTGCGCGCCCTCGGCTTTGGAGCCATGCCGGTGATCTGCTCGGTGTTGATCGAATCCCTGGCCCTGGCCCTGGCGGGCGGGATCGTCGGCGGGGCCATCGCTTATGTGGCCTTCGATGGGTACGGAGCGGCGACCATGAATTTCCAGACGTGGAGCCAGATCGCCTTCGCCTTCGCGGTCACTCCGGGGCTGCTGTTCAACGCCATTCTTCTCTCGTCGCTGATCGGTTTGCTGGGCGGCATTCTGCCCGCGATTCGTGCGGCCCGGATGCCGATCGCTTCCGGCCTGCGCGAGAGTTGATTTTCCCCCCCACTTTTCCCGCTGGTGATGGTCAAGCCGGATGGGCCGTTCCGCAGGGTGCATTCGTTGATCGTGAGTAGAACGCGGCGGTGGGGCGAAGCGTCCCACTGAGCCGCGAACGTGTCGGCGGCCTGTTTGGCCCCCAATCCCGGCCCCGGCTTACCGAGGACGGTTCGCCCTGCCTTGCCCCGGCGGCGACTTACGATGTCCGGAAGCGCCCTGTTCAGCATCAGGGCCGAATGAAGCGTTTACTTCGTTCACTCCACTGGTAGCTTGGTTTCATCATCCCATGCAACGTCATCGCCCCAGCGCCGGATTCACGCTCATCGAGCTGCTGGTGGTGATCGCCATCATCGCGATTCTGGCCGCGCTGCTCCTGCCCGCGCTGGGCTCGGCCAAGTCCCAGGCGATGCAAACCCAGTGCCTCAACAACCACCGGCAACTGGTTTTGACGTGGACGATGTATCAGGACGATCACAGCGGAGGGCTGCCGGGCAACACCCGGGGTGCGCCGCCGCCCGGCACACGGCAGAACTGGGTGCAGAGCACCGTGCATGGAGCCACACCGGGATTCGTGGATCCGCTGGCGCTGACCGATCCCCAGCGCGCCTCCTTCGCGCCCTATCTCACCGCGATCGGAGTGTACCGGTGTCCCGGGGACAAAACGGTCTATGTCACCGGCGGTCGGCGTCTGCCCAAGCTGCGCAGCTATTCAATGAACGATTACCTGAACGGCGGCGCGGAGCAGTTTGCGCCGCGTCCTCCCATCACGTTCTATAAAAAAGGCTCCCAGTTTCTCGCGCCCTCGCGCCTCTTCGTGTTCATCGACGTGGAACCGGCCAGTTGCTGCTACACGCCGTTTGAGATTCCGGTCGCCGACACGCAGGCCTACTTCACCGCGCCGGGGGCGTTGCACAACCGCAAGACCGGCGTGCTTTCCTTCGCCGACAACCATGCTGAAACCCGCCGTTGGAAACGGCCTGTCCTCCGCCGGACCAACACCGTCGGCAACAATCCCCACCCGGTCCCGAGCGAACGGACCGACGTGCAGTTCATCCGTCTGCGGGCGCACCATCTGGCCGTGCCGTGAGCGGGGGGGTGGCGGCCATTGTCTCCGTCCAAGAATCTCTGACACGGTCGTTCGCCTGGAATTCCGCACCCGCTTGCTGCCAGCCGTGTCCAGCATGAGACGCGGGTTTTCCAAAGCTTTGGCAGGGCTTGCGGGTCGCGCCTGCCACCGTCGCAGAATCCCCGGCCGGCACAATCTTCGCTTATGGCAAGGCCGTGCGGATCGTGTCCTTGATCCGATTTGATCACCGTTAGCAGCGCAGCGCAGTTATTGTCCGGCACGACGGTTCACTTCAAACCGTCGAGCCTGGTTTTTCCCACCTTTCGTCAGACAGATTCCGGGGCGCACAGTCGGGAGATTCACAGCCTTTATCGAGCGGTTTTGGATGCCCGAACCGCGCTGTTGGAAGTCCGCCGCCAGTTGCTCGCCGGGACTAGGCCTCGATCAGCAAGTCAGGGACTGCTCGTTCTCGCGAAAGAAGCAAGCGTGCGCCCGCGTGAGTCCGCAGATGGACTGGATTCGCAAGTTGCCGCCCGGTGTATCCGTCGGAACCGGACGCCGAACGATGGTGAATCCGCCATCACGCCGCTGGCTGTCGCCGATGGCGAACACGAACAGGCGAACCTGAGCAGCCACGCGAAAAACCCGCAGAACAAAGAGGAACAGGCTTCGCTAAGAATGGAGTGCCTGCCGCCCCGGCTGAACAATGCACTGGTGACGATGAGCAGCCAGCTTCGGAACCTCTTGACTGCTTTCGAGCAAGCCCGTCCCGGAAGCACGTTGCTCCAACTCATCACGCGCCTGCGTGAGACCGCGATGCAGGTGGGATTGCTGTCTTCCGATTCGATCGGCGAAATGGAAGACCCGGCCAGCGGAGTCAGGGAAAACAAACCCGACGGCGGCGTGAACGGGATTTCAAACGAACAAGAAATCGCCGGAGCCGCGCATCAAAGAGACGTCCCCCTGGCTGATCAAGTGTGGGAATTTCTGCGGGTGGAGAACCGGGACGGCTCCATCGACTTGGCACTGACGGTCCTGGATGAAACGGCCGAAAAACTGGCCGGTCGCGTACGGTCCGCCCCGGGCATCCTGCTGGACGTGGCGGCTTGAGACGCGCCGCGTCGTTTCACATGTTTCGCAGAATCAACCGACAAACCGCCTCACCATGATGGTGGCATTGTGGCCGCCGAATCCGAAGGAGTTGTTGGCAAAAGCGCTGATTTTGCGCGCGCGCGCCTGGTGCGGCACGTAATCGAGATCACACGCCGGGTCAGGATCGTCCAAGTTGATCGTGGGCGGCAGGATACCGGTCTCCAGCGCCTTGCAACTCAAAATCGTCTCGACCGCGCCGGCCGCGCCCAGCATGTGTCCGGTGGCACCCTTGGTGGAGCTGACCGCCAGTTTTTTTGCGTGCTCGCCAAACACCGTCTTGATCGCTTGGGTTTCCGCGATGTCTCCCGCCGGGGTCGAGGTGCCGTGGGCGTTGATGTAATCAATGTCGGTGGGATTCAAGCCCGCCGAGCGCAACGCCATCTTCATGCAGCGGGCCGCGCCCTCGCCCTCGGGGGAAGGGGCGGTCATGTGGTTGGCGTCGGCGGTGTTGCCGTATCCGGCCAGTTCGCCATAAATGCGCGCTCCGCGGGCGCGGGCATGATCGAGATCCTCCAGCACAACGACACCGGCTCCCTCGCCCATGACGAACCCGTCGCGTCCCTTGTCAAACGGACGTGAAGCGCGCTTTGGTTCGTCGTTGCGCGTGCTCATGGCCCGCATCGCGCAGAAACCGCTGATGCCGAGCGGAACGATGGTGGCCTCGGTGCCGCCCGCGAACATCACACTGGCATCGCCCATCTTGATCGTCCGCCAGGCCTCGCCGATGGCGTGCGTGGACGTCGCGCAGGCCGAGCAGGTGGCGAGATTGGGGCCGCGCAATTTGTGATACATCGAGAACAGTCCCGAGGACATGTTCAGAATGAGCATCGGAATCATGAAGGGCGACACCCGGCCCGGCCCCTTGGCCAGAAGAATCTTATGCTGCTCCTCGACCGTGTAGAGGCCGCCAATGCCGGAGCCGATGAACGCGCCGATTGCATCCCGGTTGACGCTCGCCAAATCCAGGCCGGAATCCAGCAGCGCCTTGTACCCCGCCCAGAGGCCGAACTGCGCGTAGCGGTCGGAGCGGCGGACTTCCTTCGGTGAAGGAAACGCTGGCGAAAGATCGAACTCCTTCACCTGGGCCGAAATCTGGCAATCGTAGGCGGACACATCGAACGCCGTCGTCCGGTCGATGCCGCACTCGCCGCGGATGATTCTCTCCCAGAAATCATGCACTTCGTGCCCCAGCGGCCCCACGAGACCCAGTCCCGTGATGACCACCCGGCGATCGGCGTAATGTCCTGCCATAAAAAAAGAAGGGGCAGCTCGCGCCTCAAGACGTGGCTGCCCCGAAATGATAACGGGCCTTACTTGCCTTGCGACTCTTCGATGTACTTGATGACGTCACCGACGCTTTGCAGTTTCTCGGCCTCTTCGTCGGGGATCTCCTGGCCGAATTCCTCCTCAAGGGCCATCACGAGTTCGACCGTGTCGAGGGAATCCGCCCCCAGATCCTCGATGAACTTGGCCTCGGCCGTGACTTGGTCCGCGTTCACGCCGAGTTGCTCGACGATGATGTCTTTGACTCGCTGCTCAATCGATTTTGCCATGTTTTTTTATCAGGTTCGTTGTGTGTCTAAGGGACGCTCCGGGAGGCGTCAAGCCCCCAATCTCCGAAAAAGATCCGCTCCGCCACGCCAGCAAATTTGCGGTCCATCCGATCTGCCCTGCCGGACTGCCGTCGCGCTTTGCACCCTACATCACCATGCCGCCATCAATCGTCAAAACCTGGCCTGTCACGTAGCGGGCGGCGGGACTGGCCAGATAGAAAGCCCCGTTGGCGATGTCTTCCGCTGTTCCGAAAGAGTGCAACGGAATAGTCTGCAAAATTTTCTGGCGCTGTTCCTCGTTCAGTCCTGAAGTCATGTCCGTCTCGATGAAGCCCGGCGCGACCGCGTTGGCCGTGATGCCCCGGGAGGCAACCTCGCGCGCCACGGATCGGGTGAATCCGATCAAGCCCGCCTTGCTCGCCGCGTAGTTGGCCTGCCCGGCGTTGCCCATCAACCCGATCACCGAGGCCACGTTGATGATCCGCCCGGAACGCTGCTTGATCATCGCGCGGACGAACACCTTCGTGAACAGAAACGCGCCGCGCAGGTTGGTGTCCAGCACCGTGTCCCAGTCGGCCTCGCTCATCCGCATGAGCAACCCGTCGCGTGTCACTCCGGCGTTGTTGACCAGAATGTCGATCCGGCCGGTCTCGGACAAAATCGCCTCCCCGGCGGCCGCCACGGCCGGCGCGTCGGCCACATCCACGGCGCGCGCCCAGGCCCGGCGGCCCAGCGCGCGAACTTCCGCGGCCACCTTTTCCGCATTGCCCGCCGTGCGCGAAACGCAAACCACGTCCGCGCCTTCGGCGGCAAACTTGAGGGCGATGGCCCGGCCAATGCCGCGCCCGGCTCCGGTGACGACGGCGACCTGATTGGCGAGTTGACTCATGCTGGGTCAGTTCTCGGGGGCGACCCGGACATTGTCAATCCCAAGGGAACCGAGAGCAGCAGTTCCCAGTTTATGGAGTGCGTCTGACTGCGGAGCACCAACGGCAGCGTGAGAATACTCCAATCCCGCAGAAAAGCTGCGGCTGGTCGGGACGACGCAACCGCGCTCCCTTGAACCAAATTCAGACGGATTTGGCCTTACATCTCCCGCAACCGGTAGAATCGCTGCGCAGCCGGGGCGGCCGCATCCTCGAACGACATCTCCCCGCCGTTGCCGGCGATGGTTTTAACGGGCACCCACTCGCCGTGCGTCAACGCCTCCCGGAATTCAAGCTGGTAGGATGTGTTTGGCCGGGTTCGCGCCTTGAACGTCAGGCGGTCATTCGCGAGCCGGGCGGAGCGCAGCCGGAGCACTTCTCCGCCATGCAGACGAACGATTCCCTGTCGGCGGAATCCGTTGAACCGGTCGAAGCCGCCCCCCACCCATAATTTGCCGTCCGAAGTCGGCACCACCTGCCAGACCCCGGTGGAGGGGGATTCCACGACGCCGGTTCCCGGATCGAAATCCAGATCCAGCGATCCGTCCGGCCAGAGGCGGGCCAGCCCCTCGCGCGGCACTCCATTGACGGCGCGGAAGGTTCCCCCAAGGAACACTTTGTCATCGTCGCCCACGGCGAAGCCTCCCGTGTGGCCATCGACTTTGGGATCGAAGCTCGTGACCAGCAGCCCATTCGGGCTGAACAGGGCGAAATCCTGGCGTTGTTGGTTTCCGATGGTGAGGGTTCCAACTCTGACGAGCAGCGAGCCGTTGGCTTGCTCGGCAGATCGTTGCGCTCCGGTAGAGCCGCGAGGCTGTCTCCCGAATGCTTCGTCCAGTGTGCCGTCGGCCCTGACTTGAATGAAGCCTTGAACCGTGCCGCCGGTCAGTACATTTCCATTCTTCAACACTTGAACCGATGACATCGGCGCAGTGCGCCCCGCGTCCGTCAGTCCGGTGAACAATAGCATGGGGTCAAAATCCGCATCCAGGCTGCCGTCTGGAAAAAGCCGGGCCACATTCGTGCGGGCTGTTCCGTTCACCGAGATGAACCGGCCGGAAACCAGAATCCGCGACACGCTGTCGATGTCGAATGACACGATCAAGGCAGGCAGGAAGGAGCTCACCGGGCCGAAGACCGGGTTGAACGCTTCATCCAGCGAGCCGTCCGCGTGGAGCCGGACAAATTTGCCACGGTTGACCCCGGCGATGCTGTCAAACTCACCCAAGACCAGCATTTTGCCATCGGGCTGAAGCTGAATCCGCGTCAGGAGCGTGGAAGTCCTCGGAATGAAGGGGAATACATTGGTCGCCTGCGCCACCGTGACCCGGAAATCGGGATCGATCCGCCCACTGGCATCGAAGCGGACAATTTCACTGGTTTCCTGGCCCGACGCGAATTTGACATAGCGGGCGACCACGACTCCGCCGTTGGGCAGTGGGGCCAGATCGCGGGTGTGAATCCGCACCACATCCGGGATTTCCTCGGGATCAAAAGTCAGATCCACAGAGCCGGGCAGGGTGGGTGCGGAGGCCACCGGGACGAAAGCCGCCTCCGTGCTCGTTTGCCCGGCGGGATTGGACAAGACCGCGTGGTAAAACCCGGCGTCCGTTGGGGCCGCTTTCTTGATGAGCAGACTCCGCCGCGTTTGACCGCTCAACGGCGTGCCGTCGCGATACCATTGAATGTCCGCGGGTGGATGGGCCGAAGCCGCCACGGACAACAGGATTTGCGCTCCGGCCACGACCTGCTGACCCTGGGGGGGATGCAAAACCACGGCTGGAAAAGGTTTGACCGTGGCTCCAAACAATCGGGCCAGGCCGAGCTTTGCGAAAGGCTGAACGGGCGCGGAGACTCCCGCCACCGCGATGTGACCGTCCTCGGTGAGCATTACTTTTCGCCGGGAGAGAATGAGATTGGATTGAGGCTCAGTCTCGAATGGCTCATCCACGCCGCCGCCCGCCTTCAATCGCGCGATGCCGCCCGGCCCGCCCACGACCACGCGTCCGTCAGGTTGGACCGCCAGGCTGGAAGGAACGTCGGTGGCCACCGGTGTGATCTGAAAACTGGCGACCTTGGAACCATCGGGATCGATGCAGACCACGGAACGTACGATCGGTTCCCCGGATCCGCCTGAGATGGCGGCAAGGTAGAGCCTGCCACCCGTTCCCGCCGCCACGGCGGAGACGAACACCGCCCGTTCTCCCACGCCTTCCGCTGTCCAAAGCCAGCTTGCCGGGTTGAAATCCTCATCCAGCGATCCGTCCGAACGCAGCCGGAGTATGGAATGCCGGGGCACCTCGTTGAAGCTGGTGAACCCCCCGACCACCACGACCTTGCCGTCCTGCTGGGGCACGAGGCCCATCAGGCTGCCCGTGTTGGTGGCGTTCGGTGAAACATGCGAAAACCCGCGTCGGGTCATGAATGAGGGATCCAGGGATCCATCGCGGTTCAACCGGACCAGCCCCCGGTTTCCACCCGCCTCCAGGTTCGAGCCGCCCACCAAAACCCGGCCATCCGGCTGTAGTGCCAGCACCGAGGGTTCGACCAGCGTGACGCCGGAGATGCTCTTGATGCCCTCCACGCGAAAGCTGCGATCCATGCTGCCGTCGGATTCCAGCCGGACCACGGTTTGCCAGGCTCCGCCCTCGAAGGCGTAGGACACGAGCACCCTGCCATCGGGCTGCAAGGCGATTATTTTCGGCGTAAGGGACGCGGATGCCCGGAAGGATCGGTCCAGGCTGCCATCCGGCCAGAGCCGGAAGAGACTCACCGAGTCCGTCCGGTCGTGAAAGGTGACAAAACCCCCTACGATCCATTTGCCATCCGGTTGGAGCACCGCGTCGCTCACGGTACCGGAAACAATTTCCGGATCGAACGAGGGATCCAGGCGGCCGGGCTGCTGGGCCAGCCCCTCCAAAGCCGAGTGGAGGTAAACGAGTGCCCCCATCGCGAGGGTGGGGATAAACCGATGATGCTGATTCATACTTGCTCCTGTTAGAAATGATGCCAACCCCGCTTGAAGGCTGGTCGAACGGGGCGGAGCGCCGGTTTCCAACCGGCTTCTCCAGTCCTGCAAAGCCGGTAAAAACCGGCGCTCCGTTCGACCGGATATTTTACACGGAACTGGTATCAGTTTGTCTTGTAACGAAACTCCCGCAGCCCTGACGCATCAGGCGGGTCCACCTCGCCCGGGTAGCTTCCTTCTCTGATAGTGGACCAATGAATGCGGCTTTCGTCACGCCGGATTTTTGGTCCGGAGGGCGAACGAGTGGGATTCGGCGTCCGAGAGGCAGGGGAGAAGATCGGAAGTTTCTCGGAGGAGAATGCTCCAAGACATTTCGCGCTTTGTCCCATGACACCGCACATAACCTTCCATCGGACACAAAAAAAATTAGGATTCGACAGGAGTCTCACTCTGCCGGGGTCATGGGCCGGAAGACGAATGATTGCAAAAGCCGTCCCGCTTCACCAATGTCCGGAGCGCAGGAGCACGAGTGATGTTATTTGCGACTGAAAGAAGACGAAGGGCGTTTCTCCCCTGGTTGCTGCTCGCGCCGACGGTGTTGTGCATCGACGGTTGCAAACCCCGCCACGATGAGCCGGTCCCGCCCGCCGTCGAACTCCGTGGTGAGCCGATCGTTCCTCTCGTGGAAGCGCCACCCATCACTCCCACTGAATCGCCCTCCACCAACGAACCCTCCCTGACCATCGCCGCGGAGGAGATTCCCGGGGAACCGCCTTTGACGGTCGGGATTCCCCAGCTCTCCCTGCTTCCGCCCACGGATTACCCGAAGGGATTCATCCCCGTCGGCTTTGACACCTTGGGTGGCTTCGAGTTTGTCATGCCCGAGGGAGGCCGGATGCCTGAGCCTGATCCCGCCGGCGAGCCGTCCAGTCAGATCCCCGCCTCCATCCGGGCGTTGAACGAAAAACCCGTTGCTTTGCGCGGCTTCATGCTTCCGCTCAAGGTCAACGCGCGCCAGGGCATCGTGACCGAAATGCTGCTGATGAAGGACCAGTCCATGTGCTGCTTCGGCACCACGCCGAAGATCAACGAATGGGTCAACGTGCGGTTGACCGAGGAACGCGGGGTGCGCGCGGTGCTCGACGAGCCGGTGACGATTTTCGGAAAATTCAAGGTCGGTGAGGTCGGGGAAAACGGGTATCTCGTTGGCATTTATGAAATGGAGGGCGAAGGGATGATCCGAACCCCGTGAACCGCGTGATCGGGACTTTCGCGATCTCAAGCGGTCCGCAGGCACAGCCGATGTACGGGCAATTATGGCTGCCCCCGCCAGAAAACGCCGTCCGGCCGTCACCGTGGCCGAAGCCTCCGCCGACCACTCCACCATGCCCAACGTGCAAGTAATGCCTCCGCCGAAGGTGGTGGAACCCGCCGCTCCGTCCGCTCCGGTTCCCCTGCCCGCCCCGTCGGCCCGCGAGGAAAAACCCGACACGCACCAGAAGGCGCTGCAAATCAACCTGGACCCCTCCAAATACGGAGCCTTTGCCGAGATCGGCGCCGGGCAGGAGGTGGCGCGGTGGTTTTTCCGCGTCGGCGGCGCGGCCGGCACCATCGCCAAATCCATGTCGGCCTACGACATGACCGTCAGCGACGCCATCTACGGGCCGTGTGACCGCTACGTGGCCCGGTCCCGCCTGCAGTCCATGCTGCACCACGAGTTTCACTTGTTGCGGGAGCGGCTGCACCAGACGCGCGGAGCCACGACCAAATTTTTCGCCTTCGCCAACACCGTCAAGGCGCGCGGCTACAAGTCCACGGACGACAGCCACGGGTGGCTGGGGGTCAGATTTCAAACCCACCCCGGTGCGGAGCCGTCGGACATCACCATCCACGTCCGGATGCTCGACAGTGAAAACCTCAAACAGCAGGAGGTGCTCGGCATCATCGGCGTCAACCTCATTCACGCGGCGCTGTATCATCACGCCGATCCGGATTTCCTGATCCAGTCCCTGCTCGACAATCTCACACCCGACCGGATCGAGGTGGACATGGCCAAGCTGACCGGGCCGGCCTTCGCCGAGGTGGACAACCGCCTGATCGCCCTGCTCCTGGTCGAAAAGGGGCTGGCCAAGTCCGCCATGTTCACCGCGAACGGCGAGGTGGTGGAGGCGGGCGAAGTGCTCTACCGCCGGCCGATCCTGGTCGAGCGCGGCAGCTTCCGCCCCCTGACCAACACCACGGTGGACATGCTCCGCTGCGCACTCGGGCATTTCATTCAGGAACCGCAGGTCGAGGCGGAGAAGGACAAGGTCGTCGTTCTGCTCGAAATGACGATGAAAAACCTGACCACGAGCGACGGCATCGACCACCGCGATTTCCTGAATCGCGTCGATCTGCTCGGCACCCTCGGCAAAACCGTTCTCATCTCCAAATACGGCGAATACCACCGGCTGGCCGCCTACCTGTTTCGTTACACCAAAAAAATGATCGGCATCGTCATGGGCGTGCCGAGCGTCAAGGAGCTGTTCGAGGAAAAATATTACGCGGATCTCGACGGCGGTATCCTCGAGTCCTTCGGCCGGCTCTTCAAAAACTCCCTCAAAATTTACGCCTACCCGGTCCGCGATCCCGTCACCGGCTCGGTGATCAGCGCGGGCGGGCTGCGGGTGGATTCCCACCTCCGGCACCTGCACGCCTACCTGGTGGAGAACCATTACATCCAGAGCATCCGCGATTACGATGAGCGCTGCCTGCCCATCTTTTCGCGCGATTTGCTCGCGAAAATCCAGGGAGGCGACCCAGGCTGGGAACCGATGGTCCCGCCGCAGGTCGCCCGGTTGATCAAGGAGCGCGGGATGTTCGGTTACCGGGCCTGATCAAACTTTCCCGGCGACGGTGGGACCGGCCGGATGGGGGACTTCGGAAACTTCATGCGCCGCGCGGCCGAGCCAGCGGCGCAACAATCCATCCCGAGGATTGAACACCCAGGCCAGGCAAAACAGCCCTGATGCCATCACCACCATCGCCGCCGCCATCGAGCAGTCCAGCCAGGTAGCCAGATGGATTCCCAGCACGCTGCTCACGGCGGCGTGGACCACGGACAGCATCATGACCCTGGAAAGCCGGTCCACGAGCAGCGAGGCCGTGGCACCGGGCAGGATGAGCATGGCGATGACGAGAATGGCCCCAACCGACTCGAACGCGCTGACAATGACGACCGAGAGCCAGCACATCAGCGCGTAGTGGACGAGCGTCGCGTTGATCCCGAGCGAGGAAGCCAGGCCCGGATCGAATGAACTGACGAGCAGCTCCTTGTAAAAAACCACGATGAACAGGACGGTGAGCAGCAACACGGCCTCCATTCTCACCACCGCAGCCGGTCCCAAAACCATCCCGGCCAGCCGCACCGGTTCGTCCAGTGGCACAAACGCGATTTCTCCGTAGAGCACGCACTCTTGGTCCAGATCGACTTTCGACGCGTAAAGACTGACCAGGATGACGCCGAGCGCGAACAGACTGGTGAACGCGATGCCAATGGCCGCGTCCTGTTTGACACGCGATTTTTTGTGGATCAACTCGATCAGCAGCGTCGTGACCACCCCCGCTGCCAGCGCCCCCACGAACATCGCCGCCGAGTTGCGGCTCTGGGAAATCAAAAAGGCGATGACGATGCCCGGCAAAACACTATGACTGATGGCGTCCCCCACCAACGCCATGCGGCGCAGAATCAAATAGACTCCGACCAGCCCGCAGGCCGACGTCACCAGGAACCCCATCAGCGCGATCCAGATCGTGCTCCCGAAATTGACCGTCCACGGCTCGACGAACACCCGCTGAAAATCGAATGGAGGGATGAGGTTCACAGAAGATTATACCTAGACTGTGTGAATTCCGGTCGAACGAAGCACCGTTCCCGCCGCTTCAAGCCTTCATCCTCATCGTGGGACAGGTATTCTGCCTGTCCAGTGGGATGTGGACAGGCTGGAAACGCGGCCTTTGTACTGACGCCGGCCTTCATAAACGCCGGCCGTAGCCGATCGTGTCCGGGGTTTTCGCGGGCGGTCCCTCGCCGCGCGCGGCGTCCGCCACGCTGGGGATGGCGCGTCCGTGCGGGTCTTTCGTCGCGTAATCCAGCCGGCGCGCGAGCTGGCGCACGACCTCCTCGCCCAGCACATGTTCGATCTTCTCCGCGTCCTCGTGGACGTGATCGGCCGGGATGTTCGCGGCGTTGGTCAGGTACAATTCCCAGAGGCGGTGATTGCGCACGATGGCGCGGGCCCGCTGCCAGCCCTCCGGCGTCAGATAGACCGCGTCCCGGTCTTCCGAGAGCGTGGCGAGTCCGTGGCGTTTCAACTCGATGAGCCGACCCTGGACTTCCTCCAGACTTTCCCGCCGGCGTTCGGCCAGCTCGCGCAGGGAGGCTCCCTCCCCGGCGAATCCCCGGCTCTCGATCACATGGTAAATGGATTTGAGCGTGTTCTCGCGGGTGATCCGGCGGCTGCGGGACAACCGGCTCCACCAGCGCACCAGCACGCCGTGGCGCGGCCCGCACAGGAAGGCGAGGGCAAAGACCGCCGTCGCGCTCAACACCATGAACGGACCCGTGGGCAGATTGCCTCCGAGAAACGAGACAAACGCTCCCAAACTGCCCGCGCCGAGGCCGAAGATCGCCGCCAGCCAGAGCATTCGGTGCATCCGGTCCGTCAGCAGGTAGGCCGCCGCCGCCGGGGTGATCAACATCGCGGACACCAGCACCACGCCAACCGCCTGGAGTGCGATCACCACGGCAAAGGCCAGCAGCAACATCAGCGCGTGATGAATCCAACGCACCGGAAACCCCGCCGCGCGGGCAAACTCCGGATCGAAACTGGTCACGAGGAATTCCTTGAAGCAGAGCACGACGGCCAGGACGGTCAGAAGGGTGACGACACCCATCAGTTGGATGTCCGCCGGGCCGATGGCGGCCGCCTGGCCGAACAGGAACTTGTCGATGCCGCTCTTGTTGCCCGTGGGCAGCCGCTGGATCATGGTGACGAGACAGACTCCGACGGAGAAATAGGCGGCCAGCACCATGCCCAGCGCGGCGTCCTCCTTCAACCGGGTCGTTTGTTTGATCCACCCGACCGTCACCGTCCCGAGCAGTCCGGCCACGGTGGCCCCAATGAAGATGGCCAGCGGATTCTTGGTCATGCTCCAGAGAAAGCCCAGCGCGACGCCCGGCAGCACGGCATGGGACAGCGCGTCGCCCACCAGCGCCATCTTCCGCACCACCAGAAAGCTCCCCAACAAGCCGCAGCAAATGCCCAGCAGCATCGAACCGATCAGCGCGTAACGCACGGCGGGATCTTGAAAGGTGAAGAAGCGCAGCGCCTGCTCCGCCAGGCTGGTTTGCGTGATGTCCCCGATCCGGTCCGCCCGCGCGGCGGTCATGCCCAACACGAAGACCCACACCACGGCCGCGCGCGTCGTCGCGCGCCAACACGCCTCCCGCCATCTGCAAGCAAAGATCCACATGACGCTAGCTCCGCTGGCGGACTGCGTCCGCCACTTCGGAAAGGATGGTCAGCCGGCCGCCGTAGGTGGTTTGCAACAACTCGTAGTTGAACACCGTCTCGGTCGGGCCAAAGGCCACCACGCGCATGTTCAGCAGCAGCAGCATGTCGAAATAATTCCGCGCCGTCGGCAGATCGTGATGAACGACGAGCAGCGTCTTGCCGCGCGCTTTCAATTCATGCAGAAGCGCGATGATGGCGGACTCGGTCGCGGCATCGACCCCGGCGAACGGCTCGTCCATGAAATAGAGTTCGCTTTCCTGGGCCAGGGCGCGGGCCAGGAAGACGCGCTGCTGCTGGCCGCCGGAAAGGTTGGCGATCTGGCGGTTGGCAAAAGGCAGCATCTTGACCTTGTCCAGGCATTCGCGGGCCACGTCGAGATCGTGCTTCTTCGGTCGCTGGAACAGTCCCAGCCGTCCATACCGGCCCATCAACACCACGTCCATCACGCTGACGGGAAAGTCCCAGTCCACCGATTCGCGCTGGGGCACGTAGCCCACCCGCTTGAGATTCCGCCGGCTCGGTTCGCCGAAAAATTTGACCCAGCCGCTGCTCGCCGGGATCAGCCCCATCGCCGCCTTGATGAGGGTCGATTTGCCCGCGCCGTTCGGCCCGATGATGCCCACCAGCCGGCCCGGCGGCACGACCAGGTCGATGCCCCACAGCACGGGCTTTTTGTGATAGACCACCGTCAGGTCGTGAATTTCCAGCGGCGGCGGGCCGGTTTCGGGCGCGGGGACAAGGGTCGCGGCATTCATGCGCTAGAACCGCCAGGAAACGCCGAAGAACGGGTTCACGTCGTCCGCCGACCGCGTCACCCCGAGATTGACACCCGCGTCGAGCTGGACGTTGTCCGTCACCGCGTAAGTGAACCCAAAATCCACCGTGCCCACCCAGCGCGATTTGGCTTCCGCGCTGACCAGGCTGAAGAACTCGACATACCCGCCGAGTTTTCCGGCGATCGCCCGGGCCACTGTGACCGTGTGGATGAATTCCGCATGATGGCCCCCTCCCCCTCCATCGCGCACGATGTCCACCTCGGTCATCAAACCCAGCCCCACGTCCCCCGGCAGGGAAACCGCGAGCGGAACGATCAAGCCGCCCTCGACCGCGTCGTTGCCCACGTTGTCCTGGTTGGCCGGCAGCTTCACCCACGGCATGACCGCCAGCGCCGTGCGGCCGCCGTCGTTGCCCCAGAGGTTGATCTTGCTCCGGACGGTCAGATCGCCGAAGCCGCGCTGTTTCAGCACGGTGCCGGTCGTCCGGTCGCGGGTGCGGACGCTCAGGTGTGGCTCGGCGATGAACTGCACATCGACGTTATGCCACAGGCCGAGCTTGAGATTCAACGGGGCGATCGCGAGCGTCTCGACACGCTCGTCGGTTCGCGCGGGGTTGTGCCGGTCGTACGAATAATTGAGCACGTCCATTTCCAGTTGCACCCGGCCCGGATCGACCGTGAAGGGGCTTTCCGTCTTGTCCGGCCGGTCCGTGCTGAGTTCGCGCAGCCACTCGTCCGGCACGGGCTTGAACAGATGAAACCCGCGCTTGTCCGGCGCAGGGGGTTCCGCAGCCTGAGCCAGTGAACCCGCGAAAAGGAGCGCGAGCAGCCAGCCCGTGTCCCGGGCGCGTTGCGGTAGGAGGACCGCCCAAGGCCGTGAAGGGCGTTTCATTTCAAGGCGTTGACCACCGTATTGACGTTGTGCCGGATCATGCCCTCGTAGGTGCCGAGATCGTAGCCGTTTTCCATCTGGCCCGGCGTGCCCATGGCGTCGGAGAACAGTTCGCCGCCGATCTTCACCCCGGCATCCTTGCTGATGCGCTGGATGGTGTTGGGCGGCACGCTCGATTCGACGAAGACGGCCGGCACCCGGTGCTCCTTGATGAAGTCCACCAGCTTGACCATGTCCGCCGCGCTCGCCTCGTTCACGGTGGAGATGCCCTGGAGCGCGACGACTTTGAAGCCGTAAGCGCGCCCGAAGTAATTGAACGCGTCGTGGCTGGTCACCAGCACGCGCCGCCCGTCCGGAACCTCGGCGATCCGTTTCACCACCCAGTCGTGCAACCCGGCCAGCCTCCGGCGCGTCTCCTCGCCGCGCGCCGCGTAGAACTCGCGACCCGCCGGGTCCGCCTCGCTCAAGCCCTTCACCACCACTTCGACACAGCGGCTCCACAGCGGCACGTCAAACCAGACGTGCGGATCGTAATGCCCCTCAAACTCGGGCGGCTCCAGCAGCAGATCCTCCGGCACGCCCTCGGTGACAGCGTACACATGCCGCTTTGTCCGCGCCATGCGGTTGAACAAATCCTGCATTTTCCCCTCGAGGAGAAGCCCGACATAAAAAATCACCTGGGCGCGCTGGAGCTTGTTCACATCCGAAGCCGTGGCCTTGTACAAATGGGGATCGACTCCCGGTCCCATCAGCGATTCCACCTGGACGCGCTCGCCCCCCACGGAACTCACCAGGTCGGCCACCATGCCCACCGTGGCGGTCACGGCGAGTTTGGGTGCGGCGTGCGCTCCGGCCAGGCAGAGGTGGAAGAGAAGAATCAAACCCCATTGGCGGGCGGAAGGAACCCACCCCCCGGAGGTTGGCCGGGCGAAACCGGAAGGCGGCTTGGCCAATGTGGGCGCGGAGGAAGCGGAGGTGGCCAGCCCCCGCTGAACAGGAGCGCTCGAACCTTCACCCAATAATGCACTCTTCATGGCGCATAGACGTAGGGATCGTCGTGAATAGTGTCAACTATAAAAGTTAGGTTAAGCTAACTATGTTTGTCTAGCCTTTCGAAGGGCGGGCACCTTGGCCCGGCAAACCGATCCCGCTTGCCCGGCTTTCCGCTTTCTCGCTAGCGTCCACACATGGCGAAAGTCTTCCTGGTCGATGATGAAATGACCATGGTCCAGATGGTCTCCGAGCTGCTCCGCTCGGAAGGGCACGAGGTGTTTCCCTTCAACAACGCGGGTGCCGCCATTGCGGCCTTGGAAAATATTTCGCCCGAGCTGGTCATCACCGACCTCTACCTCGACAAATCGGGCGCCCAAGGACTGGATGTCTTGCAAAAGGCCCGCGCGCTCAACGAGCCGGCGGTGGTCATCATGATCACCGGTTTTGGCTCCATCGAATCCGCTGTCGAGGCCATGAAGCGTGGCGCTTATGACTACTTGGAGAAACCGTTCAAGGTCGATGAACTGCGCATCGCCGTGCAGCGGGCGTTGTCCTACAACGAAACGGTCTCGGAAAACGTCTATCTCCGCAAACAGCTCCGCAAAAAATACCAGTTCAGCCAGATCATTGGCACGGCTCCGCGGATGCAGGAAGTCTTCAATCTTATCGAACGCGTCGCCGACACCGACAGCACCATCCTCATCCGCGGGGAAAGCGGCACGGGCAAGGAACTGGTCGCGAAGGCACTGCACTTCAACAGCCGCCGACAGTTCGCGCCCTTCGTGCCCATCAACTGTGCGGCGCTGCCGGAAAACCTCCTCGAGTCCGAGTTGTTCGGCCACCGCAAGGGAGC
>VFQQ010001906.1_pt1 | contig 26269 bp, 23 predicted proteins | sample 3512341 | NCBI WGS metagenome assembly VFQQ01 (sample SAMN10412373, study PRJNA504923) | tailings metagenome | isolation source: Relicate 2 Philex TSF1 revegetated site | place: Philippines: Tuba, Benguet | collected 2017-08-29
TTGGGTGTCTTGTGGCGCGGGTGTGTCAGCCGGTGCAGCAGCGGGCCTTCGTCGGTGAGCAGCAGCAGGCCCGTGGTGTCCTCGTCGAGCCGGCCCACCGGCTGCACGCCGCGGTTGCGCAAAGGCGCCGGCAACAGGCTCAGCACGCTGGGGTGGTGGCCCGGGGCGCGTGAGCACTCATGCCCTGCGGGCTTGTGCAACATCAGCAACAGCGTGCTGTGGAACTGCCACGGCGCGCCGTGCACCTCGAAGTGCAGCCCATCGGTCGCGAACTCGGCCAGCGGGTCGCGTTCGACGCTGCCGGCGACGCGCACGGCGCCGGTGGCCACCAGGGTTGCGCACTCGCGGCGCGTGCCGAAGCCCTGGCTGAAAAGGATGTCCGCAAGACGCATCGGCGCGCAGTGTGGCATCGTCGCAGCCTGAACCTCGAAGACGGAGACAGCGCATGACACCGTTCCCCCGCCGGGCACCCCGATGGCTCGCCCGCGCCGCGTTCACCTCGCTGGCCCTGCTCACGCTGGCAGCCTGCAGCGACGACGACGACGAAGACCTCGTCGGCCAGAACGCCTGCCTGCAGTACAGCGCCAGCGGCGCGGTCTACGACCCCGGCACGCCGGGGCAGGGTGGGGCGCCGGAGATCGCCACCGGCTTCGCCAGCAAGAAGACCGCGTACTCGCGCAGCTACATGGTGGTGGCCGCCAACCCGCTGGCCACCAAGGCCGGCTGCGAGGTGCTGAAGAAGGGCGGCAGCGCGGTGGACGCCGCCATCGCCACGCAGATGGTGCTGAACATCGTGGAGCCGCAGAGCAGCGGCATCGGTGGTGGCGCCTTCATGCTGCACTACAACCGCAGCACCGGCGCCGTCACCGCGTACGACGGCCGCGAGACCGCGCCCGCCGCGGCCACCGAGAACTACCTGCGCTGGATCAGCAACACCCAGCAGACCACGCCGCTGCCCAACGCGCGTGCCAGCGGCCGCAGCATCGGCACGCCGGGGGTGCTGCACATGCTGGACACGGCGCACCGCGAGAACGGCCGTCTCCCGTGGAAGGAGCTGTTCGACCCTGCGATCAAGATCGCCAACGAGGGCTTCCGCATCAGCCCGCGCATGGCCTCGTCGATCGCGGCTTCGGCCACGCAGCTGGCGCGTGACCCCGAGGCCCGCGCCTATTTCCTGGACGCCAACAACGCCGCCAAGACCGCGGGCACCCTGCTGACGAGCCCCGCGCTGGCCGCGACCTTCACCACCATCGCCAACAACGGCATCGCGGCCTTCTACGGCGGCGCGATCGCGCAGGACATCGTCGACGAGATCGCCGACACCACCGGCGGCATCACGCCCGGGCAGACCACGCTGGCCGACCTGGCTGCCTACCGCAGCGTCAAGCGCGAGGCCATCTGCACCACCTACCGCACGCTGTGGGTGTGTGGCATGCCGCCACCCACCAGCGGCGGCATCGCGGTGGCGCAGATCCTGGGCATCCTGGAGAACTTCGACCTCAGCCTGCACAAGCCCACGGCCGTGGACGACAACGGCGGCAAGCCGCAGGCCTTCGGCGTGCACCTGGTGGCCGAGGCGCAGCGCCTGGCCTATGCCGACCGCGACAAGTACGTGGCCGACACCGACTTCGTCGCGCTGCCCGGCGCCGCCGCCAGCAGCCCCGCGGCACTGATCGACCGCACCTACCTGCGGGGCCGCGCCGGCCTGATCGATCTCACGCGCAGCATGGGCACCGCCGTGGCCGGCACCTTCCCGGGCTTCACGCCCATGGGCGTGCAGGGGCCCTCCACCGAGAACGGCACCACGCAGGTCACGGTGGTGGACGGCCGCGGCAACGTGGTCTCGCTCACGACCACGGTGGAATCGGCCTTCGGCAGCTTCCACATGACGCGTGGCGGCTTCCTGCTCAACAACCAGCTCACCGACTTCTCCGCCGCACCCACCGACAACACCGGCGCGCCCATCGCCAACCGCATCCAGGCCAACAAGCGGCCGCGCAGCAGCATGGCGCCCACGCTGCTGTTCCGCACCAACGCCGACGGCAGCCGCGGTGAGTTCCGCATGGCCACCGGCTCCCCGGGCGGCGCCACGATCATCCAGTACGTGACGAAGACCATCGTCGGCTTCGTCGACTGGGGGCTGGATGCCCAGCAGACGACCTCGATGGTCGCCTTCGGCGCCGCCAACAGCGTCAACACGAACGTGGGCAGCGAGCACCCGAACGTGGACATCACCAGCAACGGTGCCAACGACACGCTCATCACCGGACTGCGGGCCCTCGGCCACACGGTGAACACGGCGCAGCAGAGCAGCGGCATCGGCACCATCGTGCGCCGCAGCAACCCGCAGGGGTACTACTACCTGGAAGGCGGAGCCGATCCGCGGCGCGAGGGCGTCGTGCTCGGCGATCTCTACCGCACCGACTGATCGGAGCCCCCAACCTCGCTGCGCTCGGTACCCCCCGAGGGGGCCGCCCGCCAGCGGCCCGGCGGAGCCGGATCCGCGGCGGGGGCTCGAGGGGGCGCCGCCCTCAGTGGGGGCGCCGCTCGGGCCAGTCGCGCGCGGCCGGCAGCGGCGGCACCTCCAGCGCCCGCGCCGCCAGCACGGCGTTGCGCGTGGCGCGTGACACGGCCTCGGCGGCCATTGCGCCCAAGGCGCTGAGGTTGCCGGCATGGCCGCGGCGGCCGGTGGCCAATGCAAAGAAGGCATCGCCGTCGTTGACGGTGATCGGGTTCACCGAGCGCGACAGGCCATGGTGCGCCTGCGCCGCCAGCTGCGTGCAGCCGGCCTTGTCGAGCAGCGCATCGGTGGCCACCACGCCGATCGTCGTGGCCATGCCGGCCATCAGCATCTCGGGCCCGTGGCCGGCCAGGATGGCCTGCGTGCTGCGCTGCATGCCGCGGCCGTCTTCGGTGCGCGCGCCGGCGATGACACGGCCACCCGCATCCAGCACGTCGCCGATGGCGTTCACCGCCACCAGCGCGCCCACCGTGAAGGCGCCCACGCTGACCGAGGCCGTGCCGATGCCACCCCGCATGGCACGCGAGAGGCCGAACAGCTTGCCCACGGTCGCGCCGAGCCCGGCGCCGACGTTGCCCTGCTCGGGTGGCAGCGGCAGCGCGGTGGCGCAGGCGGCGTAGCCGGTGTCGGCATCGGGGCGGATCGAAGGATCGCCCACCCACAGGTCGAACAGCACGGCAGCGGGCACGATCGGCACGCGCGCCGGGCCCACCGGCAGGCCTGAGCCTTGTTCCTCGAGCCAGCGCATCACGCCGCCGGCGGCGTCCAGGCCGAAGGCGCTGCCGCCGGTGAGCAGCACGCCGTGCACCACCTGCACGGTGTTCTCGGGGCGCAGCAGGTCGGTCTCGCGCGTGCCCGGCGCGCCGCCGCGCACGGCGGCGCCGCACACCAGGCCTTCGGGGCACAGCACCACCGTGCAGCCGGTGGGGCGGCCGGGGGCTTCGGCATGGCCGACGAGCAGGCCTTCGACGTCGGTGATGGCACCCGGGTGCAGGTCATGCAGGCTCATGAAGGAGCATTCTCCGGCTGTGCGCCGCCCGGCCCGAGGTGCGCATGCAACACGCGGCGCAACTCCTCGACGAGGAAGGGCTTGGCCAGGAAACCGTCCATGCCGGCCTCGTGGCAGGCGCGGCGGTCTTCGGCGCTCACGTTGGCCGTGACGCCGATGATCGGCAGCCGCCCGCCCTGTCCCTGTTCACCAGCGCGCCAGCGGCGCGTGGCTTCCAGGCCGTCGAGCACCGGCATGCGGCAGTCCATCAGCACCGCGCTGTAGCGCTGCGCGGCCATGCGGGCCAGCGCTTCTTCGCCGTCGCGCGCGGTGTCGCTGGCCAGGCCCAGGCGCGTGAGCATGGTCTGGGCGACGAGGGCGTTGACGGCGTTGTCGTCCACCACCAGCACGCGGCCCTGCAGAGCGGGCGCCGTCTGCAGATCGGCGGGCGCGGCCGGCGCTGGCTCGGGCGCGAGCGCGGCGTCGACGGCAAAGCTGAACACGGCGCCGCGCGGGGCGGCGGCACGGCACGACACGTCGCCGCCCATCGCGCGCGCCAGCCGCCGTGCGATCGTGAGACCCAGGCCCGTGCCTTGGTCGGCCTGCTGCGGCGCCACCTGCTCGAAGGGCTCGAAGATGGCGTCGGCGCGCGCCGCCGGCACGCCGGGTCCGGTGTCGCGCACGGTGTAGAGCAGCTCGTCACCATCGACGGCCAGCATGGCCTCCACCTCACCTTCGGCGGTGAACTTGACGGCGTTGCTCAGCAGGTTGTGCAGCACCTGCTGCACGCGCAGCGTGTCGATCAGCCGCGCCGGCAGCGTGGCCGGCGCCGCCACGCGCAGCGTCAGGCCCTTGTCGGCCGCCACCGGCGCATGCAGCGCCGCCACCTCGTGCAGCAGGCGGGCGGGGTCGGCCGGTGCCCGTTGCACACGCAGCCGGCCGAACTCCAGCCGCGAGAGATCGAGCAGGTCGGCGATCACACCGTGCAGGTACTGCGCCGAGGCCAGCAGCACGCCCGCCTCGTGGCGGCTGGTGGCGTCTTGCGCGCGGTCGCGCAGCGACTCGGCCAGCCCCATGATGCCGTTGAGCGGGGTGCGCATCTCATGGCTCACGGCGGCCAGGAAGCGGCTCTTCGTGCGGCTGGCCTGCTCGGCCAGCAGCAGCGCGCGCGAGCGCTCCTCGGCAATGGCGGCATTGGACAGGCGCAGGCGGATCATCTCGGTGATGCGGCGCTCGCCGCGCACCGCCTCCAGCGCCAGCACGCAGCCGTAGAGGGCAGCGCCGGCCGCGATGCCCCAGCCGCCGGCGCCGCCGTGCAGCGCGAACCACAGCACGACCGGGCCCAGCAGCGCGGCCAGGAAACACAGGCTCGCCGCGGCCAGGCTGAAGGTGGTGTACACGGCCACGCTGGCGATGCCCAGGGCGCCGCCGAGCATCAGCGTCAGCACCAGGCCGCCGTCGGGGCTGGCGAAACCCACGATCATCCAGGCCCAGCCCAGCGCGTACAGCGTCATCCAGAACAGGTAGCGCGCCCGCCAGTAGCCGGTGCGGGCGACCGGGTTAGGCTCGCGGCGGAAGCGGCCGGTCTCGCCCACGCGCCAGATCGACACGGCCGTGAGCGCCAGCGCCCAGGCCACCAGCGCCGGCCCCTGTCGTTGCGGCCACAGCGCCAGCACCACCACGGCCAGGTAGGCCAGCGACACGAGCATGCGCGACGCCGTCACCGAGTACAGCTGCGCCACCTGCTCGAACGCAACCTGCGCTTCGAGGTGGGCGGTGGCGGGCAAAGCGGTGCTGGAGCGGGCCGCGGTTACGAGCCCGGGGGGTGGATCGGCGGTGGGTGACATGAAGGCCACGCCGTCGTTGCGGCGCATGCTCGTTGTGCCGAGCATGCTCAGGGCCGCGGCACGCGGGGTGGCCTGGGGTTTACCCGTGGTCACCCCGCACGGGGGTGACCTGGATCAGGCAAACACGCCGGCCGTGTCCTGCATGCGCGACGACACCTCGCCCAGGTGATGCAAGGTGTCACCGAGCGTCATCTCCAGCATCGTCAGGCGCTTGAAGATGTGGCTGGCGATGTACTCGTCGGTGCAGCCGATGCCACCGTGCATCTGGATGCACTGCTGGCCCACGTAGCGCATGCTGTGGCCGAGCTGCACACGCGCCTGGCTGATGGCGCGGCGCCGCTGCGGCGCGGGCTCGCCGAGCTTGAGGCTGGCGAAGTAGCTCATCGAGCGGCCGAGCTCCAGCTGCATCTTCACGTCGGCCATGCGGTGGCGCAGCGCCTGGAAGGTGGCCAGCGGCACGCCGAACTGCTTGCGCGTGTTCAGGTACTCGGCGGTGATGGTGGTGATGCGGTCCATCAGGCCCACGGCCTCGGCGGCGTGCGCGGCGATGCCGGCGTCCACGGCGGCTTGCAGGCGATCGAAGCCTTCGGCTTCGATCAGCTCGGCCGGCGCGCCGGCCATCTGCAGGTCGCCGGCGCGCGCCCCGTCCTGGGTGGCGTAGGCGGTGACACGAGCGTCGGCCCGCTTGACGACGAACAGGCCGATGCCGGCGCTGTCGGTGGTGGCGCCGCCGATGCGCGCCGGCACGATGAAGGCGTCGGCCTCGTCGGCCGCCGGCACTGCGCACTTGGCGCCGGTCAGGCGCCAGGTGCCGCCGGCCTGCTCGGCGCGTGTGGCCACGTGTTCGAGGCGGTAGCGGGCCGGGCGCTCCTGCAGCGCGGGCACCACGAGCAATTCGCCCGCCGCCATGCCGGGCAGCCAGGCCGCACGGAGCGCCTGCGGGGTGCCGGCGAGCAGCGCAGGGGCCATCACGGCCGCGTGGGTGAAGGGCGCATTGACGATGCCGCGGCCGAGTTCCTCGGCCACCACCATCACCTCGACGGCGCCCATGCCGAGGCCGCCATGCGCTTCCGCGATCACGAGCCCCGCCAGGCCCAGCTCCGCCAGCTCGCCATACACGGCACGTGTGGCGCCACCGGCCTTGGCCAGCGCATGGCGGCGCTCGAAGTTGAAGCCCTTCTCGACCCAGCGGCCGACGGCATCACGCAGGCTGTCCTGGTCTTCGGTGAAGTCGAAATCCATGGTTCAGCTCCCGAGCACGGTTTGCGAGACGATGTTGCGCTGCACCTCGTTGCTGCCGCCGTAGATCGTGGTCTTGCGGTAGTTGAAGTAGGTGCCGGCCAGCGGCAGGATCTGGGCCGGGAAGGCGAGGTCGCCCTGCCAGCCGGCGTCCATGGCCTCGTGGATGTAGGCGCGCGAGAGCGGGCCTGCGGCCAGCATCATCAGCTCGGTGTAGCGCTGCTGGATCTCGCTGCCGCGGATCTTGAGCAGGCCGGCGATGTCGAGCGACTGCTTGCCGCTCTTCTCGGCCGAGAGCACCCGCAGCACCAGCATCTCCAGCGCCACGATGTCCACCTCCAGCAGCGCGATCTGGTCGCGGAAACGTTGGTCGTCGTACACGCCCTCGGCCTTGGCGATGCGCTTCAGCCGCTCCAGCTCGCGCTTGGCGCGGTTGACGTCGGCGATGTTGGTGCGCTCGTGCGCCAGCAGGTGCTTGGCGTAGGTCCAGCCCTTGTTTTCCTCGCCGATGAGGTTCTCGGCCGGCACCTCGACGTTGTCGAACCAGACCTCGTTCACCTCGTGTTCGCCGTCCATCAGGATGATCGGCCGCACCGTGATGCCGGGGCTCTTCATGTCGATGAGCAGGAAGCTGATGCCGGTCTGCGGCTTGCCTTCGCTGCTGGTGCGCACGAGGCAGAAGATCCACTCGCCGTACTGGCCGAGCGTGGTCCAGGTCTTCTGGCCGTTCACGATGTACTTGTCGCCGCGGCGCTCGGCCTTGCACTTCAGCGAAGCCAGGTCGGAGCCCGAGCCCGGCTCGCTGTAGCCCTGGCTCCACCAGACCTCGCCCGAGGCGATGCCCGGCAGGAAGCGCTTCTGCTGCTCGGCGTTGCCGAACGCCATGATGACCGGCGCCACCATCACCGGGCCGAAGGGCACCACGCGCGGCGCGCAGGCCAGCGCACATTCCTCTTCGAACAGGTGCTTCTGGATCGCGTTCCAGCCGGGGCCGCCGAACTGCTGCGGCCAGCCCCAGCCCAGCCAGCCCTTCTTGCCCAGGATCTTGGCCCAGCGCTGCATGTCGTCGCGCGTGAGCCGCAGGGCGTTGCGCACCTTGTGCGCGATGTCGGCCGGCAGGTTCTCGGCCACCCACTGGCGGATCTCCTGGCGGAACCGCAGTTCCTCGGGTGTGAAGTTCAGGTCCATCGCTTGTCCCCTGGCGAATCCCGGCGTTTTAGCACGATCGTTCGAAAACGGGCTGTCCCACCAGGGACAGCAGGGCGGCTACTTGAGCTGCAGCCGCATCACGTCGTTCACGCGCTGCATCTGGAAGCGCGAGAGGAAGCTGTTGCCCAGCAGGATGTAGGGCATGGGCTGCGGTGTGACGACGGCGCCGACGTTGGTGATCTCGACCTCACCCACGCGCACGCGGCCGAGCATCACCACCTGCACCGGCACCGGCCCGTTGGCGGTCTGTGTCATGCCCTGCTGGGCGTTGCTGAGGTCGATGCCCAGGCGTTCCGCCTCCGAGCGGCCCATGGCCACCAGCGTGGCACCGGTGTCGACCATGAAACGCACGGGCCGGCCGTTGATGGCGCCCTGTGGCGTGAAGTGGCCGCCGGGGCCGGCGCTCATGACGATCTCGCGCCCTGAGGCGGCTGCCGGCGCGGCGCCGATCTGCGCCGGCGTGCCGCCCACGCGCAGCGTGGCGCGGCCGCTGGGCGTTTCGACTTCGGCGTCGTCGCCCACCCAGCGCAGCAGCTTGACGCCGCGCGCCGAAGCACCCACGGCCAGCGTGTGCGGCTGGCCGTCGACGACGAGCAGTGCACGGTCGCCCATGCGCCCGGCCAGCGCCACGCTTTGCGCCTGCGCGGCGGTGGCGGCCAGCAGCGCGGCCAGCGCAAGGAGGTTTCTCATCAGCTGCGGAAGTTGTTGAAGGACAAGGGCAGGTCGGGCAGTTCACGCCGCAGCAGCGCGATGGCGGCCTGCAGGTCGTCGCGCTTGGCGCCGGTCACGCGCACGGTGTCGCCCTGGATCGCACCCTGCACCTTCAGCTTGCTGGCCTTGAGCGCCGCCTGGATCTTCTTGGCCGCCTCGGCGCCGACGCCGCTCTTCACCGGCACCACGAGCTTGAGCTTGTCGCCGCCCAGCTTCTCGGGCTTGCCGTCGAGCTCCAGGAAGCGCACGTCCACGCTGCGCTTGGCCAGGCGGGCCAGCACCACGTCGCGCACCTGTTCGAGCTGGAAATCGCTGTCACCATAGAGCGTGAGCAGGCGTTCCTTGGCGCTCTTGTCGGTGAACTCGACCTTCGCGCTGGAGCCCTTGAAATCGAAGCGCGTGCCGATCTCCTTGTTGGCCTGATCAACCGCGTTGCGCAGTTCGACGAGGTCGGGCTCGATGACGGTGTCGAAACTGGGCATGGAAGGACGGCGGTCGGGCTCTCGGAATACGGGAAAATTCTCGCATGCCCGATTCCCCAACGGCCCTGCAGGTGCAACAGCGCGCGAGCCTGCGTGAGCACAACAGCTTCGGCCTGCCGGCCGTTGCCGCCACGCTGATCCGCATCGGCTCCGACGCCGACGTGCGCCGTGTGCTCGACCACCCCGAACATGGCCGCGCGCGCAAGTTCGTGCTCGGTGGCGGCAGCAACATCGTGCTCACGAAAGACCTCGACGCCGTGGTGCTGAAGGTCGAGGTGCGCGGCCGGCGGCTCGTGGAGGAGACCAGCCGCCACTGGATCGTCGAAGCCGGTGCCGGCGAGGCCTGGCACGACACGGTTGCCTGGACGCTGCAGCAGGGCTGGCCGGGCCTGGAGAACCTGGCGCTGATCCCGGGTTCGGTGGGCGCAGCGCCGGTGCAGAACATCGGTGCCTATGGCGTGGAACTGAAGGACCGCTTCGACTCGCTCGATGCGGTGGACCTCGTCACCGGCCGCAGCGTGACGCTGAACGCCGAACAGTGCCGTTTCGGCTACCGCGACAGCGTCTTCAAGCAGCACCTTGCCGGCAAGAGCCTCATCACCCGCGTGCGGCTGCGCCTGCCCAAACCCTGGCAGCCGGTGCTCGGCTACCTGGACATCGAGCGCAAGATGGCCGAGACCGGCACCCACGCACCCGACGCGCCAACGCTGTTCGACTGGGTGTGCAGCATCCGCCGCCACAAGCTGCCCGACCCCGCCGTGATCGGCAATGCCGGCAGCTTCTTCAAGAACCCCGTGGTCACCCCCGAGCAGTGCCGCGACATCATCGGGCGCGATCCCGAGATCGTGCACTACCCCATGCCCGACGGCAGCGTGAAGCTGGCGGCTGGCTGGCTGATCGACGCCTGCGGCTGGAAGGGCAAGAGCGTGGGCCGCGCCGGCGTGTACGAGAAGCAGGCGCTCGTGCTGGTGAACCGCGGTGGCGCCAGTGGCGCCGAGGTGGTGACGCTGGCGCGGGCGATCCAGGAATCGGTCTACGGGCGCTTCGGCATCCGGCTCGAACCCGAACCGATCATCGTGTAGCGGCGCCGCCGGGGCCCAGCAACCCGGCCTGCTCGGCAGCGCGGCGGGTGCGCACCAGCAGGTCTTCGTAGGTCTGCACCAGGCGCGCGATCTCGTGTGCCGGCAGGTGCGCCGCACCTTCCTGCAGCGCCTGCGCGGTGTGCGCCAGGGCGGCCAGGCCGAGGTTGAGGGCGGCGCCCTTGGCGGCATGGGCGTTCACGCGCAGTTCCAGCGGCTGCGCGTCACGCACGGCAGCACGCAGGTGCTGCACGGTCTGCGGCCCTTGGTCGAGGAAGCTGGCCACCATGGCCCCGAAGCGTTCACGTGGCATCGCGCCCAGGGCCGATTCGATGGCCGCCTCGTCGAGCAAGGGCGCCTGGCCGGCCGCCGGTGGCGGGCGGCCAGGGCGCGGCGGCTGGTCGCGCTCGCTGGCGGTGGGCTCCGCACCGCTGCCGAACAACTGGCGCAGCAGGGTGGCCAGCTTCTGCGGGCTGACCGGCTTGGTGAGGAAATCGTTCATGCCGGCCACCAGGCAGCGTTCCCGGGTTTCGGCAAAGCCGTCGGCGGTCATGGCGACGATGGGCACCGTGGAACGCGCCGCATCGGGCAATGCACGGATGGCACGGGTGGCATCCACGCCGTCGAGCAGCGGCATGTGCAGGTCCATCAGCACGAGGTCGAAGCTGCCGTCGCGCGCCGCCTGCACGGCCTCCTGGCCGTTGGCGCAGAAGTGCGCGCGGTGGCCCAGGTTGTCCAGCAGCGCGGCCAGGTACTGGCGGTTGACCGGGTGGTCCTCGGCCACCAGCACACGCAGCGCACGCGCGGTGGCGGGTGTTGCATGCGGCGCGGCGGCGGGGCCGTGCAGGGCGTCTGCCACGGCCTGCAGCGGCACGCGCAGCACGAAGCGGCTGCCTTCGCCGGGCTTGCTGCTGACGGTGATGTCGCCGTGCATCAGCCGCGCCAGGTTGCGCGAGATCTCCAGGCCCAGGCCGGTGCCGGCGTGGCGCCGCGAGCGGCTGTTGTCGCCCTGCGTGAAGCGCGTGAACAGGCGCGCCATCGTCGCCTCGTCCATGCCGATGCCGGTGTCGACCACCGCGAACTCCAGCTCCGGCTCGCTGCCGGCCGCCGGCCGCTGGCGCAGGTGCAGCAGCACCACGCCCTGGTCGCTGAACTTGATGGCGTTGGACAGCAGGTTGAAGACGATCTGCTTCAGCCGCGTGGCGTCGGCCATCACACGCTCCGGCACGCCGGGGTCGATGTCGATGTGCAGCGCCAGGCTCTTCAGCGAGGCCTGCGGCCGCATCAGTGCTTCCACGTCGCGCAGCAGCGAGCGCAGGTCCACGGCCGCCGGGTTGAGCGTGAGACGGCCGCTTTCCAGCTGCGACATGTCGAGGATGTCGTTGAGGATCGCCAACAGGTGGTCGGCGCTTTCGGTGGCGGTGCGCAGGTAGTCGATCTGCTTCGGTGTGAGCCCCGTCTCGCGCAGCAGCGAGAGCATGCCCATGAGGCCGTGGAACGGCGTGCGGATCTCGTGGCTGATGTTGGCCAGGAAGGCACTCTTGGCCTGGCTGGCGCTCTCCGCCTCACGCCGCGCCTGGCCCAGGTTGGCAGCCAGCTCTTCGAGCACGACACGCCGCTGGCGCAGCTGGCGCAGCTGGCGCAGCGCGATGAAGGCGAAGGCCAGCGTCAGCACCGACATGAACACCGTCAGCGACAGCCCCAGCCGGTTCTGCGCCCGCACCGCCTCGTTGCGCGCCTGCATCTGCTCTGCCACGCGGTGCGCGGTGCCGAGCGACAGGGCGTGGAAGGGCGCACCCAGCGCCTCGAGCGCCGGCCAGCGGTCGGCCAGGAAGGCGGGTGTGGCCTCGATCTCGGGTTTGGCGCCCAAGGCGCGGTCCGCCAGTGCGATGAACTGCAGCGCGGATTGCAGCGCGCCCACGTGCTCGGGCACGTCGGCGATGAGGCGGCGCGGGCGGTCGGCCTCGAGCAGGCTGACGCGGCTGACCCAGACGTCGTAGCGCAGCTTCAGCCCCTCGGCCGCGGCCCGGTCGCCGCCGGCCTGCGTGGCGCGCTGCCAGGCCTCGCGCAGGCGCAGGTACTCGATCTCCGCCTGGTAGATCGTGAGCACGGCGTAGTCGTCGCCGCTCTTCAGCGCCTGCGTCACCAGCGAGTACTGGCGCGCCTGCACCAGCGCCACGGCCAGCAGCGCAATGAGCAGGCCGAAGCCGATCAGGCCCAGCCCGCTGAACGCGGGCCGGCGCGAGGCCGGTGGGCTCACAGGACTTCGATCGAGCGCAGCTGCCATGCCGAACGGCTGTAGTAGACGGCGCTGCGCAGCTCGGGCTGGGCGTCGAAGGGGTAGATGACCATCAGCGGGCCCTTGTCGCGCACGCCCATCGGCTGCCCGTCCAGGCTCAGCGCCAGCAACACGTCGAAGCGCTGCGGGTCGTCCCAGGGCATGTCGACCTGGTAGTCGTTCAGCGCCTTCAGCCGCAGCAGCGTGCCCTGGGCGCCTGCGGCACTGAGCACGCTGCGCAGCAGCGGACCGCTGAACTGGCGTGCCTTGGCGTACCAGGGCGTGCGCGTGCTCAGGCGCTGCTGTGGGAGGGCTTGCAGCATCGGCATGTCGAAAGCGGCCTCGGCGCCGCGGTTGCGCATGCGCAGGCGGCCGCTGAGGCTCAGGACCACCGCCTCGGTGGGCGGCTCCAGCGCAAAGGCAGCGCCGGGCAGGCAGGCGGCTGCCAGTGCCTGCAGCGAGGCACGCCGGGTCCAGGCGGTGCTCGGTGGGGCGGTGGTGCGTCGGGTCACCCCCTTATTCTAGGGAGGTGACGGGCGGCGGCGCGGCCTTCAGCCGCCGTGCAGCATGTCCCCCATCTCCAAGCCGGTGAGGCGCCGCGCCTCGCGGGCCAGCCAGAACAGCAGGCCCATCATCATCAGCGTGGACGGGATGGCGATGACCGGGTAGCTCAGCAGGGTGAGCCGGCCGAGTTCCTGGTTGAAGGCCTCGGTGCCGGCAGGGCTGGTCACCACCCAGCGGGTCAGCAGGTAGTTGGCCACCGACGAGAAGAAGAAGGTGCCCGCGAGCAGCACCGTGCCCTGTCGCAGCCGCTGCTCGAAGGCGGCGACCGAGCCCTTGGCCTCCAGTGCCTTCGTGACCCGCTCCACGTCGAACAGGCTGGCGTTGAACACCAGCAGCCGGATCAGCGGCTGCGCCGTCCATGCCGAGCCGAGGATGATCAGGCCGATCAGCGCCGGCACCGCAGCCTCCTTCACGGCCAGCCATTTGGCGTCGAGCGCCAGCAGCCCGATGCCACCGGTGAGCAGCGTGCTCACCACGCCCAGCACGGCGATCCAGTTCAGCTTGCGCCTGCGCCAGCCGTCCCACAGCCCCCAACCGAGCGGGAAGGCCAGGGCCAGCAGCAGCGCACGCAGCGTGCCCAGGCTGTCGGCGCCGCTGAGTTTCATCAGGATCACCGCTGGCACGATGATCGTGACGGCGATCTCGACCAACGGGTTGGGCTTCTTGACGGCGGCGGGGGCGGCGGGAGGGGCTGGGGCGTTCATGCGGGTGCGAAGCCTAACCGCACCGGCGCGGCCCTATTTCACGCTCACGCTGCGCAGCGCCTCCAGCTTAGCGCCGTAGCGCGCCTGGCTGCCGCGGTCCAGGCTGTAGTCGCGCGCGTAGCCCATGTGCCGTGCCGCCTCGGCCGGCCGGCCCAGCCGCCACGCGGCCTGGGCGGCCCAGAAGTGCACCTCGTCCTGGTAGGGCTGGAGGCGCAGCTCCTGTTGGAACAGCTCACGCGCCCGCTGGAAGTGGCCCGCGGCCATGGCCATGCGCCCCTCCTCCAGCCGCTGGAACGGGGGCACCGGCTGCAGCTGTGCCAGCCGCGCCGCCACGGCCTCGGCCTCGCTGTGCCGCTGCTGCCGCTGCAGCAGGGGCAGCAGGTTGGACAACGCGTTGACCACCGAGCCTTCGTGCGCCAGCGCGTGCCGCAGCGCGGCCTCGGCCTGTGGCTCGTGGCCGGCGCGCTGGTAGACCACGCCCAGGGTGTTGGCGGCGTTGGTGTACGAAGGATCCTGGCGCAGGGCCTCGCGGGCCAGCCAGTAGGCATCGTCGATCCGGCCGCCGGCCAGGGCCTCGGCGGCGCGGTTGTTGAAGAACATCGCCACGATCGTGCGCGCCTCGAGCACGCGCGTGCGCACCCCACGCAACTCCGAGGGCGGCAGGAAGTCGACCACCAGGCTGTCGTGGGTGGACCGCGTGACCGCGGGGCGCACGGGCGGCGGGCCGAGCTCGAGGTTCACGTGCTGGCTGGCCATCACGAGGCCGCCGTTGCGGCTGTAGCTCTCTTCGGTGAGCACGGCCTGGAAGCCCACGTGCAGGTCCAGCCAGCCGGCAAAGGCGGCCGTCATGATCACCAGCGACAGGCAGTTGCCCTCGCGTGCCTCGAAGGCCTCGGCCGCGCTGCGGGTGCGCGTGGCGTCGTAGCTGAGCTGCAGGCCGCTCTTCTGGTACATGACCTCGATCAGCGCGCGCCGCGGATCCGACATGCGCTGCAGCGCCGAAAGGTTCTTCTGGGCGAACTCGAGCATGGCCGGGCTGAGCGCAAACACCTCGTCGGGCGACACCGGCTGGGTCGGCGGGCCGAACAGCCGGTCATCGAACAAGGTGGTGGGGGTCGGCGGTGGCGGCGGTGTCGCGCAGGCTGCGCACAGTGCGGACCCCAGCACCACCAGGATCAGGCGCCACCGGGCGGTGACCGCCGAGAAGAAGATCGCTGCGTTCATGCGCCACATGCTCCGCGGCCGATGCTACGCCGCGCCGCCCACCTGCGGCAGGGGGCCGGGCCTCAGCTTGCGGGGGCCAGGCGCGCCAGCAGGCGCTGCGCCGCCGCGCACAGCGCGGGTTGGCCCGAGGCCATCGCCGCGGCCAGCTTTTCGCGGGCGTACACCGGATCGCGTTGCAGGCGCTCGACGTGGATGTGCACACCGTGGCCGGCGAGCAGCCACTTGAGCTCGATGATCTCCACCAACGGCAGCAGTTCGCTACTCGGTGCGCGGGTGGTGTCGGTGGGCAAGGGCAGGGTGGCGGCGTACACGGATGCCACCTTAACGGCCCGAACCCAACAGAAGCTGACAGCCGATTGGAGTGTCTCCCCCAGAATCCGGTGCTGGTAAACGCCCTCTTGACGCAACCGATGTTCCCGCCGCCTCCCCTGACCGCGCTGGCCGACCTGCCGACGCAGCTGCAATCCACGGGGTGGGCCGTGCTGGACGCGCCGACGCTCGCACGCCTGGCCGGGCTCGACCCGGGCCGCCTCGTGGCCTGGGCGCCGCACTGGCAGCAGCTGCCGCCCGACCGCCACCTGCGTGACGGTGGCCGCTACCGGCGGCGGCGTCATGGCAGTTTTGTGCTCGACGGTGGCGCCTGCCGCGCCGTGCCGCAGCGGCCGCATTGGCAGCCGGTGGAGTACAACGCGCTGCACGGCGGCATCCAGCGGGACTTCGAGCCCATGCCGTCGGGCTGGGTGGCTGACCCGGCCTGGTCCCAGCTGCTGCTGGCGCTGGGCAACGTGGCCAGCACGCTGCGCGGCGAGCAGACCTGGTACGTGGAGGCGCACCCCTTCCGCATCGAGGCCAACGAAGGCATCGGCCGGCCCACACCGGAGGGTGCGCACCGTGACGGCGTTGACCTCGTCGCCGTGGTCTTCGTCGGCCGCCACAACGTCAAGGGTGGCGAGACCCGTGTCTTCGACGCCCGCGGCCCGCAGGGGGTGCGCTTCACGCTGCGCGAGCCCTGGAGCGTGCTGCTGCTCGACGACGAACGTGTGATCCACGAAAGCACGCCGATCCAGCCGCTGGACCCCGCGCAAGCGAGCTGGCGCGACACACTGGTTCTCACCTTCCGCAGCGGCGGCTTCCAGGGCCCCGGGAACTGATCGACCGACATGAGCGAACTCGCCATCACCTTTGCCGACATCGAAGCCGCCGCTGCACGCCTGCAAGGCCGGGCGCACCTCACCCCGGTGCGCACCAGCCGCACCGCCGACGAACGCACCGGCGCGCAACTGTTCTTCAAGTGCGAGAACTTCCAGCGCATGGGTGCCTTCAAGTTCCGCGGCGCCTTCAACGCGCTGGCGCAGTTCACGCCCGAGCAGCGGCGGGGCGGCGTGATCGCGTTTTCGTCGGGCAACCATGCGCAGGCCATCGCGCTTTCGGCGCGGCTGCTGGGCATGCCCTCGGTGATCGTGATGCCGCACGACTCCCCCAGGGCCAAGCTCGCCGCCACGCGCGGCTACCAGGAGGGCCAGCGCGGCAGCGAGGTGGTGCTGTACGACCGCTACACCGAAGACCGCGAAGCCATCGGCCAGCGCCTGGCGGCCGAGCGTGGCATGACACTGATCCCGCCCTACGACCACCCGCACGTGATGGCCGGCCAGGGCACGGCGGCTCTGGAACTGCTGCAGGAGACCGGGCCGCTGGACAAGCTGCTGGTGTGCGTGGGCGGCGGTGGCCTGATCAGCGGCTGCGCGGTGGCCGCGCATGCCTTGTCGAAGGGCATCGAGGTCATCGGCGTCGAGCCCGAGGCCGGCAACGACACGCAGCAGAGCCTGGCGCAGGGCCGCATCGTGCACATCGACACGCCGCGCACCATCGCCGACGGCGCGCAGACGCAGGCCAGCGGGAAGCTCACGTTCCCGGTGATCCAGCGGCTCGTGAGCCGCATCGTCACCGTCAGCGACGATCAGCTCGTGCGCACGATGCGCTTCTTCGCCGAGCGCATGAAGATGGTGGTGGAGCCCACCGGCTGCCTGGCTGCGGCGGCGCTGCTCGAAGGCGTGGTGAGCGCGCCGGGGCAGCGCCTGGGCGTGATCATCAGCGGCGGCAACGTCGACATCGCCGCCTATGCGGGGTTTCTCTCCCCCGCTTGAGGCCGGCCCGGCCAGCGCGGCGGGTTAACGTCAGGGGCTTCGACATCCCCGACAGCAGACCCGACATGTCCGACGAAACCGCCAGTGTGGGCGCCAAGCCCGGCTCAGCCCCCGACCCCGACGCCGCCAAGCGCCAGAAGGAACGTTTCGACAAGCTGCTGGCCACCCCCGCCGCCAAGGCCAGTGGCGGCGTCACGCTGGCCAGCGGCCGCCACGAGTACGACAGCTGCGTCGAGTTCATCCCCGTGGCCCTGGCGGCCGGCGGCGAACCCGAAGCGGCCGTGATGACCACCGCCTACCTGCTGAAAGGAGCGGCAGCGGCCAGGCGCGGCGTGTGCTTCGCCTTCAACGGCGGGCCGGGCTCGGCCTCGATCTGGCTGCACCTGGGCGCCCTGGGCCCCAAGCGTGTGGTGGTGCCCGACGACGGCAGCATGCCGCGTGCGCCCTACGCGGTGGAGGACAACCCGCACAGCTGGTTCGAGCACTTCGACCTCGTGTTCATCGACCCGCCGCACACCGGCTGGAGCAGCACGGCCAACGAGGCGGCGCGCAAGAAGGTGTTGTCGGTCGACGGTGACATCGACGCACTCGCCGAGGTCATGCGGCTGTGGCTCACGCGCCACCAGCGCTGGGGCTCGCCGGTGTACCTGGCCGGCGAGAGCTACGGCACCACCCGCGGCGCTGGCCTGACGAACAAGCTGCAGGAGATCGGCGTGGTGGTCAGTGGCGCGATCCTCGTGTCGCTGGCCATGGACCTGCAGAGCATCGTCTTCGCGCCCGCCAACGACCTGCCGTATGCGCTGTTCCTGCCCGCCTTCGCCAACGTGGCGCAGTACCACGGGCTGCTGCAAGGTGAGCCGGGTGCTTCGTCGCAGGCCGCGCGCGCCGCTGCCGAGGCCTTCGTGCAGGACGAGTACGCGGCGGCGCTGCAGGCCTGCAACCGCCTCAGCGACAAGCAGCGTGCGCGCATCGCCAAGCGCGTGGCCGAGCTCACCGGCCTGCCGCGCGCGCTGGTGGAAGAGAAGAACCTGCGCATCAGCGACCAGACCTTCTTCTTCGAGGCGCTGCGCCATCGCGGCCTCATCGTCGGCCGGCTCGAGGCGCGCGCCACCGGCCCCATGGCCGCAAGCCGCACGCGCGAGTGGGAGTTCGACCCCGGCATCGAGGCCATCGCCGCGCCCTACACGATGGCCGCCATGGCCTACTTCGGCGAGCAACTGGGCCTGAGTTTCGAGCAGCGCTACGAGGTGCTGGCGCGCGAGGTCAACCGCGGCTGGAACTGGAACCGCGGCGACGGCTCGCGCATGGGCTTTGCCAGCACCAGCCCCGACCTGGCGCTGGCGCTGCGCCGCAACCCGCACCTGCGTGTGCTGGCCGCCAGCGGCCGCTACGACCTGGGCACGCCGTACAGCGCCAGCGACTGGAGCCTGGCGCAGCTGGACGCTCCGGCCGAGGTGCTGGCGCGCGTGACGCACCGCTACTACGACGCCGGGCACATGATGTACACGCGCCAGGCCGACCTGGTGCAGCTGAAGAACGACCTGGCCGCGTGGTTGAAGACCTGAGCGCTACAGCAGCCGAGACAGGCCCTGCGCCGTAGCGGCGGCTGTCAGCGCGGCGTCGTCGCGGCCGAAGCTGAAGTCGGCGAAGTCGAAGCCCGGGCCCACGGTGGCGCCCACGTAGGCGAAGCCGCGGCCGGGCTCGGCGGCCTGCCACCAGCCGGCCGGCACGACGTGGCGGCGCTGTTCGCGCAGTTCCACGCGCTGCACGGCGCCGAGTTCGGGCGGCAGCAGCCACAGCGTGAGCGATTCACCTTCGAGCAGGTGCCAGGCTTCGTCGGAACGCACGCGGTGCCAGGCGCTGAACTGGTCGGCTTCGAGCAGGAAGTCGATGCTGGTCAGCGCAGCACGCGCCGGGCGCTCGTCATCCGGCCGCACGGTGTGCCGCGAGCGGAAGACCTCGCCGTACCAGCCGCCCTCGGGGTGCGGCTGCAGCGCGAGCGTGTGGATCAGCGCCAAAGCGCGTGGGTGCCGCTCAGGCATCGCGCACGTCACCCACGGGGTTGCTGCCGAAGTCGGGCCGGTCGAGATAACGGACCAGCTTGGTGGCGGCCGTGTCTGGCGAATCGAGCGAGCCGCTTTTCTTGAACTCGGCGAAGCGCGCACCTTCCGGGAACAACGCGCGATCGGCACTGCGCAGCGTGAGCTGCATGTCGGTGTCGATGATCCCGGGCGCCAGCGACACGATGCGCGCGCCGTTGCCACGTTCGGCTTCCTCCAGCGCCACGGCACGCGCGAGGTGGTCCATGCCGGCCTTGGCGGCGCAGTAGATCGCGCTGCCGGCCATGGCGCGGCGGCCGAGGCCCGACGAGACGAGCACGATCTTGCGCGGCACCGTCCAGCCAGCCGTGGCACGCAGGAAGGCTGCGGTGAGCAGCGCCGGCGCCTCGAGGCCCACGCGCAGGTCGTTGGCAATGGCGTCGCCGGCCAGCGACCCCAGCGGCGCGGGCTGCGACACGACGCCGGCGTTGTTGATGAGCGTCGCCGAGGCCACGCCATGCTGTTCCGCGAGCCATGCTTCGAGCCTTGCCGCCAGCGCGCGTGCATCGGCGAGGTCGGCGCTCCAGAAGCTCCAGTGTCCCGGTGGTGCTGCGGGTGCCTTGCGCGCGATGCCGAGCACCTGCTCGCCGCGCGCCAGGAGTTGTTGCGCAACCGCGAGGCCGAGGCCGCGCGAAGCGCCGGTGACGATGGACAGGTGCATCAGGCAGCCGTTGGCGGAGTGGGTGACGCGGCACTGTAGTCCAGCGCGAAAGGCGCAGGGCTTTCGAAGGCCAGTGTCTGCCCGCTCAGCGGGTGCGCCAGCACCAGGCGCGTGGCGTGCAGCAGCAGGCGGTCGCAGGCGCCTTGTGGCGTGCCGTAGAGATCGTCGCCGACGATCGGGTGGCCGATCGACTGCAGATGCACGCGCAGCTGGTGCGAGCGGCCGGTCACCGGTTCCAGCAGCAGCAGGCTGCGCGCCGTGCCGCGCGCCAGCAAGCGCCAGCGCGTGAGCGCCGGCTTGCCCTGCGTGAGGCTCACGATCTGGCGTGGGCGGTTGGGCCAGTCGACGATCAGCGGCGCAGCGATCTCGCCCTGCTCGCCCGCCACCGAGCCCTCGACCACCGCCGTGTACTGCTTGCTCACCGCGCGCGCCTCGAAGGCCATGTTCAGGCGCCGCTGCGGTTCGGGCCCGCGCGCAAACAGCATCAGGCCCGAGGTGGCCTGGTCGAGCCGGTGCACGGTGAGCGCGTCAGGCCAGCGCGCCTGCACCTGCGCCGTGAGGTTCACGCGGCCGGCTTCGCCGCGCCCTGGCACCGACAGCAACCCGGCAGGCTTGACCACCACCAGCAGCGCCTCGTCTTCATGCAGCAACTCCATCGGCTGCAGCATATCCACCACGTGTGGGATGTGCCGGGCCTTGACGCGCGCAGCCGCCACGCGCACAGTTCGCGCCTTCTTCAACCGCACCGCAGGAGGCCACCATGAGCACGATGGACATTGCCACCCTGTCGGCCCGCGCGCTCATCGCCTAACGGCGGTTCTTCTCCGGCCTTTCCGACCGAGACAGAAGCCTCCAGCAGCGCGATCCAGCGCGCCGCTGCCGACAACCCCCATCTCCCTTCGCTGCCCGAGCCACGTGCTCCGGGCCGATGCGGCGCTGCGCGCGCCGCGATGGATTGTCTTTCACGTCGGACCTTCAATGACCGAACACTGGAACCTCGAGCGCCTGCGCACCATCGGCTTCACGCCGGCGCTCCTGCAACACGCATCCCAACTCGCCGAAGGGCTCACCGCACCCGCGCTGATGCGGGTGGTGGAAGTGCAGCGCGAAGGCCTCGCGCTGCACGACGGCGCACACGAGCACGTGGCCCGGCAGCTGCCGGCTCTGCGTGCCGCGCTGGAAGTGCAGGCCGATGCCGTCGCCTGCGGCGACTGGGTGCTGGCCGTGCGCAACGGGCTGGGCGAGTGGTGGGTGCACGAGCGCCTGCCGCCGCTCAACCAGCTGGCCCGCCGCCTGCACGACGGCCGCGAGAAGGTCACGCGCACGGTGATCGTGAGCAACGTCGACACGGCGCTGCTCGTGATGGGCCTGGACCACGACTTCAGCCTGCGCCGGCTGGAACGGTTCGTGGCGCTGGTGCACCTGGCCGGCGTGACGCCGGTGGTGGTGCTGACCAAGGCCGACCTGTGCGCTGACCCTGCCGCCAGGCTGGCCCAGGTGCGCACGCTGCTGCCGGCCCATGCGCACGCGGTGGCGGTGAACGCGCTCGACGCCGCCACGGTGGCCGCGCTCGAACCTTGGCTGAAGGCCGGGCAGACGCTGGTGCTGCTGGGCTCCAGCGGCGCCGGCAAGAGCACGCTCACCAACACGCTCAGCGGGAGCGTGGTGGCGGTGACGCAGGCCAACCGCGCCGGCGACAACCGCGGCCGCCACACCACCACCGTGCGCACGCTGCATGCCACGCCGCAGGGCGCCTGCATCATCGACACGCCGGGCCTGCGCACGCTGCGCCTGGACGCGGAGGAGGCCACGCTGGCCAGCGCCTTCGACGACATCGGCGCGCTCGCGCTCTCTTGCCGCTTCCGCGATTGCCGCCACGGCAGCGAACCCGGCTGCGCCGTGCGCGGCCAGGTGGGCGAAGAGCGCCTGAAGAACTACCAGAAGCTCTTGCGAGAGGTGCAGCGCGACCACCTGAGCGCACTCGAGCGCAAGGCCCAGGTGCAGGTGTGGAAGGCCAGGGCGCGCCACGCGCGTGTGCGCATGGCGGCCAAACGAGGTTGAGGGAATCGGGAAGATGGAAAGGAGGTCGTCGCTGCAGCTGCGTTCCGGGCTCGTGCCCTCGCCACCGATCAGCCGGTTGGGCGAGCCGTGCCGCCCGGGAGCAGCGTGTCGCGCCTGGCCAGCGCCGGGAACAGGCGCGGCCACAGGGCCGCCACCAGCAGCACACCGGCGCCGCCGAGCACCACCGAACCCACCGGCCCGAGCAGGGCCGCGGTGGCGCCGCTCTCGAACTCGCCCAGCTGGTTGCTGGCGCCGATGAACAGCGAGTTGACGGCGCTGACGCGGCCGCGCATGGCGTCGGGTGTTTCCAGCTGCACCAGCGTCTGGCGGATGACGACGCTGACCATGTCGGCGGCGCCCGTCACGCACAAGGCCGCCATCGACAGCCAGAAGCTCGTGGAGAGGCCGAAGACCAGCGTCGCCGCGCCGTACACGCCCACCGCAACCAGCAGCAGGCGCCCCACGTGCCGCTTCAGCGGCCGCCGCGTGAGCCAGATCGACATCAACAGCGCGCCCACCGCGGGTGCCCCGCGCAGGAACCCGAGCCCCGCAGGGCCGACATGCAGGATGTCCTTGGCGAACATCGGCAGCAGCGCCACCGCGCCGCCCAGCAGCACCGCGAAGAGGTCGAGCGAGACGGCGCCCAGCACCACCTTGTGCGCGAACACGAAGCGCAGGCCGGCCAGCAGGTGGTCGAGGCCCGGCACCTCGTGCGGCGGCGGCTCGTGTTCGTAGGCAATGGTCAGGCACAGCACCGTGCCGATGACAAACAGCGCCGCACACACGCCATAGGTCACTGCCGCGCCGGCGGCGTAGATGAAGCCGCCCAGCGCCGGGCCCGTGATGATCGCGCCCTGCAAGCCGGCCGAGCTGAAGGCCATCGCACGCGGCAGCACCGCGGCCGGCACCAGCAGGGGTGTCAACGCCTGCTGCGCCGGCATCTGCACCGCGCGCAGGCAGCCGAGCACCACGCTCAGGCCGAGGATCCATTCGCGGTTGACGTGGCCCGTGGCGCTGCCGGCCGCCAGCACCGCGGCCACCACGACGTTCACGGCCAGGCAGCCGGCCAGGATGCGGCCGCGGTGGTGGCGGTCGATGAACTGCCCCGCGGGCAGCGCCAGCAGCAGCGCGGGCACGAACTGCGCCAGGCCTACCAAGCCCAGATCCCAGGCCGAGCCGGTGAGGTCGTACATCTGCCAGCCCAACGCGACCATCAGCATCTGGCTCGCCGCCACCGAGGCCAGGCGGGCGAACCACAGCCGCATGAAGCTGCGGTACTGCGTCAGCGGCGGGCCGCTCATCGGGCGGGGCTGATGCCGCGCCGGCGCAAGGCCTGCAGGACGCGCTCGGGGTGGTCGCTGATGAGCCCGTCGACCTTCCAGTCGATGAGGCGCTCGATGGCCTCGGGCGTGTTCACGGTCCAGGGGATCACCTTCAGGCCGAGCGCCTGCGCTTCGGCCAGCAGCGGCTGGGTCAGGTCGTTCTGGTTCGGTGACCACACCGGTGCGCCCAGCGCCTTCACGAGGCGCGGCACCGAGTGGCCGTGATCGGCCAGGCGCAGGCCGGCGGTCCACGCGCCGCCGCCGTCCTGCAGCGTGTTGCGCGAGGTGAGGGCCACGGTGGGCATGGCCGGCGCTCGCTGTTGCACGAGGCGCAGCGTGCGCCAGTCGAAGCTCTGGATGCTCACGCGCGGGGCCATGCCGTGCTGCTCGATCAGCGCCAGCAGCGCCGCCACCATGGCCTCGGGCGTGGCGGTCTCCTCGGGCGCGAGCGGCGAGAGCTTGGTCTCGATGTTGAAGCGTGTGCCGGTGTCGCCGCGTGCCTTCACCAGCGCAAACAGCGCGGCCAGCGTGGGGATGCGCTCGCCGTCGGCCGCCTTCTGTTCCGGGAAGCCCTGCGCGTAGCGGCTGTCGGGCTTCATGCGGCCCACGTCGTGCGCCTGCACCTCGGCCAGCGTGAGCGTGTGGACTGCCGGCCCCGGGCCTGGCAGCCACTGGCCGCGGGCGTCGCGCGTGATGTCGGCGTTCAGCGTGCGGTCGTGCGTGATCACGAGGTGGCCATCGCGGGTGAGCCCCACGTCGAGCTCCAGCGTGCTCACGCCGAGGTCCAGGGCCGTGCGGAAGGCCGACAGCGTGTTCTCCGGCGCCAGCCCGCGTGCGCCACGGTGACCCTGCACGTCGAAGGCCGCCGCGGTGTGGGCCATGGCCAACAGCACGCAGGCGGCGGCCAGCATCCGTGCACGGAATGCGCCACGGTGCTTCGCATCAGCCATCGAGCGGGCCTTTCCCCGGCACTGCCGGTGTAAGCTTTGGACACATGTCTGCCGGCGCCGCCCCCCTCAAGACCGCCACACCCAACGCGCTGGCGCCGGGCACGCGGCTGGGTGAGTTCGAGCTGCTGAAGGTGCTGGGGGTCGGCGGCTTCGGCATTGTGTACCTCGCCATGGACCACGCGCTGGAGCGCGAGGTGGCCATCAAGGAGTACATGCCGGCGGTGCTGGCCGGGCGCACGGAGACGCTGCACGTCACCATCCGTTCGCATTCCGACGCCGAAAGCTTCGCACTCGGCCTGAAGAGCTTCGTCAACGAAGCGAAGCTGCTGGCGCGTTTCGACCACCCCTCGCTGCTCAAGGTGCACCGCTTCTGGGAGGCCAACGGCACGGCCTACATGGCGATGCCGGTGCTGCGTGGCCGCACGATCAAGGAAGTGCGCGCCGAGATGGGCGGCCCGCCGGATGAGGCCTGGATGATGGGCGTGCTGCGCCCGCTGCTGGGCGCCATCGAGCGGCTGCACAGCGAAGGCGTCTACCACCGCGACATCGCGCCCGACAACATCCAGATCGAGCCCGACGGCCGCCCCGTGCTGCTCGACTTCGGCGCCGCGCGGCGCGTGCTGAGCGACAAGACGCAGAGCCTCACCGCCATCCTCAAGCCCTCCTACGCGCCCATCGAGCAGTACGGCGAGGCCGGCTCGGTGAAGCAGGGACCCTGGACCGATCTCTACGCGCTCGGCGCCACGCTGCACTACGTGTTGATGGGCCGCCCGCCGGCGCCGGCCACGGCGCGGGCGCTCGACGACGACCACAGCGCGCTCAGCACCGACATGCTGCCCGGCTGCAGCGAACGCTTCCTGCACTGCATCGACTGGATGCTGCGCCCGCGCCCGGCCGACCGTCCGCAGAGCGTGGCCGAGCTGCGCGAGGTCCTGGAAGGCCGCGCGCCGCTGCCGCCGCGCGGCCAGGCGCGGCCGCTGCACGAGCCGCCGAAGCCCTGGGAGCGCACCGATGTGCTGCCGGGGCCTGCGCCGCAACGGCCGGGCAAGGTCGATCTCGACGTGGGCGACGGCGCCACGATCTACGCACGGCCGGCCGGCGTGGCCCCGGATCTGTCGGCCGTGGACCTGGACACCGGCGACGCGTCCGCCGCAACGCCATCGGTTCTGGAGATGGCCGCCGACCCGGCACCCAAGCCCGCGCACAAGCGGTCGGCCCTGCCGCTGGTGCTGGGCGCGCTGGTGGCAGCCGGCGTGGCTGCGGTGCTGTTCTGGCCCAAGGCCGAAGAAGCGGCGCCTCTTCCGCCTGCGCCTGCAGCCGCGCCCGTGGCGTCGGCACCCACGCCGGCGCCCGCACCGGTGGCCTCCGCACCGGCTGCACCGGCCTCGGCACCCGCCGTGGCCGAGGCGGCGAGTGCCGCTGCTTCACAGGCAGCGGAGTCGGTGGTGGAGACCGTTGTCGTGCCGCCGCCTGCGGCGCAGCCCGCACCCAAGCCCGCCGTGAAGCCGGCCGAGCGCGCGCCAGCCCCCGAGAAGGCCGCGGCGCGCAGGGAGCCCGCGGCAAAGCCCGCTGCCGAGCCGGCGCCCACCACGCCGGGCCCCGCCTGCGGCCCACGCGAAGGCGTGCGCTACCACGTGTGCATGGACCGCGAGTGCAGCGGCGCCGAGTTCACCAGTCACCCTGCCTGCCAGCGCTGGCGCGCCGAAGCAGGCCGCTGAAGCACAGGTCCGTCGCGCTGGCGACAGCGTGCACCGGGAAAGGCTGGATGCCACCGGCTGCCGGCCCTTGGTACACCCGGGGGCCTTGCACCCGGAGCCCGCCTTGCCTGCACCCACCGACAACCGAAAGCCCCTGCCGCACGACGCCGTGTGGCCCACGCGCCTGCCGCGCGAACTGGTGGTGCCCGAGACGCCGCTGTGGTTCAACCTCCAGGTGTCGGCCACGCGCTACCCGAACAAGGCGGCCTACCTGTTCTTCGGCCAGCCGCTGAGTTACGGCGATCTGCTGCACCGCGCCGAGGCGCTGGCCGGCTGGCTGCAGGCCCACGGCGTGGCCAAGGGCGACCGTGTGCTGGTCTTCATGCAGAACTGCCCGCAGTTCGTCATTTCCTTCTACGCCGTGCAGCGCGCCGGCGCGGTGGTGGTGCCGGTGAACCCGATGAACCGCGCCGACGAGTTCGGCCACTA
>VFQQ010001907.1_pt1 | contig 26264 bp, 23 predicted proteins | sample 3512341 | NCBI WGS metagenome assembly VFQQ01 (sample SAMN10412373, study PRJNA504923) | tailings metagenome | isolation source: Relicate 2 Philex TSF1 revegetated site | place: Philippines: Tuba, Benguet | collected 2017-08-29
ATTCCTACTATCCGCCCACAAGCGCGCGCGGACAGGCCTGCGTGTCGAGCTGTGAGGCCGACCAGAGCGGCGGCCGCTATGCGTGCCGCCAGCGGACGCAGGATTGTGAACGCGAGAAGGACCTGATCGCCGACCGCGAATACAACCGCTATGTCCGTTACCGCCAGCAGCAAGGCCTGCCCGTCGACCGCAACCGGTCCTCGTTCGAGCCGAGCTATTCCTGCCCCTGGGAAAGCGAATGCACCGACGTCATCGAGGCCGAGTATCGCGCCTGCTTCACCAGCTGCGGCGGCCGTATCGAGGCGACGCAGACCTGCGTGATGGGCTGCAACCAGCAATAAGACCAGGCGGCGGCGCCTTCAGGGGCGCCGCTGTGGCCTGCGGACGAAAAACCCCATCAGGATGAGGGCGAGGCCGACGCCGGCCATGGCGCCGGCGATCTGGCCGACGACGCGCATCAGCTCCACCGGATCGCTGGCGCCTTCTCGGTTGTAGAAGAAATAGCCGAACAGGATTGCGGCGAAGCCGATGAGCAGAAGCCCGGCAAAGGCGAGACGCGGGTTCTTCATCGCTACCAGCCCTTCGTGCCGCCGCCGCCTTTGCCGTCCGTCGCCGCGTGGCCGGCATGGCCGGCCGCGAACTGCGCCGTGGCTTGGGGCGAGGCTTCGGTCTGGAACTTCGCCTTCCATTCGGCCTGGGGCATGCCATAGACGGCCTCGCGCCCCTCGTCCTTGGTGAGCGTGACGCCCTTCTCGGCGGCGGCCTCGCGGAACCAATCGCCTAAGCAGTTGCGGCAGAAGCCTGCGAGATTCATCAGATCGATATTCTGGACATCGGTGCGTTCGCGCAGATGCGCGACAAGCCGGCGGAAGGCGGCGGCTTCGGCGGCGGTCTTGGTGGCGTCGTCCATACGCGAACTCCCTCTAACTCCTCATGGCCGGGCCTGACCCGGCCATCCAGCACTGCACCAACCGTCGTACTGGATGGCCGCCTCAAGGGCGGCCATGAGGAACGCTTTCGACACTATTTCAGCGCAGCCAGCGCCGTTCGCAAGGCGGATGCGACGATGGGCGTCATCCGCGCGACGCCTGCAGCATCGGCGATCAGATCCTGGCGCACTTCGATGAGCACATTGGGAAGGCCCCGGCTGGTCGCGTGGGTCCAGAGCGTGTCGCCTTCCAGCGCGCCGTCGTATGGCTCGTTGTCGCCGGTCACCAGACCCGCCGCCTCGAACGCCGCGATGAGCGGCTTCGCCAGGCGATCGTCGCGATCCCACAAAATGCCGATCTCCCACGGACGCGGATCACCGCGCCAGACCGGCGTGAAGGAATGCATCGAGACGAGCGCAGGCTGGAAGCCCGCCGCCATCGAGGCGGCGATCTCAGCCTCGATCGCCGCGTGATAGGGGGCGTGATAGGTGGCGATGCGGTGCGCGACTTCGGCGGCGCTGGCGGTCGCATTGCCGGGAATGAGCGCGCCGTCGGAGATTTTCATCACCAGGGTCGGGTCGTCCGGGCCCCGGTTGAGATCGATCAGCAGGCGCGACCAGATGCCGAGCAAGGCCGGGGCCGTAAATTCCGCCGCCAGCGCAATGGTGAGATCGCCCGCCCCGATATCCGAGGCGATGTGCCGCTTGAACTCCGCCTCCGGCAGCCCCAGCGTGCCATAGGCGGGCGGCACCGCGTTGGACGCGTGGTCGCACAAGAACAGAACGCCGCCCGGTTGCCGGGCGGGAACGGATTTGAACTGGGGGAGATCAACGGCGGACATGGCCCGTGTTTAGTCCATCGGACGCGCGCACGCACCTGACCGCCATCATGCAGGCGGCGCTGGCGGCTGCCGATGCGGGGGCCAGCGTTGCCGCGCATCTGCCGCCGCGCCCGGCGGGGCGCGTGCTGGTAGCCGGTGCCGGCAAGGCCAGCGCCGCGATGGCGGCGGCGGTGGAGGCGGCTTGGGACGGCTCGCTGGAAGGGTTGATCGTCACGCAGCAGGGCTATGGCCGCGCGCTGGAGCGGTTGCGGCTGGTGGAAGCCTCGCATCCTTTGCCCGGCCTTGAGGCGCAGGCGGCGGCGGCCGAAACGCTCGTGCGCGCCTCGATGCTTGGCCCCGACGATCTGATGCTGGTGCTGCTGTCGGGCGGCGGATCGGCGCTGTGGCCGGCGCCGCGCCGGCCGCTGGATCTCGACGCCAAGCGCGAGATCACCAAGGCACTGCTGCGCAGCGGCGCGCCCATCGCCGAGGTGAACGCGATCCGCAAGCATCTCTCGCGCATCAAGGGCGGCAGGCTCGCCAAGGCGGCGGGGCCGTGCCGCATCGTCGCGCTGGCGGTGAGCGATGTGCCGGGCGACGAACCGGGGCTGATCGCCTCAGGCCCCGTCTCGCCTGACCCCGTCACCAGCGCCGAGGTGCGCGCGATGCTGGAGCGGCGCGGCATTCCGGTGAGCGAGACGCTGGCCGCCGTGCTGGACGATCCGGCAAGCGAAACGCCGAAGCCCGGCGATCCCTGTTTCGACAAGGTCGACTTCCGCATCGTGCTGCGCCCCGCCGACATGCTGGCCGCCGCAGCACGCCAAGCCGCGGCGCTAGGGTTCCGCGCGGTGATCCTGGGTGACGCCATCGAAGGCGAAGCGCGCGCGGTCGGCGCCGATCACGCGGCGGTGGCATTGAAGGCCAAGACCGAGGGCGGCCGCGTGGCGCTGATCTCCGGCGGCGAGTTGACCGTCACCATAAGCGGCAACGGGCGCGGCGGTCCGAACCGCGAATATGCGCTGGGCCTTGCGCTGGCGCTGAACGGCGCGGCGGGCATTTCGGCGCTGGCCATCGATACCGATGGCGCGGATGGCGGACCGGATGCAGCGGGGGCGCAGATTGCGCCCGATACGCTGGCCCGCGCCCGTGCCGCGCGGCTGGATGCAGCATCATCCCTCGCGCAGAACGATACGGGCGGGTTTTTCGAAACGCTCGGCGACGCAATCGTCACTGGACCCACGGGCACGAATGTGAACGATCTCCGCATCATTCTGATCGAGTAAGTGTCTGTCATGCGGCGTAACCGGAACATCAAGATTCTCGCGACGCTGGGGCCTGCGAGTTCGACGCGCGAAGGCATCGAGGCGTTGTTCCGCGCCGGGGCCGACGTGTTCCGCATCAATATGAGCCACACCAAGCACGACCTGCTGCGCGAGCTTGTGGCCCGCGTGCGCGAGGTGGAGGCCGAGACCGGGCGGCCGATCGGTATCCTCGCCGACCTGCAGGGACCGAAGCTGCGCATCGGCAGCTTCGCGGACGGCCCGGTGATGCTGCAGACCGGGCAAAGCTTTACGTTGAGCCTCAACCCCGTGCCGGGCGACATCACCGGCGTGCAATTGCCACACAAGGAAATCCTGGCCGCGCTTGAGCCGGGTGCGCGCCTGCTCCTGGATGACGGGCGCATCAGCCTGATCGTGCGCGAGATTTATCCCGACCGCGCGGTGACGGAAGTCGAGATCGGCGGCAAATTGTCGGACCGCAAGGGCGTGAACGTGCCGGACACGCAGCTGCCCATCCCGGCGATGACGGAGAAGGACCGCTCCGATCTCTCCGCCGCCGTCGAGGCGGGCGTCGACTGGATCGCGCTATCGTTCGTACAGACGGCGGCCGACGTCGCCGAAGCGAAGAAGATGGTGATGGGCCGCGCCGGGGTGATGGCGAAGATCGAGAAGCCGCAGGCGGTGGCGCGGCTGAACGACATTCTGGATGTCGCCGACGGCATCATGATCGCGCGCGGCGATCTCGGCGTCGAACTGCCGCTGGAGTTCGTGCCGGGACGGCAGAAGGAGATCAACCGCGCGGCGCGCCGGGCGGGCAAGCCCGTCGTGGTCGCGACGCAGATGCTGGAATCCATGATCGACAAGCCCGCGCCGACCCGCGCGGAGGTGTCGGACGTCGCCACCGCCGTGTTCGAGGGCGCCGACGCGATCATGCTGTCGGCCGAGAGCGCGGCGGGTGCATGGCCGGTGGAGGCCGTCGCGACCATGAACAAGGTCGCCGAGAAGGTGGAGGGCGAGGCCTTCTACCGCTCCATCGTCGATGCCCAGCGCGCCGAGCCGGAGCCGACGGCGGCCGATGCCATCACCGCCGCCGCGCACCAGATCGCCGAGAACATCAATGTCGCGGCGATCGTCACCTATACGGCGTCGGGCGCGACCGCGATCCGCGCCTCGCGCGAGCGGCCGAACGTGCCGGTGCTGGCGCTTTCACCCGTGCTGAAGACGGCGCGGCGGCTCGCCATCGCCTGGGGGCTGCACTGCGTCGTGGTGGACGAGGCGAAAGAGCTGGACGGCATGGTGGAGCAGGCCTGCAAGATCGCCTGGCGCGAGGGCTATGCGAAATCGGGCCAGCGCATCATCGTGATCTGCGGCGTGCCGCTGGGCACGCCGGGCGCGACGAACATGCTGCGCGTCGCGATTGTCGGGCGGATGGACGGGTGACGGCGGAGGCCAACCTCTCCTGTCATGGTCGGCGCAGGCCGACCATCCACGCCTTTAGGTGAGGTGCTAGGTCTACATCGTGACCAACCGCCCGCACGGCACGCTCTATATCGGTGTGACCAACGATATCGGCCGGCGGATATGGGAGCACAAGGATGGTACTGCCGACGGCTTCACCAAGCGATACGGCCTTGGCCGGCTCGTCTGGTACGAGCGGCATGACGATATCAACTTCGCCATCCAGCGAGAAACAACAATGAAGAATTGGCGCCGTGCGTGGAAAGTGCGGCTGATCGAAACAGCCAATGCTTCTTGGGACGATTTGTCGGAGCGCGGCTTGCTCGACTGAGTTTGCGCCAAAGGCATGGATGGTCGGCCTTCGCCGACCATGACAGTTAGGGATGTCCGATTAAATCCGGTCGCCGTCGATCTTGCTGCGGAGGATGTCGGCCTGCTGTTTCGACTGTTCCAGTGACGGATTGATCTTCAGCGCCGCCTCGTAGGCCTTCAGCGCGGCCTTGTCGTCACCGAGGCTCTGCAGCAATTCGCCGAGACCCTGCAGCGCCATGAAATGGCGGGGTTCAAGCTCCAGCACCTTGCGGGTGTCGGCGATGGCGGCGGGATAGTCCTCGCGCATTGCGTTGAGCGTCGAACGCATGTTCCAGCCCTCGGCATAGCCGGGGTTGAGCAGCACGACGGTGTCGAGAAGCTGCAGCGCGAGGTCGAGATCGCCGGCCTGGATCATGCCGGTGCCGCGCGCGAACAGGAGTTCGGTCGTTGGGCTTTCGGTCTCGATCCAGATTTTCCAGATTTCCAGCTCGATGGGCTGGGCGATTTCCGGCTTCTGCGCGGTGGCGAGGGCCGCGAACAGCTCGTCCAGCCGCTTGTCCGTCTGGTCCGCGCGGGCGGGCAGAAGGGCGAGAAGCGCGGCGGCGGCGAGGACGCGAAGCATGACCATGAGGTCAGCCTAGCGCCGTGGCGCTTTCAAGGCAAAGCGAGGGCTTTGGGGCGGGGTCCGCCGCTCGCCCAGTCGAGAAGTTCCACGGCGTGGACGATGGGCGTTTCGGTCTCGCGGGCGAGATGCTTCATGCAGCCCATATTGGTGGAGGCGATGGCGGCGGGCGCGCCGGCGGTCAGGCTTTCCAGCTTCCGGGTGCGCAGTGTCTCGGCCATCTCGGGCTGGAGCAGGCTGTAATGCCCGGCCGAGCCGCAGCAGAGATGCGCGTCCTTCACCGGGGTCAGGGTGAAGCCCGCCTCGGTCAGCAGCCGTTCGGCGACGCCGCCGAGTCGCTGGCCGTGCTGCATCGAGCAGGCGGACTGACAGGCGATCTTCATGGCTTCAGGCGCCTGGCCGCGATAGCCCAGCTCCGCCACGAGTTCGGAGATATCGCGCACCAGCGGCGCCAGCTTTTTCGTGCGGAAGACATAGCCGGCGTCCGCGCCCAGCAGATGGGCGTAGTCCTTCACCTGACTGCCGCAGCCCGAGGCGGTGGAGACGATGCGGTCGACGCCGCCGTTCTCGTGCACCTTCCACCAGGCGGTGATATTGGCGCGGGCGAAACGGCGAGCGGAACTGTCCAGCCCCAGATGATGATTGAGCGCGCCGCAGCAGCCCGAACCGGCAGGCACGATCACCTCGGCGCCGAGGCGATTGAGCAGGCGGATCGCGGCGTGGTCGATCTCGGGCGCCAGCACCTGCTGCGCGCAGCCGCGATGGAAGGCGACCCGCATCTTCCGCACGCCTTCGGCCGGATAGATGCCGGGCTTGGGCGCTGTGCCTTCGGGCGGTGTTGCGGGCTTCAGCGCCGCCATGCGGCGGAAGGGTTCGGGCAGGAAATTGCCCAGCATCTTCGACAGCGGCGCGAGACGCATCGCGAGGCGGAAGCGGCGCGGATAGGGCAGCACGCGCGCGAGGAAGGCGCGGAACAGACGCTCATCGCGCGGCCGTGCGTGATGCGTCGCGATGTGCGCTCGGGCCTTGTCGACAAGGCGCATGTAGTCGACGCTGGAGGGACACGTCGTGCGGCACGAGAGGCACGAGAGGCAGCGGTCGACATGGCGCACCTGAACCTCTGAGGGCGCCCCGCCCTTTTCCAGCATGGCCTGCATGATCTGGATGCGGCCGCGCGGTCCGTCGCGCTCGTCGCCCGTCACCTGATAGGTCGGGCAGGTCGCGTTGCACATGCCGCAATGGACGCAGGACCGGATCGCCGCCGCCGCATCGGCCGTGTCGCGATCCTTCAGCTGATCGGCGGTGAAGGCGGTGCGCACGCCTCAGATACCTTCATACATGCGGCCGGGATTGAAGACCGCCTTGGGGTCGAAGGCCGCCTTCACCTCGCGCGTCAGCCGCTCGACGCCGGCATCCAGCGGCTGGAAGACACCCTGCGTGGCGCGCACGGTTTCGGGTGCGCGGAACAGCGTCGCTTGTGCGTTGTGACGCGCGGCGACCGAGCGCACCAGGTTGGCGTGGGCGTGCGGCGCGTCGTCGAGCAGCAGCCACAGCTGGCTGCCCGCCCAGTCATACTGCGCGGCGCTGGGGCCGATCTCGCTCGCGATGGCGGGCGCAGCGAAAGGCGGCGCAACGATGCGCCAGACCGTGCCGCGCTCTCGCGATAGGAGATCGAGATTGCCGATCCGCTTCCACAGATCATGGCTGACATCGCCGCCAAGGCGGCGCGCGCCCGCGCGGCGCAGGCGCTCGATCAGAATGCCGGCGCGTTCTTCCACTGCCTCGCGTGCGCCTTCAAAGCGGATCGCGGTCAGGCCCTCGGCGACGCCGAGAACGCCTTCCAGGTGTTTCGCCAGTTCGCCGCTGACATGGGCGAGGCCCGTCGCCTCCAGCGGTTCGCCCGCAACGCCGCGCAGCAGGCGGAGGCCCTCGGGCGCCGTCATGCCGCGGAGGACGATGGTGTCCTCGCGCTCGGGCGCAGGCAGAACCTTCAGCGTCACGTCGATCAGCGGCCCCAGCGTCCCGAAGGCGCCGCACATGAGCTTGGGCAGATCGTAACCGGTGACGTTCTTCACGACGCGTCCGCCGGCCTTGTAGGCCTCGCCGAAACCGTTGACGGCGGTGAAGCCGAGCAGCGCATCGCGCGGGCGGCCTGACTTGAAGGCGCGCGGACCGCAGAGGTCAGCGCCCAGCGCGCCGCCGATCGTGCCGCGCCGTTCGCTCGCGCCGAAGAAATGGCCCCAGTCCGGCGGCTCGAAGGGCAGCATCTGGCGATGTTCGCGCAGCATCAGATCGATGTCGCTGAGCGGCGTGCCGGCCTTCACGGTGAGGATCAGCTCTTCCGGCTCGTAGCGGATCGCGCCCGCGATGCGCGAAAGATCGAGCGTGCGCGCGGCGGTCACCGGACGCCCCAGCGGCGTCTTGGTGCCGCGCCCGCGCACTGCGAAAGCGCTGCCCTCTGCCAGCGATTCCTGGACGGCGGCGGCAGCTTCCTGCGCGTTGTAGACCCAGACGACGCTCATGCGCTTCCCCTGATCTTCCCCCGCTTGCGGGGGAAGTCCGGCCGCAGGCCGGGAAGGGGGCGAACACAGCGCTTGCCCCCCTCCCCGGCTTCGCCGGTACTCCCCCCGCTGCGCAGGGGGAGATCAATGTCGACAACCCGTCTCATAATCTCGGGATCTCCGGGTGGGCGAACTGCCCGGCGTGGATATGCACCGCGCCGAGTTCGGCGCAGGCGTGCAGCACCGGAAACACCTTGCCGGGATTCAGCCGATGCGAGGGATCGAAGGCGCATTTGACGCGCATCTGCTGGGCGAGATCGGCTTCGTCGAACATCACCGGCATCAGATCGCGCTTCTCCACCCCGACGCCATGTTCGCCGGTCAGCACCCCGCCGACCTCGACGCAGAGTTTCAGGATGTCCGCGCCGAACGCTTCGGCCTTTTCCAGATCGCCGGGTTTCATCACGTCATAGAGAATGAGCGGGTGCAGATTGCCATCGCCCGCATGGAACACATTGGCGCAAGGCAGGCCATAGCTCGCCGAAAATTCGCGAATGCGATGGAGCACGGCGGGCAGTTCGCGGCGCGGGATGGTGCCATCCATGCAGAGCATATCGGGTGCGATGCGCCCCGTCGCCGGAAACGCCGCCTTGCGCCCGGACCAGAAGCGGAGGCGCTCCGCCTCATCCGCGCTGACCCGGCAGGAGGTTGCGCCATTCGCGGCGGCGATGGCTTCGATGCGGGCGATCAGCGCATCGACCTCGGCGACCGTGCCATCGAGTTCGGCGATCAGCACGGCTTCGGCGTCCTGCGGGTAGCCTGCACCGCAATAGGCCTCGACCGCCCCGACGGTCATCTTGTCCATCAACTCCATCGCGGCGGGGATGATGCCTTCGGCAATGGTCGCCGCGACGGCGGCGCCCGCCGCCTCGATGGAGGGGAAACCGATCAGCAGCGCGCGCACCGCAGCGGGCTTAGGGAGAATGCGCACCGTCACCTCGGTCACCATGCCGAGCAGGCCTTCCGAGCCGGTGACAATGCCGAGGAGATCGTAGCCCGACATCGCCCCACCCTTGCCGCCGAGGCGGATGATCTCGCCATCGATGGTGACGAGCTCGACGCCGAGCAGGTTGTTCGTGGTGATGCCGTATTTCAGACAGTGAATGCCGCCGGAATTTTCCGCGACATTGCCGCCGATGGAGCAGGCGAGCTGGCTGGAGGGATCGGGCGCGTAATAGAAGCCGCGCTCTTCCACGGCCTTGGTGATCGCCAGATTGGTGACGCCCGGCTGCACGACGGCGCAGCGATTCTCGTAGTCGATGTCGAGAATGCGGTTGAGCCGCGCGGTGACGAGCAGGATGCCGTCACCCAGAGGCGTGGAGCCGCCGCTGAGCGACGTGCCGGCGCCGCGCGGTACGATGTTCACGCCCTCGTCGCGGCAGAAGCGCAGGACCTTCGCGATCTCTTCGGCATTGGCGGGCAGCACGGCGGCCAGCGGCTTCTGCCGGATCGCGGTCAGCGCGTCGCAGTCATAGACGCCGAGACTGTCGTCATCGGCGATGACGGAACCCGGCGGCAGGAGCGCGGTGAGACCCGAAACGATGGCGGCCCGGCGCGCGAGAATCGTGGGGTCGGGCTGAGGCAGATGCATGAATCAAAATGGCGGCGAAAAACTTCGCCGCCATTCTAAGACTTAAGACGCTCCGCGATAGTCGCGGGGGCGCGCTATCAGCCCTGGCGGGCCTTGAAGCGCGGATTCTTCTTGTTGATGACGTAGACCTTGCCCTTGCGACGGACGAGCTTGCAGTTCTTGTCGCGCGCCTTCAGCGACTTGAGCGAGTTACGGACTTTCATGGGGCCAGCCCTCTGATGTTTGCGGGCCCCTGAAAAGCCCGGATGTCTTACGAAGGGCGCAGCGTGTAACGGGGCGCGGCCGGGAAGTCAATTCTTGGGGCGCGGGCCTGAATTTGCCGCACAAATAGGCCAGAATCGGCCTGTTACACGAATCGTTAAGGATGCGCGGGTGATCGAACTGGGGTGGTGGGGGACCGGGTCGGTCCTGTTGACGGCGGCGGCGGTTTTCCTGTGGTCGCGCCAGGTCTCGATCCGCGAGCCCGACCCCATGCGTCCGCGCATGGCCAATCATGGCATGGTCCAGCTTTTCGCCATGATCGTGGTGATTCTGATGCTGGTGCATCTGGTGACGCTGATCGCCGGAGAACCTTTGACCGGACGACGTTAGGAAGCCCGATGCGCCTGATCGCCCTGCCTTTGATGCTCCTCCTCGCGGCCTGCGCCAGTTCGCCCGGCCATGACGGCACAGGTTCCGGCATCCAGCCGCCCTCGCCGATGCCAGCCCCGCCGCCGCCCCCTCCCCCGCCGCCGATGACCATGAGCCCGCAATCCGGCTCGACCATCGCCAATCAGCAGGTCGCCAACCCGAACGAGGCGGGGTTCCGCGTCTATATGGAGAAAATGCGGAATTTCGCGCCATCGCGCGGCATTTCCGAAGCGACCTGGGACAGCGCCATGGACGGCGTGACCATGAACCGGAAATCGATCGAACTGTCGGCCCCCGGCGGCGGCGGCATGGGCCGGGTTTCGACCTATCTCGCCCGCATCGACAATTCGATGGTGACGCGCGGCCGCAATGCGGTCGCCGCGAACGCCGCATTACTGGCGAAAGTCGGCAAGGACACCGGCGTCGACCCCGCCGCCATCGCCGGCATCTGGGGCAACGAGACGAGCTACGGCAACGTTCTGGGCAATTTCTACGTCGTGGAGGCGCTGGCCAGCCTCGCCTATGAAGGCCGCCGCCGCAGCTATTTCGAAGACGAGATGTTCGCGGCGCTGACGTTGCTGCAGCAGGGCCTCGCGACCCGGGCGGAACTGACCGGCTCCTACGCCGGCGCTCTCGGCCAGGTGCAGTTCATGCCGTCAAACATCCTGAAGCTGGGCGTCGACGGCGATGGCGATGGCGAACGCGATCTGCGCGGCTCTCTCGCCGACGCGTTCTATTCCTGCGCGAATTATCTGCTGGCCCATGGCTGGCGCGTGGGCGAGCCGTGGCTGGCCGAAGCACGCCTGCCGCCGAACTTCCGCTGGGAGAATGCCGGGCCGGACATCACCAAGACTGCGGCGGAATGGGATGCGTTAGGCGTCACCACCGTCAATGGCGACCGCCTGTCGCGCCTCGTCGCGCCGGATGCGCAGATTTCGGTGCTGCTGCCCGGCGGGCATCGCGGCATTCCGATGATCGCCTTCCCGAACTATCGCCGCTTCCTCGACTATAACCCGTCGCAGTCCTACGCGATCGCGGTGAGCCACCTCGCCAACCGCATCAAGGGCGGCGGCGACTGGCGCGCCTCGTGGCCCGCCGATCTGCAAGGCATGAGCGCGTCGGATATCCGCACCATGCAGTCGCGCCTGCTGGCGCTCGGCTATGATGTCGGCGTCGATGGCCGTTATGGCGAGAAGACCCGCCAAGCTGTGCGCGCCTACCAGCTCTCGATGGGCCTGCCCGCTGACGGCTATCCGACCCAGTCGCTGCTCGCGCGCCTGCTGGGCCGCATCTCGTGAGGGCGCTCACCCTTCTCGCCGCCGCGCTGCTGACCGGCGCGGCGAGCGCCGCAGATATCTGCGCCGTGAAGGTGCCCGACCCGCCGGCGGCCCGCGCTGCCGATGGATCGGCGCTGACCAATGCCGGCTTCAAGGACTGGCTCGCGGGCTTCCGCGCCCGGGCACGTGATGCGGGTATTCCGTCGGCCATTTTCGATGCGGCGATGGCAGGTGTCGTCTTCACGCCGAAGACCATCGAGCGCGCACAGAACGCCAATGAGCGCACACAGCGCATCTGGGGCTATCTGAAGAACCGCCCCAGCGCCGAGCGTCTCGCGACCGGCAAGGCGGAGTTGCAGAAGAACGCGAAAATCCTCAGCCGCATCGAGGCGGAGACCGGCATTCCGCCCGAGATCCTCGTTACCTTCTGGGGCGTCGAAACCGACTACGGCCGCAACAAAGGCAAGGACGATATCTTCCAGGCCATGGCGGCGCTTGCCTATGAGGGTGGACGGCGGGATTTCTACGAGAACAACCTGCTCGCCGCGATGCGGCTGATGCAGCGCTACGGCTTCTCGAAGAAGAAGATGGTCGGAAGCTGGGCCGGCGCCGTGGGCCATGCCCAGTTCATGCCCGAGGCCTATGAGCAGTATGCCGTCGATGGCGACGGCGATGGCGTGATCGATCTGTGGGATTCGCTGCCCGACGCGTTCGCCTCGAAGGCCAACTACCTCAAGCAGCGCAACCAGAAGACGCCGTGGATCAAGGGCCAAGCCTGGATCGTCGAGGTGCAGCCGCCGCCGGGCTTCGCCTTTGAGGACGGTGACCTGACGATCAAGAAGACCATTGGCGCCTGGCAGATCCGCGGCATCACGCTGATGAGCGGCAGTCCGGTGAGCGAAGTGCGCGGCGTCAGCTTGCAGACGCCCGCCGCCGTGTTCGCGCCGGGCGGCATGCGCGGGCCGACGGTGATGACGCTGCCGAATTTCGACCGCTTCGTCGATTACAACCCGTCGCAGTCCTACGCGCTCGCCATCGCATTGTGGTCGAACGCCATCGCCGGGCGGCCGGGATTGCAGACGCCGTGGCCCGAGGACGAGCCCGACATCACACGCGCGCAGGCCTATGCGCTGCAGAAGAAGCTGAAGCAGCTGGGCCACACCACAGCCGAGCCGGACGGCGATATCGGCAAGGGCACGCGCGCGGCGATCCGTTCCTACCAGCTCGCCGAGGGCATGGTGGCGGACGGGTTCCCGTCCTGTGCGCTGCTGAAGAAGGTGCTGGCGAAATAGTGCCGAAGAATCGCGACGCCGAGAAGCGCGCCCTCGTCCGCCGTGACGGGCCGGCGTGTTTCTATTGCGGGCGGCCGCGGAAGAATCCGCTGGGCATGACGATCGAACATCTGCACGCCCGCAGCGATGGCGGCTCGAACGCCATCGACAATCTCCGCCTCGCCGATGTGCTGTGCAACAAGCTGGCGGGGCGATTGAGCGTTCCCGCCAAGCTGGAGCTGCGCGCCAAGTGGCACGCGGCGGACGGGCTTTAGACCTTCGGCACGTTCGTTTCGGCGTTGTCTTCGGCTTCGGCGTCGAGCGTGCGGAGGCGCGGCGTGAGGGCGACATAGATCGCCATCAGGATCATCATCGCACCGCCCAGATAGAACGGGTAGTGCGGGTCGTAGGCGTAGAGCCAGTTGCCGATCAGCGGTGCGAAGATGAAGCCCGACGCCGTCGCGCCACCGGTGAGACCGGCGGCCGCGCCCTGCTGCTCCTTGCCGACCGCGAGCGACACCGCCGCCGCATAGCCCGGGCGGATGAGGCCGAAGCCAAGGCCCGAGAGCAGCAGCGCGAAGACGATGAGACCGTAGGTCTCACCCACCACGAAGAGGACATACGACGCGAAGCCGATGCCGATACCCCACTGGACGAGCTGACCGGCCGTCATCTGCATGCGCTGCACGATCACAAGCTGCGCAAACAGCGCCGCCATCGACGAGGCCATCAGGCCGACGCCTGACATCTGGATCGCCTCGTTCGTCGAGAGCTTCAGCACGTCCATGAAGAAATAGGCGATGACCTGAATGGGGAACGAGCCTGCGGTGCCGAGCAGCACGCCGAAGATGAGGAAGGGCAGGATGCGCCCATCGCGCCAGGAGAGGTTCTGCGACTTGTCCTTCTGATGCATCACCGGCGCGGTGCGTTCGGGCAGGAAGCGCCAGATCGCGAAAGCCGAAGCCGCGCCGACCGCCGCGACGAAATAGAGCGGCGCGATAGTGCCCATGACGGCAAGCGCCGCGACGATGCCCGGCCCGGCCGTAGTGCCGAGACCAAAGGCGGCGTTGAGGGTCGCGACCGCGTTGGTGCGCTCCGACGGGCTGGTGCGGTCGGCGATATAGCCCTGCGCCGCCGGGAAGCCGGCCGAGCCGAAAATGCCGTAGATCGAACGCGACACGATCATCAGCGGATAGACGACGGCGATGGGCAGGAGGCCCATCAGGCCGATCTCCACCGAGGTCGCGAAGGCGAACATCGAGACCGAGAAGGCCGAAAGGCCGAGCACGATCATTGGACGCCGGCCCTGCCGGTCGGAGCGTGCGCCCCAATAGGCGGAGGAGAAGACCCAGATCGTCGCCGAGATGGCGAAGATCGCACCGGTCTGGAATTCGGTCAGCCCCAGCTCGCGCGAGACCGGCGGCAGGATGGCGAACATGCCCGACTGCCCGACGCCGAGGCAGATGAGGCTCAGGAACAGGATCTGGAACGCGCGCTTGCGCTGTTGCGGACTGGAAGGGCCGTCGCCCGGCTCGGACCCGGCCGCCGTGAAGGCACGGCGCAGCAGCGACGGACGCGGCGCGGCGGTTTCGGACACTGGCTCTGGCACGGAGGGGGGCTGGTCGGACATGGGCCGGCGGTTATTCTTGATGTTGGCTCGGGGATAACAGCGGCGCTCGACCCTGTCACGCCGCAAGCGTCGCCGACGTTACATCTGCCGCTTGAGGCGGATGTTCGAGGTCGCGCTGCGGCCTTCGGCATCGATGACCGTGACGCGGCTGAAGCCTTCGCCTTTGGGCGTCCATTCGGTCTGCGCCCAGTTTTCAGCCGCCGGCAACGGCGTACCGTCGATGATCCAGCGCAACGGCTTGGCGCCGCCATCGGCGCGCAGGATGAGCGCCGGGTCGGCCTCGTTCAGTTCGACCACAGCGCCATCCGGCGGGAAGGCGATGACCGGCGGCGGCACGGCCTTGGCGAGACCGGCCACCATGCGGCGCGGCGAGAAGCGTTGCAGCGCGGGCGGTAGATGCTGGGCGTTGGCGGCGGTGATGACACCGTCCGGCGGATAGATACCGCCCTTTTCGGCCGGCAGAAGTTCAAAGATGCGCAGCATCACCGGCGCGGCGGCATTGCGGCCGAGCTCGCCGGGCCGCGTCGAGCCATCGGGGCGGCCGGACCAGACGCCGACCGTGTATTTCGCCGACCAGCCAACGGTCCACGCATCGCGGAAGCCATAGGACGTGCCGGTCTTGAACGCGACCTCGCGGCCGCGATCGATGCCGCGCCCCATCGCCCAGCCATCGGGCAGCGGCGAGCCGCGCAGCACGTCGTAGAGATACCAGGCCGCGACCGGACCAAACATCCGATGCGGTTCGCCCTGGCCCTGATCGGCATAGCGGACGACCGGTCGCGCCAGCCCGCCATTGGCGATGCCGGCATAGAGCATGGTCAGGTCTTCCAGCGTGATGCCGACACCGCCGAGCGCCATCGGCAGCGACGGCCCCGCGAGCTTCGTCGACCACGACAGCGTCGCCCCGCCCTGCTTCATCACCGATGACAGGCGCACCGGGCCGATGCGATCCAGCACCGCGACGGCCGGCACGTTCAGCGACATATGCAACGCATCGCGCACACTGACCGTGCCCTGGAAGCCGCGATCGAAATTGCGCGGCGCATAGGCACCGAAGCTGATCGGCTTGTCGTCGATCAGCGTTTCGGGATGCAGCAGCAAATCGTCAAAGGCGATGCCGTAGATGAAAGGCTTCAGCGCCGAACCGGGCGAGCGCGCGCGGCGGGCGAGATCGATCTGCCCGGTCGGCCCCCAGAAATTCGTGGAGCCGGCATAGGCGACCGTCTTCATCGTCGCGTTCTCGATCACGACGACCGCCATGTCGCCCTGCCCCAGCGTCGTGCGCTGATTGTCGAGCAGATGTTCGACGGCGGTCTGGATGCGCGCGTCGATCGTGGTGCGGACTTCCGCCGTATCGGGCCGCTCGCGGCGCGCTTCTTCCGCCAGATGCGGCGCGATGAAAGGCAGTGCGAGACGTGCGGTGGGGACGGCGTCCTCCATCGCCTCGGCGGCATCGATGGCTGAGATCGCGCCCTTTTCGGCCAGGATGCGCAGCACCTTGTCGCGCGAGGCCTTGGCGCGCATCGGGAAGCGGTCGGGCCGGTTGCGCTCCGGCGATTGCGGCAGGGCGACGAGCAGCGCGATCTCGCTGAGCGTCAGCCGCTTCGGCTCCTTGCCGAAATAAGCGAGGCTCGCGGCGCGCACGCCTTCGATATTGCCGCCGAACGGAGCGAGCGTCAGATAGGTATCGAGGATCTCGTCCTTCGAGAGCCGCCGCTCGATCTGCAGCGCGCGGGCGGCCTGAAGCATCTTGCCAGGCAGGGTGCGCGGGATCGGCTCCAGCATGCGCGCGACCTGCATGGTGATCGTCGACGCGCCGGAGATAACGCCGAGATTGGTGATCGCCTGCCAGCCCGCGCGGCCGACCGCGATGAGATCGACGCCGTCATGGTCGGCGAAGCGGTTGTCTTCATAGGCCAGCAGCAGTTCGACATAGCGCCGGTCGACGTCCTTCAACGTCACAGGCAGGCGCCATTTGTCGTCCGGCGTCAGGAAGCCGCGCAGCATCGTGCCGTCCGACGCGAGGACGACAGTGGAGCGCTGATGCGCACGGGTGAAATCGGGCGGGAAGATCGCATCGGCCGCGAAGAGCAGCGCGAGGCCCGCCGCGCCGCCGATCGCCAGCATCTTCAGCCGGCGGAAACGGCGGCCCAGAAAAGAACGCCGCCCCTCCCGGTTTTCGGGAGGAGCGGCACTGTCGATGTGTGGGCCGGATGACATAGCTCTGATGCCTACCGACCGATTGCGGCCTTACTGCGCCGCGATCGTGACCGAGCCCATCGCGGTGCGGCCAACGACCTTCGGGGCGTACATGTCCTCAACCACCACAGCAGGCTGGGCGAAGGTGCCGGGCACCGTCGCGCGCGCGATATAGGCGAAGCGGAAAGAGGGCAGCGGCGTCTCGGCTTCCTCGCGCGGCGACAGCCGGTACGAGTAGCCGACCCGGAAGGCGGCGACATAGCGGTCGTCGCGGGCTTCCTGGATGCTGGCGTAGGAGAGCTTATCCAGCCAGGGATAGACGCTGACGCCTTCCTCACCCGCCTTCACCGGACCCTCAACCTCGAACCCGGCTGGGATCAGGTCGGTGATCGCCATCTGGCGGTACGAGTAGTTCGCCATGCGGCCTTCGATCACCACGACGACCTGGTCGTTCTGCTTCAGACCGCCGAGGTTCGCCGGCGTGCCGTCGAGATTGTAGTAGGCCTTGGTGACCGTCACGCCCTCGCTGGCGGCGGGGAGTGGGCTGGCCGGAACACCGGTCGCCGACACCACGCGCCAGATCGACTTGTCGCCGGCGTTCTTCACGCTGACGCCGGCGGCCAGCTCGTTCAGCGCCGGGTTCAGAACGACCTGACCCGAAGCCTCCGTCGCCGTCGCGCCCGCCGCTTCCACGTTCAGCTTCGGAGCGTTGTTGAGCAGACGCCACTGGGCCAGCAGCATCCACGACTTCTCCTGGGTCGTCGTGTAGTTGAGGTCCGTGTCGAGCGTGTTCGCCTTCTCGATCAGCGGCGCGACCAGCATGGCCTGATCGCTGTCGGCCGCGACGGCGGTAAGGCCGGCGAGGTCACGCAGCGGCGTGCCGTAATAGTCGTAGGTCCAGGTATCGAGATCGAACTCGGCAGCGATGTCGCGGGCCTTGGTGAAGGCCGCAACGCCGCGGCTGCGATCGCCCGCCTGGAACAGCGCACCGCCGAGCAGACCCTGCGCGAGGGCCGACTCGGAGTTCGCGCCGCCATTGTCGGCGAAGTAACGCAGATCCCCCGGCTGACCCTGACCGCCGCGCGCCAGAACGTAGAACGCATAGGCGCGGGCATTGTCGGAGTTCGACGTGTCGGTCGCGGTCTGGCGGGTATAGCGCAGCGCCCGGGTCAGGCCTTCTTCCGGCACCACGAAGCCTTTGGCCTTCGCCTGCATAAGGAAGTCGGTGGCATAGACCTGCAGGAACTTGTCGGCATCGTCGTCATACGACGAAGACCACATACCGAAGCCGCCGTCCGGACGCTGCATGTCCAGCACCCGGTCGATGGCTTCCTGCACGCGCTGGCCGACATCCTTGTCGCCTTCCAGACCCGCCGTCTTGGCAAGGTCGTTGAGATAGACGAGCGGCAGCGCGCGGCTGGTCGTCTGCTCAAGGCAGCCATAGGGGTAGCGGTCGAGCCATTTCAGCATGCCCGCGACATTGTCGAAGCCCCGCGCGCCCGACAGCGTCACCGACACCGTCGCCGAACCCGGCACGAACGGGGCCAGCAAGGCGGCGGGCAGCGCGTAGCTTTCGCCGGCCTTCAGTTCGGCGACGTCGTCGATCGAGGTCGGGAGCTGCGGCGCCCGGATCTCGATCGGCCAGACCCGGTCGACCTTGAAGCCGTTGGGGCCGGTCACCGCGAGACGGATCGTCGCGATGCCTGAACCATTGGCGCTGAGCTTCACCGGCACGAGCTGACGCTCGCCAGCGGCAAGCGTGCGCTCGATCTTCGACGAGGCGCTGTCGATGAGGATCGGCTCCGCCGCCGAAATCTCGGCGGTGTAGGCGCCGGCCGCGCCATCGACGTTGTGCAGGTTGAAGCCGATCTCGGCCGCATCCCCCGGCGCCAGGAAGCGCGGCAGGACGAGTTCGGCCACCACCGGATCACGCACCGTCACCGGCTTCGAGCCGAAGCCGACGGCGTTGTCCGACCACACCACCGCCATCACGCGCAGTTCGCCGTTGAAGTCGGGGATGTCGAGATTGACCGTCGCCTTGCCGTCGACGACCTCGACGGGGCCGGAGAACAGCGCCACCACCTTTTGCGGCACGACCGCGAGGCCGCGGCCGCCGAAGCCGTCACCGCCCGTGCGGAGCGCGCCCACCTGGTAGCGGGTCGTCTCGATCAGGCGACCGTAATCGTCGCGCATGTCGATGCCGAGCCGGCGCTTGCCGTAGAAATACTTCACCGGATCGGGCGTCGCGAAATCGGTGAGCTGCAGAACGCCCTCATCGATCGCCGCGACCGTGACATAGGCCTTGCCCTTGGCGTTGGTGACGCTGATCGGCACGACGAGCTGGGTGCGCGGCAGGGTCTTCTCCACCGTGCCGACCTCGACGCCGAGCGTATTGGCGCTCTGGTCGATGGGCATGTGGACGAGGCCGATGGCGCGCGGCGAACCCTTGGTCGCCGCATCGAGCGGACGATAGAGCGTCACCATCGCATAGGCGCCCGAACCCCAATCCTCTTTCACGTCGACAGGAATGGTGGTGCCTTCCGCCTTGATATCGATCAGACGGGTTTCCAGCACGCGATCATTGGCGATCACGAGCAGACCCTTGCCGTCGACGGCCGAGCGCACCGAGATCGTCGCCGTCTCGCCGGCCTTGTAGCCGGGCTTGTCGCTGGCGACGGTCAGGCGGTCGGGACGATCCGAGGCGCTGGCGCCCCAGCCGGCCCAGAAGCGGTAGGACGAGCGCGCGCCGGTCGCCGGATCGGCGACGGTCAGGCGGTAGCTGCCCCATTCGACGCGGGCCGACAGCTTCGCGGGCGTGTCGGCGCCGATGTCGATCTTGCCGCCCGACAGGATGCGGTCGCGCACGATGCGGTCGTAACGCCATTCGCCGTCCGCCTGGTACCAGCGATAATCGACGATCTCGCGCACGAACTCATAGGTCGCGCCCGGGACGGCGATCGCTTCGCCCTTGTCGTTGACGGCGACGACTTCAAAGCCCGCATCCGAGCTTTCGGCGACCGTGTCGTAGTCGAAATTGCCGCGCAGACCGATGGCGACGGGCTTCGTCTTCACCGGCAGCGTGATCTGCTCGCCCGTGGTGCGGCCGCCCGGCTCGTAGACCTGGACGTCGATCACCGCTTCCAGCGGCAGCGTCGTGTCGGCGATGTTGGCCTCGGCGAGCGAGCCGGTGGCCGTCGTCTTGCCCTCGGCGTCGGTGGTGCCGACTTCGAGGTTGATCTGCTGCGGGTCGAAGCTTTCGTCGGCCGAGCCGAAGCTGAACTGCTTGAACTTCGAATACGGCTCAGCGGCGCGCCGCAGCGTCAGCGTGCCTTCGCCGCCAAGACCGGCCGAAGGCGCGCCATAGAGGAAGCGGCTTTCGACATTTACCGTCACCGGGTTCGCCGCATCGAGTTCGGCGTTTTCGGCGGTGAGGGTCACCTTCAGCTTCTGCGGGACGAAGTCCTGCACGTCGAAGGCGATGGAGCCGACCGGCGAACCGTTCGGATCGGTATAGACCGACGCGCTCCAGCGGCCGCGCGGGGCGGAGGCCGAGAGCGTGAAGGGCTGATAGACACCGCCGGCCTTCAGTTCGGCCGTCGTATAGCGGCGGAACTCCTGCCCGTCCGGCTTCGACACGATCACCGTCACCGGCGCATTGGCGACAGCCTGGGCGCTGCGGTCACGCAGCAGCGCGGTCAGCTGAACCGTTTCGCCCGGACGATAGATGCCGCGGTCGAGATAAACGAAGGCGTCGATATCGCCCGCCGCCGAACGCCCGTCGACGCCGCGATCAGACAGATCGAAGGCCGAACGGCGAAGGTCGAGATAGGCGAAGTCCTGCGTCTCGGCGTCATAGGCCATGACGACGGCCGGGATGTTGCCGCCCGCGCCGCGCAGCAGGCCGCCGTCGAACACCGCCTTACCGTCGGCATCGGTGGTCGCTTCAGCGAGGATCTCGTTATTCACCGCCACGAGCTGCAGCTTGATGCCCGCAGTCGGGCCGGCGCTCTTGAACGAACGCGCGAAGACGGTCAGCCCGTCATAGGCCTTGAACGAGGTCAGCGCGATGTCGGTGTTGATGATCCACTGGCCGGCCTGCGGCTCCCAGTCGTCGGACTTGCCTTCGCGGGCCTTGTCCTTGGCGAGCACCAGATAGACGCCCGGCTTCATCGACGGCAGCACGTCGGAGATCGCGAAGGTGGTGGTCACCGCCTGGTTCTTGACGTTGGCGATGTCCATCTCGCCCGACCACACCGGCGCGCCCTGCTCATTGGCGTACTGGTCGGCGTAGTAGTCATAGACCTCGCGCTGATCGAGCACGTAGTCCTGCAGCTGCGACAGCAGCCGGTCGCCGACGCGGACGACTTTCACCATCACGGTGTCGACGTTGACGGTGGTCACCGGCACGCCCTCGGCGCTCTCGCGCGGCAGGATGAAGCCGGTGCCGAAGGCGACCGTCGCGGGCTGGTCGCGCAACTCGACGCGGACCTGCTCGTCTTCCGCCAGCTTCTCATCCTTGGCCGAGGGGAGGCCGGCGCGAAGCGTGAGCGTGTAGGTTTCCGAATAAGAAAGACCGGCGACGCAGAGGCGGTCGGTCGTCGCCCGCACCGCGATCTGCGCGGTGGGATCGAAGGCGAGGTAGTCCTCGTAGCGCACCGAACCGTCTGTCTTCAGTTCCTTGGTGAAGACGAGGCAGGCCTCGGGCTGGTCCTTGGAGGTGTCGATCTCCAGGCGGCGGAAGGCGAAATCGACATCCGTCGGCGCGACGAACGGCTCGCGTTCCTTGGCGGGCTGAACCGGGGTTCCGGCGGCCGGGGTCGGCGTGGCCGGATCGGCCGCGGCCGGCGTCTCGCTGCCGGCTGCGGGGGCCGGGGTCGACGAAGCGGTCTGCTGACCGCCCGTGCCGCCGCCCATGCCGTATTTACCGCCGATGAAATAGCCGCCGGCCAGTGCTGCGAGCACGGCCAGGACAAAGCCCAGTTGTTTCATGATCATCCCCTCGGGTACGCACGCGGTCCCGCCGGTGACGGGACCGTTCGATATGAATCGGTGTGGAGACTAGAGCGCCTGCCGCCTGCTTGTCGCGGGGCGCTTGGCCGCAGCCAGCGATTTCCGCGTACAAGCCCCGATGACGGACGGGGACTCTTGGTTTTCCGCAAAGCGCAGGGCGCGCTCCGATTGGGGCGGCATTGCGGCAAATGCGGCGGCGCGAACGAACCGTGCGCGAATGTCGCAGCCGCTCTATGCGCTGCGCTGCGACACCGTCTATGCTGCGCCATAACACGACAGGATCGATGACCGATGAGTTCGGGCCTTCTCGCGCTGCTCGACGATGTGGCGGCGCTCGCCAAGGTTGCGGCCGCATCCCTGGATGACGCAGCCGCGCAAGCGATGAAGGCGGGCAGCAAGGCGGCCGGCATTGTCATCGACGATGCCGCGGTGACGCCGCGCTATGTCGTCGGCTTCTCGTCTGACCGCGAACTTCCGATCATCTGGAAAATCGCGCTCGGCTCGCTGCGGAACAAATTTCTCTTCCTGCTGCCCGGCGCGCTGATCCTGACGCTGATCGCCCCTTGGGCCATCACCCCGATCCTGATGATCGGTGGCGCGTTCCTTTGTTATGAGGGCTGGCACAAGGTCTCGGAACTCCTGCACCCGCATCACGATCATGCTGCGGAAGCCGAAGGGGTCGCGCTGCTGACCGCGCAGGAACTGGAGGACGCCAAGGTCACCAGCGCCATCCGCACCGACATCATCCTCTCCGCCGAAATCATGGCGATCTCGCTCGCCAGCGTCGCCGACGCCTCGTTCGTGTCGCAGGCCGTGGTGCTCGCCATTGTCGGCCTCGGCATGACGGTGCTGGTCTATGGCGCGGTCGCGCTGATTGTCCGGGCCGACGATATCGGCGCCGCGATGGCCCGCTCGCGCCGCTCTGTCACCAGCGCCATCGGACGCGCCATCGTAAAGGGCATGCCGGGTTTCCTCCGGGCGCTCAGCTTCGTCGGCATGATCGCCATGCTCTGGGTCGGCGGCGGCATCCTCATCCATGGCCTCGCCGGCCTCGGCCTCGCGGGGCCGGAACACGTCATTCACGACATCGCCCATGCGGCAGGCGCCGCCGTTCCGGCGGTCGAAGGCGTCATCGCCTGGTTCGTCACCGCCGCGATCTCGGCCGTCATAGGCCTGATCGTGGGCGTTATTGTCGCGGTCGTGGCCGACAAGGGCATACTGCCCACCATCGCCCGCCTGCGCGCCCGCCGGGACGCGACAAAGCGTCCTCTGGCGTCATAAAGATCAATCGAAACAAAGACTTGAAGCGAATGGTGGGCGGTACTGGGATTGAACCAGTGACCCCTTCGATGTCAACGAAGTGCTCTCCCGCTGAGCTAACCGCCCATTCATTGGCTGTGCGCGGACCGATTTGCGGCGGACCGGCGGGTCAAGGGGCGGGTTCATACTCATCCCGCCGGAAACACGCAAGCGGCGTTATGCGGCGATCAGGCGGTCGACCTCGGATACCAGGTCTTTCAGGTGGAAGGGCTTGGACAGCACCTTGGCCTGCTTCGGCGCCGCGCTGGACGGGTTTAGCGCCACGGCGGCGAAACCCGTGATGAACATGATCTTCATTTCGCTGTCGATCTGGGCGGCGAGCCGCGCCAGCTCGATGCCGTCCATCACCGGCATGACGATGTCGGTCAGCAGCAGGTCGAAACGGAAGCCTTTCAGCGCCTCCAGCGCCTCGTCGCCCTGACCGTAATGGGCGACGTCATGGCCAGCCTTCTCCAGCGCCGCGGCCAGAAAGCGCCGCAGCGACTCATCGTCTTCCGCCAGAAGAATTCTCGCCATGAAGCAGATTCGCGCTTTCGAAAAATAACGGGCGCGACCCTACAGGCGGGCGGGAAACGCTGTAAAGCCTTGCCCCGCTGCGGGGGCGGTGGTTCTCTCTCGCGCATGCAACAGGATGCGGCCTTCGAGCGGACCGCGGCGGCCGAAACGCCGTCGTCGGACTACGACGAACCGCCTGCGCCCGTCCTTCACATCGCCCAGCCGGCGGCGCGGACATCTGCCGCGATCTTCGCCTCGCCCCATAGCGGACGGGCCTATCCGGCCGATCTGCTGAGCGCCTCGCGGCTCGATCCGCTGACCCTGCGCCGGTCTGAGGACTGCTTCGTCGACGATCTTTTCGGCGATGCGCCCCGACACGGCGCGCCGTTGCTGAAGGCGCTGTTTCCGCGCGCCTATTGCGACGTCAATCGCGATCCAGGCGAACTGGATCCCGCCCTCTTCCTCGAAGCTCCGCCTCTGACGGCGCTGAGCCGCAGCCCGCGCGTCAGCGCCGGTCTCGGCGTCATCGCCCGCGTGGTGCGCGACGGCGCCGAGATTTACCGCCGCCGCCTGCCGCTCGCCGAAGCGCGCCGGCGGCTGGACGATCTCCATGCGCCCTATCACGCGGCCCTACGCGGCCTCATCGACACGACGCTGGCGCGGTTCGGCAAGGCGTTCCTGATCGATTGCCACTCGATGCCCAGCCAGGCGGCGGTTGGCGGCGTCGATATCATTCTGGGTGACCGCTACGGCGCGAGCTGCGCGCCGGATTTCACGGCCTTCGCCACCAAGGCGCTGACAGAGGCCGGCTTCTCGGTCGGCCGGAACAACCCGTATGCCGGCGGCTACACCGCCGAGACCTACGGCGACCCTGCCAAGGGCATTCATGTCCTGCAGATCGAAGTGAACCGGGCCATCTATCTGGACGAGCAGCGCCTGGAGCGCCTGCCGACCTTTGCAGGCGTCAAGGAACGCCTCAGCGCCGTTGTCGCGCGCCTCGCGGCCTTTTCCAGCTGATCTGACGCGCTCCCTGAAAAGAAAAGGGGCCGCTCCGAGGAGCGGCCCTAGTTTAGGGAGGAAACGCCCAGGAAGGGCATGCAATCGGCGCAAGGCACCTTTCGCACTGCACAAACTATGGATCGGCTGGCGATCTGTCAAGGCAATTCAGCGACCAATGAGTTTGCAATAAATCAATAAAATCATATACTTATCAAGTTGACGCAGCGCAACACGCAAAAATATTTGCTTTCCTTAACGTAAGCGTCAACGGAAAATTTGGACCGTTTCGCGCATCGCAACATAAGAGTCACGGACCCGTCGCAGCGCCGTCTCGCGCCGATGCGATTTTGCCCCAACGCGACGATTCGGGGCGAGTGCGATGGAAGCTCACGAAACCTCCGGTGCCGGCCGACAGGGCCGCTGGCGGGCGCTCTTCATCTCGGATGTTCATCTCGGGACGCGGTCCTGCAAGGCAGCCGAGCTTCTGGCCTTCCTCAAGGCCCAGCGCGCCGAAAAGCTCTACCTCGTCGGCGACATCATCGATGGCTGGCGGCTGAAGCGCCGCTGGTACTGGAACGCCGACCAGCAGGCGGTGCTTGATGAAATCCTCGATCAGGCCCGCAGCGGCACCGAGATTCTCTACATCCCCGGCAATCACGACGAGGCGTTCCGGCCCTATGCCGGGCTCAACCTCGCCGAGATCGACATCCGCGAGGCGGCGATCCACGAAACCGCTGACGGCCGCAGCTTCCTCGTCCTGCATGGCGACATGTTCGAGGGCGCCGCCCGCTGGGGCCGGATCGTCAGCAAGCTCGGCGACTGGGCCTATGACGCCACCATGTGGACGTCCGACCGGCTGGCCGCGACCCGCAAAGCGATGGGTTTCAGCCACTGGTCGCTGGCCCAGCACCTGAAGCGTACCGCCAAAACCGCGCTGGAAATCATCGCGCGCTACGAAACCGCTGCCGCCCGCGAAGCACAGGCCCGCGGCTTCGACGGCATTGTCTGCGGCCACATTCACAAAGCGGCGCTGAAGCGGATGAACGGCGTCACCTACGCCAATGACGGCGACTGGGTGGATAGCTGCACCGCGCTCGCCGAAAGCGAGGATGGCCGTCTGGTCCTGCTGGATGCCCAGGGCCGGATCATCGAGGCCGAACCCCGCCGCCCGCTTCCCCTGCCCATGCCCATGCCGGCCGAGGCGCCCCTCGCCGCCTGATTTTTTTGGGCCGCCCCTTAACGACAGCCCGGTGACGATGATGCGACAAAGCCGCGAATGGTCTATACTGCGCGACAGAACGCCGCTTTGGATCCGTTTGCGGCGCATTGCACGGCGCGCCCGCGCCTCGGAGATCGCAGCCGCCGGCATGGCCCCCGAGCCCTTCAACCCCAAGCGTATCCTGATCGTCTCCGACGCCTGGAAGCCCCAGGTGAACGGCGTCGTCCGTACGCTTGAGGCGACGACCGAGGCTCTGCGCGCTGCCGGGTACGAAGTCCGCCTCGTCACGCCGGACATGTTTCGCAGCTTTCCCCTGCCCTTCTATCCGGAAATCCGGATGGCGATGTTCGCCGGCCGCAAGGTGCGGGCGATCATCGAAAGCTTCGCGCCCGACGCCGTCCACATCGCGACCGAAGGCACGCTCGGCCACTCCGCACGGCGCTACTGCGTGAAGCACGGCGTCCGCTTCTCGACCGCCTTCCACACGCGCTACCCCGACTATGTCAGCGCCCGGCTGCCGATCCCCAAATCCTGGGTGTGGGGCTGGCTGCGCTGGTTCCACCGCCCGGCGATCAACGTAATGGCGCCGACCGCGACGATGCAGCGGCACCTGGAATCGGAAGGCATCGGCAATGTGAAGG